>OFFF01001100.1_pt1 | contig 18008 bp, 15 predicted proteins | sample 1521301 | NCBI WGS metagenome assembly OFFF01 (sample SAMEA3504101, study PRJEB24116) | mouse gut metagenome | biome: mouse gut; feature: mouse-associated habitat; material: faeces | place: Denmark | collected 2011
ATGCTACATGGTTCCCTGCGGAATCCTGCTTGCCTTTAACAGCCTTTTTTCTCTTTTTCAAACCACTTATATGGAACTGTATCAGGAAATAGAAAAGCCCCTTTACAAGCAGGACTCTCCTGTTTTTTTACTGTTGCTTTTCTTTCTTTTTGCGGGTCTGTGGGGGCTGTTTTTCAGAAAACACGCCGCCACCCAAAGGCTCTGCCGCTTATTTGAAAAAACGGCGCTTATTTATTCCGTCGTTATCTGCATGCTCATTATTTTCATATACCGGGTAAATGTCGCCTGTGACAGCCAGTCCTTAAGCGACATAGCCGTCGCTTTTTTAGGCGGCGACTATTCTTCCTTTTCCGGCGACGACTATCTGGCGCACTATCCCCACCAGCTCGGCATGGTTGGTTTCCTTGAAATTATCTATTTCATTTTTGGCGTAAACAATTTTACGGTTCTTCAGCTATTAAATACAGCCGCTATTTTTTCGGCCGTATATTTTCTTCACCGGATTACGGAAGAATTGTTTCCCGATTTTAATGTTCGCATAATGCTCTCCGTCCTTTGCCTCGGCCTGCTGCCTCTTTATCTCTATGTAACGTTTATTTACGGGGACATTCCCGGCATGGGATTTGCCATGCCCGCCGTTTATCTGATAATCCGTTACTTAAACACCAGGAAGCGTTTCCTTATTATTCCCGCTTCCCTCTGCATGTGTTTTGCCATTTTGTTTAAGTCCAACAATTCCGTGATTCTTGCCGCCGCTGTCATAATACTGATATTATATTCCATCACCGCCAGAGACTGGTTTTCTCTCGTTTTTACCGCAGCCCTGCTGATTCTTCCAGCCGCGGGAACCTCTCTGATTGATTTTTATTATGTAAAAGCTTCCGGAATTTCCGAAATTCCGGCCGGTATTCCCAAAATTGCATGGATTGCAATGGGTCTGCAGGAAAACGAATATCTGGAAAACGGCTGGGATAACGGCTATAACTGGGGCACCTACTCCGAATGCGGCCTTGACGCGGAAAAAACCGCACAGCTTTGTCTGGCGTCCATAAAAGAATCCGTCAGCCGTTTTATATCCGCCCCCAAATCAGGGCTTCGTTTTTTTTACCGGAAATTTATCTCTCAGTGGAACGACCCCGGTTTTCAGTCACAGATTACAAACGAATGGTACAGCCGCCACCGGGACGACCATTCCTCCCTTGCCCTTTACCTCATTTACGGGAACGGTCGGCTGATTCTTGAGGGCCTTATGAATATTTATCATTTTATTATTTTATCGGGAGCCTGTGCGGGCGCCTTCTTCTGTATCAGGAGCCGCTCCCTTTCCGCCGCGTTTCTCATTCTCTGCGTTTTCGGCGGTTATTTCTTTCATATGTTCTGGGAGGCCGGCGGGCGCTACGGCCTTGGTTATTTTGTTTTGTGCGTTCCCATAGCCGCTTATGGTTTATGGATGCTGATAAAAACCGTATTGGCTGCCTGTGAGAGAGTTCCCGCATCCCACAGACAGACCGCAAAAGGAGTCTCAAATGAAGTATAGACAAATTGTTTTTGATATTGACGGAACGTTGATTGACAGCGAACAGCCAATTCTCCATTCTTTACAGGAAGTGCTGCTTCACCTTACCGGCAGAAAATATCCCCTTGAGGATTTAACCTTCTGTCTTGGAATCACGGGAGAAGATACCCTGAAACGGCTTGACATTCAGGATATCCCCGCTGCCATGGAATTATGGTTTGATATTCTCCGGCAGCATGAAAACGAGATGGTTCTCTACGGGGAAATCGAGGAACTGATAACACACCTCAAAAAGGCCGGATACGGGCTGGGGATTATCACCTCTAAACCCAGAATCCTGTTTGAACAGGATTTCGGCAAATTTCATATAAGCAGCTATTTTCACCCGGTTGTGTGCGCGGACGATACCAAAGAGCACAAACCCACTTCCGGCCCGCTCTTAAAATACATGGAACTCTCCGGCGCGGAGAAAGAGGACATTCTGTATATCGGGGACAGCGTCTATGACAGTAAGTGCGCGGAAAACGCCGGTGTGGATTTTGCACTGGCGGTCTGGGGCAGCCATACGAAGACCACTCCCGCAAATTATTACTTAAAAAATCCCATGGATTTACTGTCTGTTTTGTAAAAATATGCTATACTTATACCAAGCGGATATTCTTGCGCGGCGCCGGAAGACGCCCCGCCAAAAATATAAAAAATATGGAGGACACACGTCATGCATGAAGGAAATGTATCAGCAGCAGAAGCACTGCAAAAATTGAAAGAAGGAAACCAGCGTTATTTATCAGCCGCCACCTGTCCGGGCGACGTTTCGCAGGCAATCAGACAGAAAACCTGCGATGAGGGACAGCACCCTTACGCAATCGTTATTACCTGTTCCGATTCAAGAGTGATTCCTGAAAGTATTTTTTCCGCGGGAATCGGCGAATTGTTTGTAATCCGGGTAGCCGGCAACGTTATGGATAAGCATCAGCTTGGAAGCGTTGAATATGCCGCCGACCATCTGGGCTGCAAGCTGGTAGTGGTTCTCGGCCACGAGCACTGCGGCGCGGTGGGAGCCGCCATGGGACACGTGCCCGAAGGTTTTGTAAAATACATAACTGACGAAATTAAAAGAGCAATCGGTGACGAGGCGGACGAATACCGCGCCTGCTGCCTCAATGTGGCTCAGAGCGTTGCCGTTATAAAGGAAAGCCTTGGCGTTAAGGATGACGACGAGCTTAAGGTTTGCGGCGCTTTCTACCACATCGGAAGCGGCGAAGTTGAATATCTGGACTAATGCTTTGTCCTAAAGCTTTGTTCTAAACGCCCTGACATGAAAACGGCAATTTCCGTTTGAGCGGGCGGCAATCACGAGTAAAAAAGCTCTCCGGCATTTTAGCTGGAGAGCTTTTCTTCCACATTCCGCTTAAAACTTACATAGGTAACCGAAAAATAAACCAGATAGATGCCGAAGAACAGCAGAATACTCCTTGCAAAAAATTTCAGGGGCGACGCCGGAACGCCCGTCATGGCCACAAAACTTTCGCTTGCAAACAAAATCATTTTCCCACTGATGACAATGGCAAGTATGGCCGGACATAAATAATACGCCGTTAGCTGCTTTAATATCAGGGTATTTATCTGATTGCTCCTAAGGCCCAGCTTTGCCAGAACATCATAGCGGTACTTATATTTCCCGGAATCGCTTAACTGCTGCACCGACAGAACGGTTACCGCCACGCAGACGAAAACCAGTCCGATATAAAACAAAGGAATTATCAGAGACGCCAGCATGTACTTTACCTCGGGAATCAGATTATCCCTCACCAGATTTTCCACCGCATAGTTTATAATCTTGTCGGAACCGCAGCACAGGAAATCCTCCTCCTCATAAGAAGCCTCAAAGTCTCCTGTAAACTCCGGGTCTTCTTTTCTGAGCAGCCTGTCCAGCTTTTTTAGCAAATCCCCGGATATTTCTCCCTCCGTCTTTACCGCCAGCTCCGAGTAATAAGGCTTCATTCTTTTTATTACGGCGTCCGGGACCACAACCAAATAATCCGCGCCGTTATGCCCGTCCTGGGAAAAGGCTTCCCCGCATACCCCCGCGCATTTCAGATAATCCGCCTCCTTAAGGCCCTGTATTTCCATACCTCCGCATAGTTTTTCCATCTCCTTTGCAAGCCGCGGCTTTATCTGCACCAGAAATTCATCTGTATTAATCCATACTTCCGCATATCCTAACATTTTCCGGAGGCGGTTGTAATCCGAAATCCCCATATAAGTATCGTATTCATAATAAACGTTTTGACTCTCCAGGAAATTCCTGATTTTAACCATATCCGGGCTTCCGTCTTCCTGCAGGAATATGGTTCCATACTCTTCTATATGCGTAAGCATAAAGGTGTTTACCTGATTTTTTTCATCGGTATAAATATGATAGGGATAATACGCCTCCACCTTTACATCTTCTTCAATAACCTTCTTTTCTTCGACAAAATCATTTTCCGTATCTCCGCTCCAGATTTGAATATCAAAGGGAAATTTTTCGTCCAGCACCGTATTCTCATATTCGCTGAACATAAGCGCAATGGAAGCTCCCATAAGAGCCAGCGTAAACAATGCCGTCAGCGTTCCCATGGTAAACTGCATGGTGCGTATTTTGGAGGCAAACTGCCGCAGCAAAAACAGGTTCTGACCTTTGTAAATACCGTTTCCCCTGCCCCGGACATAGCAGATAATCCACGCCGAAATACCGATATAAAACAGATAGATTGTGAGCACCAGCAGCACCAGAAAGACAAGGGTTTCCCCCGTACCGGAAAGATGGCCGAACCAGCGCCAGAACATCAGAATAAATGCCACGGCCGCCGGAAAAAGAATTTTCTTAAACTCCTCGTTCCTTTCCCTGATTTCCTCATTCTGACGCTTTGCATTCATCAAAGCCTGAATGCTCATTTTTCTGAACTTCCGCCTGCACCGAAACAGGGCAATCAGATAGCAGCCCCCGTAGCACAAAGCCGTCATCAGAATCGTTCCCCTATGAAAACTTATGTGCAGACGATAATCCATTCTTACCATGGCAAACATTACCGTCATCAGAACCTGCTGCAGCAATATGCCGAAAACGACGCCGCCAAGAAAGGAAATACTCCCAAGAAGCATATTTTCCCGCATATAAAGTCTGGAAATCATTTTCTTTTTCATTCCCAGAAGCAGGTAAATGCCGAACTCCCCGCTTCTTTTTTCCAGCATGAACCGCACCATATAATGTATCAGCCACGCCACAATCAATATGATGAAAAAGGTGGCAAACCCTATCATCACTTCCATCATGCCTTCCGTTTCAAGATGCTTGTTCAGTTCATTTTGAAATATCAGGCTGTTGAAAGCATACATGAACGCCGTTATCACCGTCATGGTCAGCATATAAACCGTGTAATCCCGCACGGAACGCTTCATATTGCGGAAACTGAGTTTAGCCAGCATGGGATAACTCACCTCCCGTCAGAGACAGAACATCCAGAATTTTCTGCAGAAAAATTTTTCCCGTTTTCTCCCCTCTTACAAGCTCATGGAAAATCTTCCCGTCCTTTAAAAATAAAATTCTGCCGCAATAACTGGCGGAAAAAGCGTCGTGGGTGACCATCAAAATGGTGGCTCCCATGCTCCGGTTCAAATCGGTAAAGGTTTCAAGCGGCGTCTGCGCCGAACGGGAGTCAAGCGCGCCTGTGGGCTCATCCGCCAGAAGCAGCTTCGGGTGGTTCACCAGCGCCCTGGCGCAGGCGCACCGCTGCTTCTGCCCGCCCGAAACCTGATAGGGAAATTTCTCCTTAATATCCTCTATATGAAGGAGCTTTAACATCTGCATACACTCCTGCCTGATTTCCTCTCTTTCCCGGCCCTGCAGCGTAAGGGCAAGAACAATATTTTCCTCAATGGTAAGAGTGTCCAGCAGATTGTACTCCTGAAAAACAAAGCCCAGATTTTTCATGCGAAATTCCGACAGCTCATCCTCGTTCATCTCGGTGATATCCGTATTCTCATAATAAATATGGCCCGCCGTCACCCTGTCGATGGTGGCAAGCACGTTTAAAAGGGTCGTCTTTCCCGAGCCGGAAGCTCCCATCACCCCCACAAACTCTCCCTTTTCCACCTGAAAACTGACGCGGTCTATGGCCTTTGTCACGTTTGACGCGTTTCCGTAATATTTTTCAATATCGCACACTCTGATATAGCTGCCGCTTTCGTAATCGTCCATAATAACCAGCCTCCTCCTGTTTTTATGTATTTTTCCATATTTCTTTTTTATTCTAGCATTCTCCACTTTCCCTTCCTATAAAAAAAGATTGCGGTAATCTTACTTTTTTGAAAGATAACTGCAATCCGCGTTTTATTCTCGCTTTATATAATTGCTCACAGGAAAATCCAGCGTCATTTTCGTTCCCCGCCCCGGCTGCGACTGCGCCGACAGCCCGATTTCCAGCCGCTCGCACAGTCTTTTGCAAAGATACAGCCCCATTCCGGTGGCCTGTTTATGACTGCGTCCATTGCTTCCGGTAAATCCCTTTTCAAAAATCCGGGAAAGTTCTTCGGGTAAAATCCCCACTCCGTTGTCCTCTATCGTCAGCCTCACGCCGTCCTTTTCGCGTTCCGTATAAATGAGGAACACCGGCGATTCGCTACGGTACTTCACACTGTTTCCTATCATCTGGTTTAAGATAAAGGAAATCCATTTTCCGTCCGTGTAAACCATATCCTCACAGCAAACTTCCGCCCTGACCTGATGACGGATTAAAAACAGCCTGTTTTTTGCCAGAACCTCCTCCGCTGTTTTCTGCAAATCCGTCTTTTGAATCAGGAAGTCTTTATAGACGTTTTCCATTCTGGCATAATAAAGCACCTTATCCACACAGTTTTCGATTTTCTGGTTTTCCAGGCTGATTTCACGCAGATTTTCCTGTGTCACGCTCCCCGGCCTTCTCCCGTTTTCGCAAATCAGCGCAATGCCCGTAATCGGCGTCTTTATTTCATGTACCCAGCTTTCTATGTATTCCCGGTAATCCCTCCGCGCGTCCTCTGTCTTCCTGATTTTCTCAATCACGGATTTGTTGGAAAGATGCATCATCTTTTTATACAACCTGTCCTCAAGACGGCAGGAATAAGGCAGTAATTCCCCCAATAAATACCGCTGGTCGATTTCCGCCAGAATTTTATCGATTTCGTCAAAATATCTTTTTCTCTCCCGGTAAGTGATAAAAAGCCATAAAGCCAATATAACCGTCCAGAAAATTAATATTAAGGCAGAGCCCGCGCTGCCGTAACCCGTAAGCCGCAGAAAGGCGGACAACGCCCCCATGCAGATTACGTGGAGTATGAGAAGCATGAACTTATCCTTCAAAAACGGCATCAGCTTCATATTCTGTATCCTATTCCCCTTTTCGTCTCGATAAAATCCTTTATGCCAATTTCCTTTAGCTTCTCGCGGATTCTTGCCATATGAACGCTTAATGTATTGTCGTCAATAAAAATCTGGTTTTCCCACAGATATTCAATCAAATCCATTCTGGAAACATATTTCCCCGGGCACTGAAACAACTGGTACAGAATTTTCATCTCGCTTTTGGTCAGCTCCGCATGCTTTTCCCCGCAGCTTAATCCGCATCCCGCAATGTCCAGTTCCACGCCGCTGTGCGAAAGCTTCGCGGCTTCCTTCAAAGACGGCTTTCCCGCCCTTTTCAGCACCGCCGCAATCCTCGCCAGAAGCAGCGGCGGCTGATAGGGCTTCGTAATATAATCGTCCCCGCCCTTTAACATTCCTGTCAGCTCGTCCATGGAATCCGTGCGGCTGGTCAGAAAAATAACCGGCACATCCGTCCTCTCCCGGATTTGCGTACACACGTCAAAGCCGGAAAGGGCCGGGAGATTCACATCCAGAAGAACCAAATCAGGATTTTCCTCCCGGATTCGTTCCACAATATTATCAAATTCACTGAAAGCCGAAACCTCATACAGGGCGTTTTCCAAAAGTACCTTCAGTTCCCTTCTTATAATGGTTTCATCCTCTATGATTACTATCTTCCGGTTCATGCCGCCCTCCCATGGTTTTTCCCCGGCGCGGTTTTCAATACCCCCGAATCTCGTAGGCGTCATATTCGTGGCTGAAATGATATCCCAGCTTTTCAGCCAGCCCTACGGACCACAGATTCTGAGCGTCCCAACTCGGATACATTCCCCGGTTTAAACACTCCAGAACCAGCCTCGCCCCGCATACGGACGCCAGCCCTTTTCTTCTGCAGTCTTCCCGGGTATCGATTTCAATCTCAATCCCGCCCTGATAACTTGAATAAGAGGAAGCTCCCGACACAATCGTTCCCTCTTTTAATACAGCCGCTCCCAGCCCCAGGCGCTTATAGTCTTCATAGCTTTTATACCGGGACACCAAATCCCGGGCCCAGCTCTCCCTTCCGCACTGCCGGTATATGTCCTCGTCAATCAGCTTCACTTCATAGCCGGACGGTAAATTATCCACTATGGCCAAAAGACTTTTCCTGTCGAATACATCTTTTTCTTTTTTTATGGCGTACCGGGTTACCCGCTTTGCCTTTTCACCGTAAACCTCTTCAATTACTCCTGCCCACCCGGCATTTTGCGGAACCATAATTACAAAATCTTCCGAAAACCAGTCAGGTTTACAGCCTGCCAGTTCTTTGTCCGGCTCCCCCGCAAAATAGCAGAAATCCCCCAGAATAATCATTGCCGACAAAGGCTTTTCTTTATCCGTCACATATATTTTTCCCATAACGCCCTGCAGCGCAGACCAGATTAGGGATTCCTCCCAGCCGTCAAATATACGCTCTATTGTTTTCGTACTGCCCGTTTCGTAAACCATTCCGGCACCCCTCTTTTAATGTTTCTTCTTACCTCTTATGATAATAGCACATTTTTTCTAAATACTTCAATCAATGTATTCGGAATATACAATCCCTGGCCAAGATAAGTCTCCGCATCGGGATACTGTTCATCAATAGCCGAAAAAGCCTCGTCCAGATATGACTGCTTTGCAAGAAAAGCATCCTTCACCGCAGCCGCTTCCGTCTCACCTTTGCCAGCCGCCAGCATCCGCTGATAATACATTTCCGCCTTTGGCTCATTTACCTCATTGGTCAGCAGATAATCCTCCATGATTTGCCGGCGGTCCACGCCAAGAGCCATAAGCAGTATAGCCGTCAGCAGTCCGCACCTGTCTTTGCCCTCGGTGCAGTGCCACAGCACGCTTCCTTGCGCAAAATCGTGCTCCATCACACATTTTGCCGCTTTACCCAGATTCCTTCTGCAGGATTCTTCCGTTACCATCATGCGGTACAGGTTTTCCATTTTCGGAATAACCGCTCCGATTTGACTTGTCCCCAGACTCTTCTCATGGGAGATACCGGCTAGCCCCTCGTCAAAAACCGGGATTGGCAGGTACGCCGCATGTTCAGGCACCGCGTCCGGCCGTTCGCCGCGTTCCGTTTCCGTTCTCAGGTCTATGACCCTGGCAAGACGCTGGTTCTTTTGCAGATTCAGTATATCCGCCGGTGTTGCGTCCGCCAGATTTGCCGAACGCAGCAGGCGCCCGGCGGCAATTGTGTGCCCGTCTGTTGTCGGAAGACCTCCCAGGTCACGGACATTCTGTATTCCTTCAAAAATGATTCTTCTGTTGTTCATTTGAGTCTCCTTTATCTGGTTTGTTAAGTCTTTTTCACATCTAAACAGGATTTATGAATAAATTCCATTCCCATTGTTATCTGTATAACTATAATTTACTTTCACAGGAATTGGACAGTTCATGGAAAAATAAGTGTGGTATTTTGCTATGATTTTTCCAATCATTTGATGTTCTTTTCCTGATAAAGACATCCAAAGGGCATCGCCTTTTAATCCCTGATTTAACGTTTTCGCGCCTGATAATTGCAGCCTGTTAAAAACATATTGCGCAATAAAAAATAACCTAATCGTCATATGCAGCCTCCTTTTAATTCAAGAATAAGTATACTGACCATTTAAGCTTTTTTGAATCTTATTGATATTTTTCGTGAAGATGATATTTAATACAGGTATTTTTAAATTCCTTCAATGCCGCGGCCATCACCGTATTTTTTCTTGATGAAAAAACCACATCTATAACAGATTTTATCAGGACGTCATCTGCAATGTCTGTCTCATCCAAATCCTGAGCCTCGTCGTCAAATTTCTCATATATTGTGGTAAACAGTTTATGTTCGTCTGTGACTAACTGCTTGAAATAATCATGCTCCAGCAGTTTCAACGACAAAGTCCTCAATGCCCGCCCGGGCGACCTTATCGTATCAGCCGCCACTAATGTAACTCCAATCTGCCGCTTATATTTTTGGATATCAATTAATTCTTTTGGACATGTCCTGCTTGCTGATGCCGAACAGTTATATTCTGCAACAGCTTTATCAATTGCTTCACTCGCACTTATGTCATTTTTAAAATCGACCTCTACGTCTGACCTGAGCGGTGTAAGTACTAACGGATATGAAAATTTGTATCTGCTGTCAGCCATAATTCTATTCTCCTTTTATAAGGGTTGGTTTTTGTTTTTATCAAACCTTATACTACTATGCGCATTTTGTTTTGTCAAGAGGGTTGTAGAATTTTATTTTCAATTCTTTTATTCCAATCACAGGGTCTGCTCATTCAATTCTCCCGGCCTCTTAAGAGCCTGCTTTCATTTTAACTGTGCTCCTTATTTGGCTTGGGCATTGTATTTACGATATATTATAGTAAATATCACAACATTCTTATATATTATGAAAAAAGACATCATAAAAGAGCTGTGTACTATAAGACACAACAGCTCTTTCAATTCTTGAACTGTAATTCATTCATTTACAGTATTCTCCCTTTGAAAATGTTCTTCAGCGATTCTGTCAAGCTGCGCTGCAATAAGTGAAAACTCTTTATTCAAATCCAGCGTCTTAACACTTATTCTGTTTCCGCCCATGACAAAGCTGCAATCCGGTGTAATATCCTCATCTGTTTTTGCATACAAAAGCATACCAGACACATTACCGGTCCCTGCTGCATCCTGATTTTTCACATAGGTGAATATCTGATATACATTCCCCGAATGAAGTGTAGTCTTGTCATATTGCGTCTGCATTGTTTTTCCATAGTACTTTGTATCTATAATGAGAATCTTACTCCTATATCTCAGGAAAATATCTGTCTGCATTATCGGCAGGAATCGAATCATACTTTCTTCTGTATCCTCTGCCAGATTCCACTTCACCTGGGCTGCTCTTGCTTCATCAAAATATGAATGGTGCTTTTTGAAATACTCCAGAACAAATTTCTCATACAGTCGATGCATATGTTTATCAGAGAACGCAACCATCTTATAGCTTCCCTTATCTGTAGACATGAGCATTCCATCAAGAACAAAATAGCAGACATTCATCAGCATTTCATAATTTTTATTATTTCGCTGATATCTGAGCATATCCCATCTGACAGACATTGGCTCTACTGTCCCGACTTCATTAAAGAACAATATCACTTTTTTCAGTTCTGCCTTACGTTCCGGCTTTACCCTGGAATCCCTGACAAGAATATTCACCGTTATTTTCAAAATCTGATTGTAAATATTGTCTGCCGACAGTTCATCATACTCACAGGCCAGGCTCTTTTTTCTTTGTATCTCATTTTTAATGGCGCCATGAATATCCAGTTTTCCCCTCATCACAGGCGTATCTTCATACCTGGTAATATATTCCCGATGAAGTCCCTGCTTCAACTGCTGAGAAATACCTCTCGATAGAATGGCAGCAAACATATCCTGTATATCATCGAACTCTTCAGAAGCAATGTCCTCATAGTTCTTCTGTTTAAGCACCTGGAACGCATAGGCCAGCATATAATAGATATTTTTTATGAAAATACCTTTATCATTAGTCATTGAACACACCACTCAAATTATTTTCCCAACGCCGGACCTTTTGCTTATCATCAAACCAATATTCCTGAAGCATCGGGATAATATCATAATATACTACCGATTTCATCCATTCCTCTGTATATGTCTCCTGTCCGCAGAAATAACTATGCCCGATACGGAAGCCTTCTCCCAGAGAATCGTCCATCTTGATTTCTCTGTTAAGGCTAATCACCTGTTCTATCAGAGCATTGAAGGTCTCATTCTGCAGTGACTCCTGATATGCCTTAAATCCATCTGAATTAAATCCAGGTTCCATCTCAAAGAAACTAAAACGTCTTCTCAAAGCATAGTCTATCATTGCAAGGCTCCTATCCGCAGTGTTCATCATACCTATGATATATAAATTCTTAGGAACCGAAAATGCCGTACCGCTATATGCCAGCGTAGCTTTGGTGCCACGGTAGTCTTTTTCAATCAACATCAAAAGCTCGCCGAATATTTTACTCATATTTCCGCGGTTTATCTCATCAATGATGAAGAAATAGTCCTTGTCCGGATGATTAGCCGCATTCATGCAAAACCGATAAAAAATCCCGTTTGTCAGCTTGAAGCCTTCTTCCTGAGGCCTGTAGCCCATAATGAAATCCTCATAAGAATAGTTCTGATGGAACTGTATAAACTCGATTCTGGAATCATCCATTTCGCCCATCATAGAATAAGCCAGGCGCTTTGCAGCAAAAGTCTTTCCCACACCAGGCGCCCCCTGTAGAATCAGATTCTTTTTATTCTGTAACAAGGCAACCAAAGTATCATATCTTTCTTCAGTCATATAAACCTGTTTAAGAAAATCTTCTTTTGTATAGGGAGCCGGCGCATTGCTCTTAACGGTTCCGGCATTATTCTCACGAATAATATCCATGATGAAATCGTACTCCCCTTTAGTCAGCTTAAATAAGCTGCCCTGAGGATTCACGAAGTATTCCATCTGAGCAAGTTCCTGACAATCTTTCAGCGTTGCATATTCAATCGGAGCAGCAAGCCCCTCTACCTTCTTAAAATACAGGTTTTCTCCATCGTTCTGTCTGGAAACCTGAGCAATAGCCACAATCCGTTTAACCGGATAAGACTCGTATCCTATAACCATATCACCGGCCTTTGCATCCATGAAGTTTTGGAATATCCTACGCTTATTGCCGTTCTCATTATAAAGTGTATAGGACTGTTCATCGCCAATAGCCAAATCAGAAAAGCTCCATATCCTGGGATTTGCATTCAACCACCAATAGCGTCCGCCCTCCCCTGTTTCAGCATCATCTTTCGCATACAATTCAACTCCCGATAGATTTGTTTGTTCCAAAGCCGTCTTCAGTTCATCTCTGAGCTTCCAAACATAACTTCCGTCTATTTCCTTGTCTGCACTGTGACCCAAATACAAAATAGTCCAGTACCTTGCATTATCGTTATCTCTTTCTAAAAGCGGACATCCGGTTTTTTCATAAACCCTTTTCGCTAAAGCTGACGAGCCTGAATTGTAAAAATTCTTCGCCTCACCATATTTCACGGATAACTGTGTACAAGTTGCCTGTCCTCCATAATCAAGAAATCTCTTCATAATCTGCAGACTGTTATCTGTAAAAACATCTTTATCCTGTAACAATTGCTTCCAGCCATCTACTGAGATATTCGGCGAATAATCTGCCGGAAACCAACTGATTTCAGCTTCCTCTTGCTTTTGTCCATAATATCTGCTTACAAAGAAACCAACATCTATTGTCATAGTAATCTTTTCAGGGTCAGAATAGCAACTGTCTTTCAGTACACTTTTAAACATCTCCTCCAACTCTGAATCAGCCTTTATAACCTCTCGCACCTCATTATAAAGTTTCAGTCCGCCTTCAACATTGAATGTAGAGCCGCCCTTTTTCGGCACAAAATCACTATCTACTGCTTTTGCAAAAGCCCTTACCTCCGAATACTTGTAAATATAATACTTGTCCGGATATTTCAGCCAAAGATATGTAGTAATTGCATTCTCACCCTGATAATGCTGCCTCCATGTACCATCATCGTATTTCACGCGCATCTCTTCGGCTTTTGACTGAAACTCCTCAATCCTCTCTGCAAGATTCTCCGATTCCTCGAACAGATTGATGAACATACCCCTGACAGCCTCAGCATCGGCTGCAGCAAAGGATTTGAGCATACCTCTTGGATAGTTATTCATGTTAGCCAGCAGATTATATGTCTTATCTGTCGCGGACATAAACATATCCAGAAAGTTCTCTGCATTTATGTCCCAATGCTGCTGGAAATGCTGTATAGCCTCCCACTTGTACATTTCTCCCTTCCAATGCTCGGGGAAGTATTCTTTATAGGCAGCAATGACTGCTGCCAGTTTTTCACCATTAAACATCCGATTGGCCTCCTTAAACCATTGTCGTTTCTTTTCTCATCTTTCGATAAATGCCCACTTCCAACGCTCCCATAGTCGCGGCAGATGTCTTTGTTTTTTCGTTGAGTTTTAGGCAAAGCCTGCTGACAGAATGGGCATTTTCTTTTAGCTCCTTTTACATAATAAATTTCTTCAATCTCTGCTTTACCAAATTTGTCCCATACCTCTGGCTTTATGCTTTATTTCCTCCGAAGTAATACTTATATATAGCATACAGAATATGGGATTGGATTGTCAGGCATAAAGATACCTATTTTCATAAATCTTCCACGCTGACTTACAGTTCCATGTAAAACACCTATTATTAATTAAAGTTTTTACTTCATTCAAATAGTTTACAACAGCAACCAGTCCTTAATTGGTATGGATTTATCGGTCATAGATAATTTTGATAACCTATACTTCATCCTCGGCAATGACCAAATTACCATTTTCAATGCGGTACCCATAGGAAGCAAAGCCGCCGTTCCACTTGCCTTCACGAGCCTTTTGCTCACGCCCAGCCATTGTCAGCGTGCGGATATTTTCACGTTCAATTTCAGCCACCGCCGAAGGCACGGAAAGCATTAGTTTTCCAGAGTCCTTGAAACTGTCAATACCATCTTCTACACAAATCAGGTCGACACCAAAATCCTGCATAAGCTGTAAGGAATTTAGAACATCCGCAGCATTACACCCAAAATGAGTATTCAGCATATTTCCGCAATTTGTCTTTCTGGACACCTGACGAGTGCCCTCCATTTGAACTGTTGCAAATTTTGCAACAGTTGACTCCTGTCGCAGTTCTCCCTCGGAGAAAACATTTTTGATATGACGCGAAATCGTGGATTTATCTCTCTGAAATAATTCCGTCATTTGCTCCAATGACAGCCAAACCGTATCTTCTTCAAAGGTAACTTCAATTTTTGTTGAACCATCCTCTGTTGTGTACATGATAATATTAGAATTATTTATATTCATCACTCTCCTTGCAAAAGTTTTCATGCCGGATATAGTACTCCAGCAAACGCAGGACATATTCCGGAGCATGGCGCTTATCCAGTTCCCAATCTGTCACTGTCCGATAAGGAATACCGAAAAACTCGCAAAAAGTTTTTCGGTTCATTCCTGTACTTTCTCTTAGTTCTCTCATTTTATTTTTGTCATCCATATTATTTTCTCCGAAAACAAAATACGCGTTGCGTATTCATTATAGCATACCACCAGCAAATACGCAACGCATAAATTCTATAAGTCAAGCTGATTTTAGAAAATTTTGCTTATCCAAAACATTTTCATAAATTTTTGCCCATCTGTTTTGGTTACTCTTTGTTGTGCTTCTGCTGCTGCCCAAATGCCATGAGTTTTCTCATATTCCCGCCTCGATTCAATAGCCTCTAAATTTCAAAGCAAATTCCTTTACAGCACTGGATGCTTTTGCTCCACGCGACTCATAACCACAAGCGCGACAATTTAATTGTTTCCATCTGTCACTGAGCAACCACTCTTCTGACAAAACTTTGCACCATCTATCAGTTCGATTCCACAATTCCTACAGTAAGCCATATATTGCGCCAAGTTCCTGTCAGCATATTAATCTTTCTTTTTATTGCTTCGAATTCAATATCCTGCTCTGGAAATGCGTTCATGCAATAAAATGAATCTTCCGGCATTGTCTCGTCACATTTTTGGCAAAGCTTTATCTTTCCTTAGAAATCAATGTATCAATAATTAGTAATCGTTTTTCACAACCTCTTGCGAATATCAAAAAGAAACACGCCCATCCGGAGAAGCTGTCTCGCAGATGAGCGTGTCATTACTGTTTTCTAAGAAAAAGAGTCATTAATTCATCCCAAAGAACTTCAATGCCTCTGTAATCGCCGCTTTCTTTTCCGGTGGGCATTTCGATTGTCTGGCACTTTCAGACTTTGGCTTGTTGTTCTCATATTCAATAATACCATATTTCTGTTTAATCTGTCCGTATGTGGCGTCATTCTGGAATCCAGACATATCCATATCCTACAGCGAGAACTCCAAACGAACCTTCTTGGAGTCGATTTCTCACTTGGAAAGCAAACACACAACTTCAACATGAGTAGCAAATTAGAACATATCCCCACAAAACCGCAGAAATATTGGCAATATTTATACAGGACTGATACCGTTCGTGCATCCCCTTTCCCACAAAATATAAGTTCCATCAATTTTGCACCACCCTGATGCAAAATTTCAATTGAGTCTTTTTTCAATATCTTCAATCGATGGCAACTTGTCCTGTAAAAATATCAAACAACTATAAATTCAAGTTATAAACACTCCATCAAACCATATTAATAATTCATTCAAATAATCTCAAAATACCTCAAAGTATTCTTTATCCTTCTACTTTCTCTGCTGTCGGATGTTTCCTCGGCTGTTTCAATTCCTCTACCGCATTAGGAGCATCGTACATCGGCAATCCTAAATTTCTTTTTACTTCTGCGATACCGCTCGTGACTCCCTTTTCCCACAAAATATCATCTAATTTACGTTTTCCACCTTAAAAATTCTTCTGTTAGAAAATATCAATTATATTTACTCAAATTCAATATCCTCATTGACTTTTTTATTAATATCAACTCTTGTCTGAACATCAATTCGATTAACTAACCAACCATTCAGAGTACAGTTCTTTATAAATTCGTCAATTCTATTGACACCATTAATTTCTTTCAATGTAACTACAACACCAAAGCGAATCCCCATTCCATCTTTAGGATCTAAACGGTTATTTGTTTTTATTTCCATTCCCCAATTCTTATTGTCATAAGATTTCTTCGGCATCATTTTGTTTTTTGGTCTTTCTGCAATATATTTTACATTATCCCATTTTCTAAATCTTTCTCTTGCTTCACCCTCCAAAAGGAAATATCTTTCGTTATCTAAAATTACATCCTGATTCTGTTTATCGCCCTTAATATCCTCTATCTTCCCTTTATTGTTGATTCTGCCAAAATGTAAATTAAGTTCTGTATTTGTATAATCAACACCTTGCGTTCTATCACACATAGGAAAATAACACATCGTTGCCCTTGCAATATAAGGGTATTTGTCATCTTTAATTGGAACTGGAAAATAATAATTATATGTATTCCATTTTTCACTCACATCATATACCAGAAATTTAATTTCATCTTCTTTTGTATGAACAATATCATCTATTTTAATAGGTACTATACCATGTCCATATAAGGCAACCTCTTCTGGTGTCGGTTTTTCATTCCAGTCTCTTGCAGCATCAATAATCATCGCTTTTGCAACTTCTCTATTCAATCCTAAAATATCAATCAAGTAAGACAATTTTCGGGCAATCCAAGGTGCTGCAAATGAAGTACCAGCAACATTTGCTTCCCCTAATGGTTCACAAACCTTAATATATTTTTCTTCACTCCCACCATAATAACTAACATCTGGTTTTGCAAAAAAGGATAACGCCAATCCTCTTCTTGCATACTTAGTTGACAAACCATTTTGGGTTACTGCATTAACTACCATACTGTTTATTGAATCAGCAGGCGAACCTATTTTCTCGATATCAGCGTTAGGCTTATTCGTCCCTGCAACAACAAAAATAACATCATTTTCATATTGGATTTTATCTAATATAGCCGCCTCTGCAGAAATAAAATTGTCGTTCACTTCTTGATTACTTCCAAGCGAAATATTCCAAACCTTTATATCTTTATTGTTTGCAATAATCTCTTTAATCTGTTTTGTAATAGTAAAAGAAGAAAATTTTGAACCTATCGCAACACCAAAATGGCGTACCCTAAATCTGCCACATCCGTCATCAAGCCAAGGATTTAATCTTGCACCATCTACAATAATAGAATCCACCGCTGTACCATGACGATAATCATCTGGATTTTTAGGAAGATTATCGTCAATCATATCATGATACTCTACCCATTCGCCAAAATAAACACGTTTATCAAATAACGTATCAATCACACCAATAGTTGGCTCAATAGTTGGAGAGGGCATATATAGAGCCCCTTGCTGATATTCCTGAATGAAGTCTTCTGGAGACAATTCTGATAAATCCTCTGTTGCCATAGAAACAAGATATGGCGCTTTCTCAAATAAAATCTGTA
>OFFF01001112.1_pt1 | contig 17917 bp, 17 predicted proteins | sample 1521301 | NCBI WGS metagenome assembly OFFF01 (sample SAMEA3504101, study PRJEB24116) | mouse gut metagenome | biome: mouse gut; feature: mouse-associated habitat; material: faeces | place: Denmark | collected 2011
CCTGCGCTGTCCCCAGCCCGTCCCGCCCGTAGCGGGAAACAGCCCATTGGCGGCACAGTCAAGTCAAACGGCTGATCCGGGCGCGCCCCCCGTAACAGAAGCCCCTCCGCGCCGCGGAGGGGCTTTTTCTATCCCTGTCCGGCGGCTCCGCCCTCCTGCCCTGTCTCCCGCAGCAGCCGGGTGCGCAGGGCGGAGTACCGCTTTGTCTGCCTGTCGTTGGCCACCATCCGGGCCATCAGCTCCCCGTCCCCCACCAGGATGAACAGCTCCCGGGCCCGGGTAATGGCCGTATACAGCACCCCCCGGGCCAGCAGAGAGGGCGGCACGTCGCTCAACGCCAGGATCACCGCCCGGTACTCGCTGCCTTGGGCCTTGTGGACGGTGACGGCGTAGGCGGGCTCCAGCTCTCCCAACAGCTCCGGCGGGTAGGCCACCAGCCGCCCGTCGAAGGACACGGTGATCCCCCCGGCGTCCACCTCCAAAATGGTGCCGATGTCCCCGTTGAACACCCCTAAATCCTTTTCTCCCGTGTCCGGGTCCTCCCAGAACAGGTCGTAATTGTTCTTCACCTGCATCACCCGGTCGCCCTCCCGGAAGATGTAGGGGCCGAAGGCCCGCTCCCCCCTGCCCTCCTCGGCGGGGTTCAGGGCCTCCTGAAGGGCGCGGTTCAACGCCGCCGTCCCCGCCCCCCGCTTCCGGGTGGGGGTGAGCACCTGGATCTGCTCCGGGGGTATGCCCATGTTTTGGGGCAGGCGGGGTTTGCAGAGCTCCACAATGGTGTCCACCGTCCGGGCCGCGTCCCTCCGGCCCAGGTAGAAGAAGTCCTTGGACTTGTTTTTCAGCTCCGGCACCGTCCCCCGGTTCACCCCATGGGCGTTCATGACGATGGCACTCTCCCGGGCCTGCCGGAAGATCTCCGTCAGCGACACCGCAGGCACCACCCCGGACCGGATCAAGTGATCCAGCACGTTTCCCGGCCCCACCGAGGGCAGCTGGTCCGGGTCGCCCACCAGCACCAGCCGGCAGTCCCCTCGCAGGGCCGCCACCAACGCCGCCATCAGGGACACGTCCACCATGGAGGTCTCGTCCACGATCACCGCGTCCACCTCCAGGGGATCGTCCTGGTTCTTGGTAAAGGCCAGCTGCCCGGTGTAGGGGTCCAGCTTGGTCTCCAGCAGCCGGTGGATGGTCGCCGCCTCCGTCCCGCAGGTCTCCCCCATCCGTTTCGCCGCCCGTCCGGTGGGAGCGGCCAGGGCCGTCTCCAGCCCCAGCGTGTCGAACAGGGCCAGCACCCCCCGCAGGGAGGTGGTCTTTCCCGTCCCCGGCCCCCCGGTGAGCAGCATCACCTGCCGGGAGGCCGCCAGCTCCACCGCCCTGCGCTGCTGGCCCGCGTAAGTAAGCCCCTGCTCCTTCTGGATCTTGTCAATCAGCTTTCCCAGCCCCTTGGGGGGCGCGATCTCCGCGCCGCACATCTCCCCTAAACGCATGGCCACATAGCTCTCCGCCGCGTACAGCCCCGCGGGATAGCAGGCCGTCACCCCGGCGATGTCCTCCCGCACCACCTCGCCCCGCTCAATGAGGGCGTCCAGCCCTGCGGTCAGGCAGTCCCCCTCCACCCCGATGAGGGCGGCGGTGGCGTTCAGCAGCTTCTGCTCCGGCAGGAACACGTGCCCGTTGTCGGCGTTGTGGTCCAGCTCAAAGGTCAGCGCGGCCTCCACCCGCTGGGGATCGTCCCCCGCCACCCCCAGCTCGATGGCCAGGGCATCCACCTGGGTGAAGGGGATCTCCAGGGAGCGGTCGGCCAGCAGGTAGGGATTGTCCCACACCACGTCCACCGCGTAGTCCCCGAACCGCTGGTACAGCGGCATGGCGGCGGTCAGGGACAGCTTGTGCTCCGACAGAAACTCCGCCAGACGGCGCATCCCCATCTTCTGCCGGAAGTCCTCCCCGATGGCCCTGGCCCGCTTGGGGGACACCCCCCGGATCTCGCACAGGCGGTCCGGGTCATGCTCAATCACCTCCAGGGTTTCCTCCCCGAAGTGGTCCACGATCTGTCTGGCCAGCCCCGCCCGGATGCCCTTCACCGCCCCGGAGGCCAGGTATTCATACACCGCCTTCTCCCCTACAGGCATCCGGCGGCTCACCGTCTCCGCCTTGAACTGCTCCCCGTAGCTGGGGTGGCGGCCCCAGGTTCCCTCCAGCTCCAGCACCTCGCCGGGGGCGGCCCCGGGCATACAGCCCACCGCCGTGATCTCCCCCTTGTCGCCGCTGTCCAGCTTCAGCACCGTGTAGCCGTTTTCCTCGTTGCGGAACAGCACGGCGGTCACCGTGCCCTCCACCCGGTTCCAGCCTGCCTGCCCAGCCTCCGGCTCCATGGCGGCCCCTCCCATCCAAACAAACGTTTTACCCAATTATACCAGCATTTCCCGGCGGTTTCAAGCCCGTCCCGCAAAAAAAGGGGCCGGATGAACTCATCCGGCCCCCTGTCCACATCAATGGGTGTCCAGCCAGCCCTGAAAGCGGTGGAGCATGGCCGCCACCTGAGCCCGGGTCGCGCTGCTCCCCGGCAGCAGCTTCCCGTCGCTGCCGTTGGGAAGCCCCGCGCCCACGGCCCAAGACACCGCGTCCCCCGCCCAGGAGGACACGCTCCCCGCGTCCGGGAACCCGGACAGGTTCCCCCGCTCCCCAGCTGTGTGGCCCGTCTGCACCGCGTATTTGTAGAGCATCACCGCGATCTGCTCCCGGGTGACCTTCCCGTGGGGCTCGAAGCGTCCGCCGCCCATCCCCTCCACGATCTTCATCCCGGCGCACCAGCTGGTGCCGGGGGCGAACCACTCCCCCGCCGGGACATCGGTGAACACCTGGGCAAAGGCCGTGTCCGGCTCCCCCGCCAGACGGTGGAGCACCGTGGTCATCATCCCCCGCTCCATGGTGCCGCCGGGGTTGAAGCGTCCGCCGCCCACCCCCTGGAACAGGCCGTTTTCCACCGCGAAGCGCACATCCTCATAGTACCACTGGCCTGGGGCCACATCGGTAAAGGGCAGGGGGGCCTGCCCCGTCCCCATCTTCCAACGCCCCTCCGCCAGCCACTGGACGGACTGGGAGGTAATCGACACCTCCGCCTGCTCCGCCGCCAGATAGCGGTGGCCGGAGATCAGGGCCGAACCCAGGGCCAGCTCCGAACCGACGGTGGCGTCCACCAGCACGCCGGAGGTCACGTACCCACTCCCCGACGTCCAGATCAGCCCCGACCCGGCAGACAGGATCACCGCGTCGCCGGACTTCCCCGACCCGGCGGCAAAGCCGCTGGAGGTGGTCCAGCCGTCCCCGGAGGGCTTGTGCCGCCCGGCCTGAGCCACCGCGTCGTTATAGATCCCCTGGGTGTCCTGGGTCACCCATTGGGTGATGTAAGCCTTCAGGTCGGTGAGATAGGCCCCGTTCAAATAGCTCAGCGAGATCAGCGGATCGGGCCCGCTCCCCGCCCACGCCGCGGTGACACAGCCCGCCCGCAGCACCGCCGCCAGCAGTCCCGCCATCATTTTTTTCTTCATACAGGCTCCTCAGATATCATGTAGCTCAGGGTCAACAGGCTGTCGGCGAAGTGGACGTTCTCCACCCGCACTCCCGGCAGCTCCCGCTCCGGCAGCTCCACGTTGGTGAAGTTCCAAATACCCGTCACGCCCCCGGCCGCCAGCCGCTGGGCCGAGTCCACCGCCACCCGGGCCGGCACCGTCAGCACCCCCACGCTGGCGGTGCAGTCCCCCAGGAAATCCTCCAGCTCGTCCATGTGGAGGACGGGCACGCCGCCCAGGGGGGCACCCACCAGCTCCGGGTTCACGTCAAACGCCGCCACCAGGCGGAAGCCGTTGGCGGCAAAGGGAAAGTTCTCAATGAGGGCCCGGCCCAGATTGCCCGCCCCCAAAATGATCAGGGTGTGATCCCGGCTCATGCCTAAAATCTCCGCCACCTCGCTGCGCAGACGCTCCACCTTGTAGCCGTACCCCTGCTGCCCGAAGCCGCCGAAGCAGGACAGGTCCTGCCGGATCTGGGAGGCGGTAAGCCCCATGGACTTGGCCAGCGCGCTGGAGGAAATGCGCACCGTCCCCCCCCGGTACAGGTCGTCCAGGTGCCGGTAGTACCGGGGCAGACGTCGGATCACGGCGGAGGAAATCTTTTCTTTTCTCATTGCTCAGCACACGCCTTTGGGGGTCCGTCTCCTCCGGACCGCGCCCACCTTGGGGCCTGCGCCGGATCGGGCCGATGTGATGTCTTTGTCCATTTTACATGACTTGGCCCCGCTTGTCAATTTCATTCCCGGAAAAAAGCGTTTTTTCGACAGAATCGGCCTCCCCGCAGACAACGAAGGCGGAGGGTTCTGCCCCTCCGCCCGAGACTGTCGAAAAAGCCGCTTCTGTTTCGATAACGGGAAGGAAGATCGTGTGAAAGAAACCCAGGAGGTGTGTCTTTCACGTGCAATCCACGGCTTTTTGGAACGTTCTTTGTTCAAAAAAGCCGCACGCAGCGGGGCGAAAAGACTTTTTCGACACGCTGAGGCGGAGGGTTCTACCCCTCCGCCCCCTCTTTCGCCGCCCGCATCCGGGCGTGAAGGCAGGCCAGCGCGTCGGACAGGCCGCCCAGGTGGTCGATCAGCCCCATCCGCACCGCCTCCTCGCCGTAGATCACGCTGCCCACGTCCGCCGCCATCTCCCCGGTGTTCAGCATCAGGTGCTCGAATTCCTCCCGGCTGATCCGGCTGTTCCGGGTGACGAAGGCGCAGATCCGGTCCTGGATGCGCTCAAAGTAGTGGAAGGTCTGGCTCACCCCGATCACCAGCCCGTTGAGCCGCACCGGGTGGATGGTCATGGCCCCGGAGGGCACGATGAAGGACTCCTTGGCCGCCACCGCCAACGGCACCCCGATGGAGTGCCCGCCCCCCAGCACCAGGGACACCGTGGGCTTGGACATACCCGCGATCATCTCCGCGATGGCGAGGCCCGCCTCGATGTCGCCCCCCATGGTGTTCAGCAGGACCAGAAGGCCGTCCGTCTCATCGTTCTCCTCCAGTGCCGCCAGCAGGGGAAGCACGTGCTCATACTTGGTGGTCTTGGCCCCGTCGGGGGCCTCCTGGTGGCCCTCGATCTGGCCCACGATGGTGAGCGTGTGGATCACGCCGTCCTCCGTCTTGACACAGCCCGAGCCCATGTCCACAATCTGCTGCCGGCTGTCCTCTCCCCCGGCCTCGGTGGGTTTTGTCTCCTCAGTCATGGTAAAACGCCCCCTTTTGCGGGATAGTATCCGCAAAAGAGGGCGTTTTTATCCACTACAGCGTCAATTCCATGACAATTTCATTTTCCTCCGCCGCTCCGGTATGGCGGAAGCCCAGTTTTTCGTACAGCAGGCGGGCAGGCTCGTCGCCCTCCACATAGCACAGGCAGACCTTGGGATAACGCCCCTCCGCCCGCATCTCGTCCAGGGCCATCCGGGCGGCGGCCATGCCCAGGCCCCGGCCCTGGCAACGCTGATCGATGAACAGCTGGCTGAACACATACCGCCCCTGCTCCGGGCAGCCGTACCACATCAGCATACCTGCCGGATCCTCGCCGTCCAGGATCAGCCTGACCTGGCTGCCCTCCTTCCGGTAGGCGTAGGCCCGGGCCAGGATTCGGTTGGGATCGGACACGAACCTCCGCTGATCCTCCCGGACCGACAGCTCAACCCGCCAGTTGTCCGGGCCAATCGGCTCCAGACCTACCACGGATCAGCCCTCGTACACCGCCTTACACGCGGCATAGGTCATATAGCAGTCCAGCTTGGAGGTCACCTCAAAGGGGGCGTGCATACTCAGCACGGGTACGCCCGCGTCCAGGGTGTCGATGTTCCGGTTGGCCATATAGCAGGCCACGGTGCCGCCGCCGCCCTTGTCGGTGGCTCCCAGCTCCGCCATCTGCCACAGCACGCCCTTGTCGTCCAGCAGGCGGCGGACATAGGCCACCGCCTCCGCCCCGGCGTCGGAGGCCCCGCTCTTGCCCCGGGCTCCGGTATACTTGCACAGGCCGATGCCGTAGTTCACATAGGCGGAGTTGCGCTTCTCGTACACGTCGGCGAACTGGGGATCAAAGGCCGCCGTCACGTCGGCGGACAGGCAGAAGGACTTCTCCAGGCACACCCGCAGGGGCACCTTCTGGGTGGCGCACAGGTCACCCACGAAGGTCTCGAAGAAGGCGGACTGCATTCCGGACACGCCCTCGGATCCGATCTCCTCCTTGTCCGCCAGCACGCACACCGCGGTGCGGCAGGGCACGCCCTCCAGATCCAGCAGGGCCTTAAACGCCGCGTAGCCGCACACCCGGTCGTCCTGGCCGTAGGCCCCGATGAGGGTGCGGTCAAAGCCGATGTCCACAGCGTTGAAGGCGGGGACGGCCTCGATCTCGGCGGAGATGAAATCCGCCTCCCGGATGCCGTAGTGCTCATACAGCAGCTTCATCACCGCCAGCTTCACCCGGTCCTTGCCATCGTCGTCCTTCAGCGGGCGGCTGCCTACCAGAACGTTCAGGCTCTCGGCGGGGATGGCCTCCCCCAGGGGCTTCTTGGACTGCTCCGCCCCCAGGTGGGGCAGCAGGTCGTCGATAGTGAACAGGGGGTCGCCGGGGTGGGATCCCACGGACACGTGGACCAGATCGCCGTTTTTCATGGCCACCACGCCCCGCAGCTCCAGGGGGATGGTCACCCACTGGTACTTGCGGATGCCGCCGTAATAGTGGGTTTTCAGGAAGGCCAGCTCGCTGTCCTCGTACAGCGGGGTGGGCTTCAGATCCAGCCGGGGGCTGTCGATGTGGGCGGCGGCGATGGACACGCCCTGATCCAGCGGCGCGGAGCCCACCACCGCCAGATTGAGGGCCCGGCCCCGGTTCACCCGGTAGACCTTCATTCCGGGCTGAAGCTCCATGCCCCGCTCCAGGGGGACGAAGCCCAACCCCTGGGCCAGCTCCACGGCGTAGTCCACGCAGTCCCGCTCCGTTTTCCCCTTGTCCAGGAAGGTCTTGTAGCCCTCGCAGTAGTCAAAGATGGCTTTTTCCGTGGTCTCATCCACCACGTCCCAGCCGTGCTTTTTCTGGTTCAGCAGCGCGTCCCGCAGCTGCTGCCCCGGCGTTTTTTCTTCCATGTTTATAAATCCTCCTTGCAAAGAATTGACTTGAACAGCTCCCGCGCCTGTTCCTCCAGGGACGCCTTCTCCCCGTCGTTGCGCAGGGTGTGGGCGCACCGTTCCTCAAACCAGACGGACGGCTTCTGGGCCTTGACCCGCGCCCGGGCGTAGTCCTCGCCGATGCCCTCCCGGGCCATGATCCGCCCCACCCGGACCTCCTCGGCGGCGGTGACCGCGATGGTGGTGCCGCACAGCGTCCCCGCCCCGCTCTCCAGCAGGGCGACGGCGTCCAAGGCGATGGCGGGGCGGCCCTCCCCCTCCGCCTGGGCGATGCGCCGCTCCAGCTCGGAGACGATGTGGCGGTGGGTAATGGCGTTCAGATCCGCCAGCGCGTCCGGATCACCAAATACAATAGCACCAAGTTCCTTTCGGCGCAAGTCCCCATTTTCATCAAAGATCCCCGGCCCGAACCGGGCCGCCAGCTCCTCCCGCATGGGAACGCTGGCGCGCAGCAGCTCATGGTACACCCCGTCGCAGTCCGCCACCGCCCCGCCCAGCTCCCGGAGCACGTTCAGCACGGTGGTTTTTCCCGCCCCGGTGGGCCCGGTGATGCCGATGACAATCATGCCCCCGCCCGCTCCGGCCAGGCCAGAGCCGCCCCCTCGTCGGGCTGGAAGCAGACGTGGCGGCCCTCATTGCTCTCCCGGATAAAGTCCTGGAGGGGCTTGCTGGTGTAGCCGGAGAAGTCCCCCACAATAGCCAGCTTCATGTGGTAGTTCACAAATTTTTGCAGCACCTCCCCCGCCAGTCCGGTGGACAGGCGGAAGAACGGCTCGTCAATCTGCTCCTTGCGCAGCACCATGGCGGAACAGCCCGTCTCGTACCGCACCGTGGCCAGCAGGTCCATGGCGGAGGGGCCGTCGGTGATGAGCACCCCCGGTTCCCGCACCACGGCGGTTTGTTTTGTCACTTCTATATTCATTCTGCTCGTTTTCTCCTTTCATCCGTTGTCAAGTTTTCCCGTACCCAAAACGGCCTGGAGCTCCTCCCGGCCCAGCCCGCCCTGCCGCAGAATCCGGTAGGGCGTCACGGTGAGGTCCAAAATGGTGGACTCCACCCCCACCGCGCAGAGCCCGCCGTCCAGCACCGCGGCGATCCGCCCGCCCAGCTGGGCCAGCACGCCGTCCGCGGTCTTGGGGCTGGGCCGCCCCGACAGGTTGGCGGAGGGACAGGCCAGCGGTCTGCCCAGCGTCCGGATCACCGCCAGGGCGGCGGGGTGGTCGGGACAGCGCACCCCCTGGGTGTCCCCTCCGGCGGGAACGATGGGGGGCAGGGTTCCGTTTCCCCGCAGGATCATGGTCAGCGGCCCCGGCCAAAAGGCGTCCGCCAGCCGGTAGGCGTCCGCCGGGATGTCCCGGCACACCGTCTCCACCATGCTCATGCCGTCCACCAGCACATTCAGCGGCTTGGCCTCGGGGCGGCCCTTGGCGTCGTAGTTGGCCTGGACGGCCCGCTCCTGGGTGGCGTCGGCGGCCAGGCCGTACACCGTCTCGGTGGGGAGGGCCACCAGCTTGCCCTCCCGCAGAAGGGTGGCGGCCTGTTCAATCTCACCACCTGTCAGGCATCGCGTGCTCACGGCTTTTCCCCCGCTTTCTGATGTTTGAAGTACAATAGACGGCCAGTGCCAGCGTGAGCAGGAACGGAACTCCGGTCACTGCCATCATCACAGCGGCCTCCCGGCAGTTTTCCACCAGATAGGGCTCGACGCTGGGGCCGATCAGCTTTGGGATGCGCTCAACCAGATATACGCCATTAGCGCATTCAAACAGTGCAAGAACTGCCGCCACCGGCCAGCCCACGGCACAGCCCACAGTGAGGCGGCTGCGTTTAGGCAACGCTCTGGTGTAAAGGATGGACAGCGGCAGCAGGAACAGAAGGGGCACCCAGAGAACAACCGCCAACGCCCTGGCGATCTCAAAATCCTCGGCCAAGCGCAGGTTATACCCCGCCTCCCAGTCATAGCCGTACCGAAAAACATCCGGCAGGAGCGCGAAAAGCCGCCAGAGGTCAGCCAGCTCCAACAGGCCAAAAAACGCCGTGGCCAGCCAGCATAAGGCACAGCGAACCACGCTGCTGTTTTTCGCCACGTCCTCACCCCCGCGCCGCTTTTCGTCCGGCCTGCCGCTGCTGATCGATTCCAGGCCGGAGCAGCTCCTCCGGGCGGGCGATCACATAGTCCGCCCCGGCCCCCTCCAGCTCCTGCCGATCCCGGAAGCCCCACAGCACCCCCACCACCGTCAGCCCGCCGTTCTTTCCCGTGAGCACGTCCACATTGCTGTCCCCCACAAACAGGGTGTGTTCCGGCTCCGCCCCCATCTGTTCCATGAGACGGCGCAGAAGGGTGGGGTCGGGCTTCACCGGGGCGTCGGGCAGGGCCCCCTGCACCACGTCGAACACGCCCGGGAAATAGTGCTCCACCACCGGGCCCGCCAAGGCGTGGGCCTTGTTGGACAGCACCGCCAGACGCACCCCCTGGCCCTTCAACGCCGCCAAAAGCTCGGCTATGCCGGGATAGGGGGCGGTCTTGTCCTCCTTGTGCTCGCCGTAATAGGCGGAGAACTCCGCCAGCGCGCCCGCCAGCGTCTCCCCGTCCGTCCCGGCGGGGGCGAACCGCTCCACAAGCTTGGGGATGCCGTTTCCCACCATGCGCTTATACGCGTCCACCGTATGGACGGGCCAGCCGCGGGCGGCGCATACGTGATTGCCCGCGTCCGCCAGATCGTCGATGGTGTTTAAAAGGGTGCCGTCCAGGTCAAAAATAACATAAGAAAACCGCAATAGTGGTATTCTCCTTTACACTTCATATCTGCTTTGCATATCTCGAATTCGCTGATTTTGCGTTTCATTCAAATTTACATATTTAGCGAGCTTAACGCCCTTATTTATCTCAGCTTGGTAGGAATGTGGCAATCCTGCAATTTTTAGAATCTCAATTTTTCCAAAATGGTCTAACACTCCCGCATAATAAATTCCAAATAAACGAATATTTAGCGTTTTTTCCTTTGTTTGAGCTGTTTCATACATTTCTTTCAAAGCATTGCCTAAAACACACTCTGTCACTCTTATTCACGCCCTTTCAGCTGCTCGGCTTGGTTCGCCATAGTCAGCGCGTCAATGATCTCGTCCAGATCGCCATCCATCACCCCGTCCAGCTTGTAGAGCGTCAGCCCCACCCGGTGGTCCGTGAGCCGCCCCTGGGGGAAGTTGTAGGTGCGGACGCGCTCGTTGCGCATACCCGTGCCCACCTGGCTGCGGCGGTTCTCGCCGTACTCCGACTCCACCCGCTCCCGCTCCCGGTCGTAGAGGATGGACGCCAGCAGGCGCATGGCCTTCTCCCGGTTCTGGAACTGGGACCGCTCCTGCTGGCACTCCACCACCGTCCCGGTGGGCCTGTGGATGAGCCGCACGGCGGAGGACGTCTTGTTGATGTGCTGTCCCCCCGCCCCGGAGGAGCGGAACACCTGCATCTCCACGTCGGCGGGGTTGATCTCCACGTCCACCGTCTCCATCTCCGGCAGGACGGCCACCGTCACGGTGGAGGTATGAATCCGCCCGCCGGACTCCGTTTCCGGCACCCGCTGTACCCGGTGGACGCCGCTTTCAAACTTGAGCCGCGACCAGGCCCCGTCCCCCTGGACAGTGAAGGAGATCTCCTTTACCCCGCCCAGCTCTGTTTCGCTGGCGGAATTGATCTCCACCTGCCAGCCCCGCTTTTCCGCGTACATGGTATACATCCGGGTGAGGGAGTGGGCGAACAGGGCGGATTCCTCCCCCCCTACCCCGGCCCGTATCTCCAGGATGACGTTCTTGCCGTCGTTGGGATCCTTGGGCAGCAGGAGGATTTTGATCTCCCGCTCCAGCCGCTCTATGTCCTCCCTGGCCTGGGCCAGCTCCTGCTGGGCCAGCTCCCGCATCTCCGGGTCGGACAGCAGCTCCTCCGCCTCCGCCAGATCGGACCGGGCCCTGCACAACGCCCGGTAGGCCGTCACCAGCGGCTCCAGCTCCCGCTGCTCCCGGTTCAGGCGGGAGACCAGCTCGGGGTCGCTGTAGGTCTCGTTGGCGGCCAGCCGGGCCTCCAACTCCTGATATCTCAATTCAATGGTTTTTAACTGCGTGTCTATGCCGTTTCACCTGCCATATCCTTCTGATAGATGGGCGCACATCCGCGCCCGCAAATAGGCCAAACGCCAGAAAGGGCGGACGCGCACTGCGCGCCCCTACCCCCGGTCAAACAGGAACGATTTCACCAACGCCAGCGGCTCCCGGAAGAACATCTGGACCCGGGAGGGCGCGTGGCTCACCGGGGCGGCCAGGGTGGAAATATGCTGGTCATTGTACTCCTCACCCCGCAAAATGCCGGCCCGCACCCGGTCCCACAGCATTTCAATGCGGGCCAGATGGAAGCCGCTGGACACCAGGAGCACATCGCCGGTCAGGCTCCACCCCTCCCGCTCCATCAGGGCAAAGGTGTTGTTGATATTCTGCCAGGTGTTCCGGGACTTGTCCTCCATGAAGATCTGCGCCCCGTCCACCCCATGGGCGGTGAGGTAGTCATACATCCCCTGGGCCTCGGAGATGTGCTCGTCGTCCCCCTTGCCTCCGGTGACGATGATCTTCATGTCAGGGTGCTCCTCCCAGTAGGCCAGGGCGGTGTCCAGCCGGTCCCGGAGGAGAATGGACGGCCCGTCCCTCCGCATCTGGCACCCGAAAATCACCATGACCTGGGGATCGCCCACCGCCTTGTCCCGGCTGTGCAGGCTGATATAAGCCTCCAATGCCCCGAAGGCCACGGCCCCCGCCACAACCATTGCCAGCAGGGCCAGCAGCCACTTCCGCGCCCCGCTCCGTCCCCGGTAGCCGGTATATTCTTTCATCCCTTACGACCCCTTTGCGTCCTCTAATTCCGCCGCCAGCCGCTCCCATTCTGCGTAGCGGCGGGCCAGCTCGTCCTCCGCCAACTCCCGTTCCCGGTAGATCTCCTGGAGCCTCAGATAGTCCGACGCGGCCCCATCCGCCTCCTGGGCCAGCTCGTCCAGCCGCACCTCCAGCTTTTCCACCGCCCGCTCGGCGGCGCGCACCTGCTTTTCCAGCTCCTTGGTGCCGCCGGGACGGCGGGGCCTGTCCTCCTTCGGCTTCTCCGGCTCCGGGGCGGGGGCTTTGCCGTTTTTGAACTGCTCCTGACGCTCCCGGAAGGCCCGGAACTCGCTGTAGGTGCCCTTGAAGTCGGTGATCTGCCCATTTTCCAGCATCCACACCCGGGTGGCGAACTTCTCGATGAAATAGCGGTCGTGGGAGACGAACAGCAGGTTGCCGCCGTACTCCTCCACCGCCTCCTCGATCCACTCCCGGGAGTCGATGTCCAGGTGGTTGGTGGGCTCGTCCAGAATGAGCAGGTTGATCCGGCTGTCCATGAGCATACACAGGCGCAGCCGGGACTGCTCCCCGCCGGACAGGGCGGACACCACCTTGAACACGTCCTCCCCCCGGAACTTGAAGGCCGCCAGCCGATCCCTCGCCTCCTGGGTGGAGCAGTTCTGGGCGTACAGCATGGTGTCCACCAGATTCCGGTCGGGCCGGTCAAAGTGGATGATCTGGGGCAGGTAGCCGATCCGGATGGACGGCCCCAGGTAGATGGAGCCGGAGTCCGGGGCCTCCTCCTCCATGATGAGCTTGATGAAGGTAGATTTCCCGGTGCCGTTGTCCCCCAAGAGGGCGATCCGCTCGCCCCCCGTCACATCCAGGTTGATGTGGTCGAACAGCACCCGATCCCCGAAGGACTTTTTCAGCTCCGTCACCACCAGGGCCTCGTCCCCGTGGAACTCCCGCTCGCCGAAGCGGGTGGACAGCTTTCGTTCCTTGGTGGGCTTGTCCGTGGTGCGCATCCGCTCGATCCGCCGCTCCATGTTGATGGCCCGGCGGTACTGCTTGTCGTTCCCCTTGAAGGCCCACAGGCGCATCTGCTCCGCCGCCGCCTCCAGCTGGGCGATTTTGGCCTGCTCCTTCTCGTACTGCTTCAGCCGCTCCAGGTAGCGGCGTTCCTTCTCCTCCACGTAGAAGGAGTAATTGCCGGAGTACAGCTCCGCCTTGCCGTCCTGGATCTCCGCCACCCGTTTTACCACCTTGTCCAAGAACCAGCGGTCGTGGGAGATGGCCAGCACCGTGCCCTTGAACCGCTCCAGGTAGCCCTCCAGCCACTCGGTGGCGTTGAGGTCCAGGTGGTTGGTGGGCTCGTCCAGCAGGAGGATGTCGGTGTCCTCTAAAATCAGCCGGGCCAGATTGATCCGGGTCTTTTCCCCGCCGGACAGCGCGTCAAAGGGCCGGGAGCGCATCTCACCCCCGATCCCCAGGCCGTTGCAGACCTTGTTTAACCTTGTTTCGGTGTCGTACCCGCCCCCGGCCTCAAAGGCGGCGGTGAGCTTGTCGTACCGGGCCATGACGGCGGGGTCTGCCCCGTCCGCCATCCTGGCCGCCAGCTCCGCCAGCTCCCCCTCCATGGCATGGAGAGGAGCGAAGGCGGTGTCCAGCACGTCCCGGACGGTGTAGCCCTCCGGGTACACCGGGATCTGGGAGATCAGCCCGATCCGCTTGTCCGGGGCGATGGAAATGGTCCCCTCGTCCGGGTCCACCTGCCCGGTCATCATGCGGAAGATGGTGGTCTTGCCCGCCCCGTTCCGGCCCAGCAGGCCCACCCGCTCCCCCTGGTCGATCTGGAGGGAGAAGCCGTCCAATATCCGTTTGCCGACCTCGAATTCCTTGACGAGGCCGGTGAGCTGTATGTCAATCATGGGTAAAAATTCTCCTTGCGCCGGGCTTCAGTGGATTTTTCTATTGCGGGACATTGGTCAAGAGGAAATCTACAATTTTCTCAAACGCCATGGACCGGGACGCCTTTACCAGGATAGTGACCCCCGCCCGCACCTCCCGGGACAGGGCGTTTTTGGCCTCGTCCAGGGTGGGGAAGTAGTCCGCCTGCTCCAGCCCCGCGTCCCTGGCCCCCTCCGCCATGAACCGGGCCAGATCGCCGATGGCGATGAGCCGGTCCGTGCCGGACTGGGCGAAGCACCCACCCACCGCCCGGTGGAACTGCTCCCCGCCGGGGCCCAGCTCCTTCATGTCGCCCACGACGGCCACCTTCCGGCGTTTCTGCCCCGCGTCGCCCAAAACCGCCGCCGCCGCCCGCATGGACTGGGGGTTTGCGTTGTAGGCGTCGTTGAGTATGACGATGTCCCCCTTGCACCGGACAATGTTCATCCGCATCTTGGTGGGCAGGAACGCGCCGATCCCCCGGACGATCTCGTCGGGGGCCATGCCCAGGGCCTCCCCCACGGCGGCGGCCATGAGGGTGGGGTAGATCATGTGGCTTCCCAGGGCGGGTATGTCCGCCTCAAACTGGCCCCTGGGGGTCTTGACCCGGCAGGTCAGGTGCCCCCCGTCGCCGCTGTTCAGATCCCGGGCGGTGTAGTCCAGCCCCTCGCCGCCTCCCACAAACACGGCGCGCTGGGACAGGGTGCCTTTGAGGGTGGCCAGCAGGGGATCATCCCCGTTGAGGACGGCCAGTCCCTCCCGCTTCAGGTGGGGGAAGATCTCGCACTTGGCCTTGAAGATATTTTCCCGGCTGCCCAGGTTCTCAATGTGGGCGTCCCCGATGTTGGTGATCAGGGCCATGTCCGGCTCCACTAAGCGGGCCAGGTTGTCGATCTCCCCGGCGTGGTCCATCCCCAGCTCCACCACGCACACCTCATGCCCTTTCTCCAGCTTCAGCAGGGTGAGGGGCACGCCGATGTCGTTGTTGAAGTTCCCCTCCGTCTTGTGGACCCGGAACCTGGCCCCCAGGACGGCAGCCACCATGTCCTTGGTGGTGGTTTTGCCCACCGAGCCGGTGACGGCGATGAAGGGGATGGGGAACAGGCCCTTGTAGTACCGGGCCAGCTCCCACAGGGCGCGCTGGGTGGAGCGCACCTTGATATAAAATTTTCCGGGCAGATAACTCTCCCGCTCCCGGGCGGTGAGACAGCCCGCGGCCCCCGCCTCCAGGGCGGCGTTGATGAAGGAATGGCCGTCGAACCGCTCCCCCTCCAGTGGGATGAACAGACAGCCCGGGGTGATGCTCCGGCTGTCGGTGCACACGTCCGCCGCCGTAGCGTCCAGGTCGGCAAACTCCCCCAGCAGGGTGCCGCCCACCGCTTCCAGAAGCTGTCTCAGCGTCAGTTTCTCCATAATCGCGCTCCTCTCTCTTAGAGCCTGTTTAGAATCTGTCAAAACGCCATCCCGGCACATCTTTTTCCGCTGGGCCGCGTTGACTTGACTTGAAATACACAAAGTATTCCTGCGTCAAATCGCCTTGCCCAGCGAAAAAATACGCCCCTGTCTGGCATTCCGCCAGATTTTAAACAGGCTCTTGGGCGGGGCCAGCCCCTCCCCCACAGGTCATTTTCCGGCCTTCCGGGCCTCCAGGGACGCGGTGATGATCCGCTCGCACAGCTCGCCGTAGCCGATGCCCACCGCCGCCGCCTCCTGGGGCAGGAGGCTGGTGGGGGTCATCCCCGGCAGGGTGTTGATCTCCAGGAACCAGGGCGTGCCGTCCTCCTCCACGATGAAGTCCGCCCGGGCGTACACCGACAGGCCCAGGCCCCGGAACACCGTCAACGCCGCCTCCCCCAGCCGCTGTTCCCACTCCGCCGGAATGGGGGCGGGGCAGAACTCCTCCGCCGCCCCGGGCTGGTACTTGTTCTCGTAGTCGTAGAAGCCCTCCTTGGGCACGATCTCAATGGAGGGCAGGGCCTTGTCCTCCAAAATACCCACCTGGATCTCCCGGCCCGCCACGTACTGCTCAATGACGCACACGCCGCCGCAGGACAGGCCGTCCCGCAGGGCGGCGGGCAAATCCTCCCCCCTCCGGACAACGGACACCCCGATGGACGAGCCGGAGGCCACCGGCTTCACCACGCAGGGGGTGTCCAGCCGCTCCGCCAGGGCGGGTATCTCCTCCTCTGTGTACTTTACCAGCTCCCACTTGGGCGTGCGGACCCCCAGGGGGGCCGCCACCCGCTTGGTTAGATCCTTGTCCATGGCGATGGCACTGCCCAGGTGTCCCGCCCCGGTGTAGGGGATGCCCAGCAAATCCAGGGCGGCCTGCACCCGGCCGTCCTCCCCGCAGGCCCCGTGGAGGCCCAGGAACACCACGTCCGCCATGCCGCACAGATCCAGCACCCCGGGCCCAAACTGGCTGGCTCCGCCCTCTGTCCGGGACGCCTTCACCGACTCCAGATCCGGGGCCTGCCGCCCGATCCGGGTAAGCTCCTCCGGGATGGGGGCGGCGAACAGGGCGGCGGGCTCCTCCCCGGTGCCCAGGTACATATCGATCAGGGCCGTCTCGTGCCCCCGCTCCCGCAGGGCGGCGCACACCTTGCAGCCGCTGGAGAGGGACACATTGCGCTCCGGGCTGAGGCCCCCGGCCAAAACAACGATTTTCATAACGGTTCTCCTTATTCCACGAGGTATTCCACCTCTATTTTATGCTGGAAAGAAAATTATACCACAACCCCACGGAGGAAACAAGTAGGGGACCTGATTTTGCCCCGAACTCCCGCCGCCCCCGCGGCATAGCATAAGACCAGCGGCGGAATTTCAGCCCCCTTCTCCCCCCGGATCGCGAGACAAGCCCGCCCGCATCCGGCCCGGCCGCGAAAAGAGCGGGCAGGGATTGGAATCCCTGCCCGCTTCGCGCTCCAGGCCGTGCTTCCTCCGGTCAGCAGTCCACGGTGATGTTGTCGGTGCCGTGGGCCTCGAACTCGTCGATGTAGGCGTCGATGCGCTGGGCCAGCTCGTCGTAATTGCTCTCGTCGATGGGCACGTCGTCCATATCCCGGCGGGCCAGATCCTCCGCCAGGATCTCAAAGAACACGTTGTTCTCATACTCCATGATGGCCTCGTGAATGCCCCCCTCCGCAAAAGCCCGGGAGGGGATCACATCCCCCTGGTAGGTCTCCGCCAGGGAGGGCATCCCCTCCTGGGCGGCCCGGGCAAAGAGCAGGCTCTCCACCTCGTCGTAGTCCTTGAAGCGGTCCTCGCCCCGGGTGGAATTGAGAATCCAGTTCCCGATGTATACCAAATCCAGCAGCCGGCGCAGCTGCTTGCGTGTCAGCTCCAATTCCATCTTCAGCCCTCCTTCGGCTTCGTGTGCGCGGGACGCCCGGCGCGCCCCCGATCCCCTCTATTTTATACGCCCCCCGCCCCGTTTGTCAATGGGCATACTTGGCTTGCCCCCGGCATATAGTGAACAGGCCAACACATGACGACGGAGCGTGATACCAATGGATGAATTCAGAGGGGAAAACAAAATCCTGCTGCGGGGGCAGGCGGCGGCCCCGCCCGCCCTGTCCCACCGGAACCACGGGGTGGACTACTACGTGACGCCCCTGCGGGTGCCCCGGCTGTCCGGGGTGGACGACGTGCTCAACCTGGTCACCGCCGCCCCCGACCCCGCCCTGTGGGCCCAGGGCCAATGGATCGAGGCGGAGGGAGAGGTGCGCTCCTACAACAACCGCTCCGGCCAGGGGAGCAAGCTGGTGATCACCGTACTGGTGCGGTCCGCCCGCCCCGCCCCCATGGAGGAGGGGGAGAACCGCCTCGCCCTGGCGGGGGCGTTGTGCCGGAAGCCGGTGGTCCGGCGCACGCCGCTGGGCCGGTGCATCTCCGATATGATGCTGGCGG
>OFFF01001115.1_pt1 | contig 17896 bp, 23 predicted proteins | sample 1521301 | NCBI WGS metagenome assembly OFFF01 (sample SAMEA3504101, study PRJEB24116) | mouse gut metagenome | biome: mouse gut; feature: mouse-associated habitat; material: faeces | place: Denmark | collected 2011
CCTGGTCCGGGAGTTGCCCCGTCTTATTCATCCACAGCTCCACAGGGGACTTGTACTTGTTGATGCCGCAGACCACCGAAGCATCCGAGCCGCCGATACCCAGCTTGCGGTGCTCCAGCCAGTCCTCATAGGACATATTTTCGGTTGACGCTAAAACGACTGCCATTCTTTATCATCCTCCCTTAATAGTAACAGGCGTGGTCACGCCACAGAAAAGGCATTGTTATCCTCAGAAAGCGCATCCAAAGACAAAATATCATTCCATCTGGAATTGTACGGAAGGCCCGTGATTCCCGTCCGTTTGAGGGGCGTTTTGCAGTTCAGCAGTTCGTACTTGAGCTGAGAATAGATGTGGGCATGGAGTGTTCCCTTGTCAGGGTCGTAGTTTTCGACACAGCGGATCAACCGAATCGCTAAATCCTGGTACACATCATCGTAGTCCAGGTGGGCGGCGATCATCAGCGACCAGTTGCGGCGAATCACCTTGTCGATCATAGGAAGATTCTCTTCCACAATGCGGTTACGCTCCGCAATCGAATAGTTGTTTTTCATGAGGCTTTCCCTTCCTCTCTCGGAGTCCAGAAGCGGCAGTAATCATGGCTGCGATCCTCCATGAACATTTCGCTGGTGTACTCCGGTGAGTTGTATTCCGGGCATTTACAATGCTGCCGGGGCTTGTGAAACAGGCGCAGCGGTTTCCGATTCTTAGGTCGATAGGAATAGGCGCAGGTGTCACAGTGTTTCTCCAAATCCATCCCTCCAGAACGCAGAAAAGGGCCAGGAGGACGAACCTCCCAACCCTTTTCAAAGTTTTGATGATAAAGTGCTTTACGCCGCCGTGACCAGCTCGTAGGCTCTGTCAATCAGAGGATTGCCCTCAATGGTCTTGGCAAACATATTCTCCTGATAGTTGGCCGTGTTGCGCAGCGGCTTGGCGTGAGTGGCGAAATCGGACACGGCATTAACGAAGCGGTAGGCGTTCTTGCCAACGTGCCGCAAATCGGGGGCATCGAAATACCGGGCTTTCATATCCTCCCGGATGCGGGTAATGTTCTTGCGGTGAATGTCGGTGGGCTGCTCATCCATGGGCAGAAGCAGGTCGATGTACTCCAAGACCTTCTGATCGGACAGCTTGATCTTGGACAGGCGGGAGAACTCCATCCCCAGCCGCCCCATATACTTCTCAGCCAGAAGCAGGGTGTTGTGAGCCTCGTCCATCTTTGCCGCCAAATCGCCGATATGGATTGTAGACCAGCAACGCTTTGCCGTGGACATGGCAAGGTTCAAAGTGTTCTGACAGACTACCCGGATCGGTGTCATAGCAACCTTGATAGAGCCGCTGCCGTCGTGGGAACTGCTGAATACCAGATAGGGGTCGATCTGATCGCCCTCGATGATGTACTTGTCGGGCAGCTTCGCCAGAATCCAGATCTTCTTGCCATCCTGCAAAGAGCCAGCGGTTTCATACCGCACACCCTCGCCCAGCAGAGCATCGGTGAACGCAAAGGCTTCGGAGTTCTGGACAACACGGTAGCGGTCCGTAACCACGCCGAGAACGCGATTGTCAGTGTCCCGGATGTTGGCCTTGTAGCCAGGGATGGGGTTGCCAGAGGTGGTCATAATGGGCTTCTGGAGCACATTCCAGTTCAGTCCCGACATCACCAGGGCATCCTCGGAGTTCAGCGCGGATTCGACACGGACACCAAGGCCGTGCCAGGGGGCTTCGCGGACATAGAACATGGTTTCAACATTGGCGGGCATTTCTTATTCCTCACTTTCAAAAGATTTTTCGTAGCGTTCGTAGCATTTGCGGCACATAGATTCTTCACGGTCAGGGTCATACTTGGAATAGTAGGCTTCACTGCTGCACAGAGGCTTGCCGCACCGGATACAATAGGTGTCGTACCGCTCGGAGCTGTCACCGCTTGTTTCTCGTTCACTCGCCATCATCAGCAGGATTCTCCCCCTGGAGCAGCAGATCAATGACTGCACACAAGGCCGTAGCAGCGGCGGCTAAAACGACAGCCCAGATACCTTTGCCGTCAATAGGCGGCTTCTCGTTAGGAAACATCCGGTTCCTCCTTTCAGGCCATAGCGTGGCGGGAAACCAGTTTTGTTACCAGTCCCCATAAGATGTTGCGGATTGCGGTCAAAATCTTGCGAATCATGGCTATTTCCTCCCTTGAATGGTATTGTAGGTAAAATTTTGCCAGAAAATAAAAACAGCCTATCTCTCGTCATTGCCTCAGATTGCGAGAAATAGGTTTATTCACCAGAAAAATATATCATTTCAGAGGGATGAAATAGCACCAAACAATTCCATAAGGGATATGAGGTCCAGCCGCCTGATACGAGATCAGTTGCCGGGGCATTCGCCAAAGAAGTGTCAGCGCCATTTGAAAATGTCATTTTTCGCCGAAAAGGAATGTCATTTTTCGCCGGGCAGCATACAGGTGTATACAGCCTTGATTACCGTTCCACTTGTCGGCTTGAAGCCCGTCAAGTCCTGATTTATCAGTGTATTTCAGACTTGACGGGCGAAAACGACAAGTATAATCATTCAAAGGCTGCACGCCCTTACCCGCCGTTTTCTTACATTCCGTGTTCGGCGAAAAATTACAAAATCGCACCGGCGCTGACAGAAGCGAGGCTTCTCACTATCTATCCTTGCAGATAGATAGTGAGAGCGGAGTTGGTGGATGGCCCGGCAGTTGATCGAGTGAGGGCGGCTGGGTAATTTATGAGAAAGCGAGACTTGAAAATGAATTGTGATTTATATGACGAAGCAGTGGAAGAAATCGAAAACGAATTTCTTACGCCCAAAGAGGTTATGAATCTTCTCTACATTGGACGGAATACATTCTACAAAATGGTTAATTCTGGTGAGTTACCAGCGTTCCGGATAGGAAAACTATGGAGAGTACGGAGAGATGATTTGTACTCTTTTTTCAAGCAGGCATAATATCTTGCGAAAGAAGCAGAAGGTTGGTATACTTTAGCATAGAAATGGGGTGATACGATGGAACTTGAACGGCTGGAAATACTGAAAGATAGTGAGAAAAGCAAGATCTATCTTGTTTTCGATGCGGAAAACCGCCGTATGCTGGTAGAAAAGCATCTTCAAGGCAATTTGCCCATCTATCGGCGGTTGATGAATTTGCCCCATCCTTACCTCCCCAAACTCTATGAGGCGCGTTCCGGGCCAGATGAAACAGTTGTCGTGGAGGAATACATAGAGGGCCGTTCCGTAGCCGAGGCCCACCCAACGGAAAAGCAACTGCGGAAATGGCTGCTGGAGCTGTGTGAGGTTTTACACCATTTGCACCGAAACCAGATCGTCCATCGGGATATTAAGCCCTCTAATTTGCTGATCGGCGCTGACGGTCATATTCGGCTTATTGACTTTGACGCCGCCAGAGAGGAAAAGCCACAGGCAGGGAGTGATACCCGGCTGATTGGAACCAGAGGTTATGCGCCCCCGGAGCAATACGGCTTTGCTCAGACAGACGGACGAGCCGATATTTACGCCCTGGGTGTCACCTTCCGGCAACTGCTGGGGCAGACGGCAAAAAGGTCGCGTTGGCGGCATATTCTGAAACGCTGTACGGCCTTGGAACCGAAACGCCGCTATCGATACACCTGGCAAATCACATGGGCTATCCGGGCCTCTCAGGTGCGGCGATATGTGTTGCTGCCGCTGTTCTCCGTGCTGGCGTTCTTGATCGTGGCATTATCTGGCTTTGTAGCGTGGAGCTATACGACCGATACCGACTTCCGGGGAGCATTGGAAATTGTTTTGAGTTCCCACAGGGTATCGGTCTTCCGGGATGCTGATATTCCCGCCTTGAAGCGATCCCAAGCGAAGCTGGCCCTATTTGCAGGAAATGAGCAGGAGGCATATCAAGAACTGTTGACCGTACTACCGGAGAACCTTTCGTATATTTCCACAGGATGTTGTGATGAAAACGGAAACTTGCTGTTCGGCGGCTTTGAAACCAGCTTCTCAATTCAGTATGGAATTTTGCACTACCGTTCGTTCCAGGGACTGTATGCCGCAAGTCAGGATGGCTACCGCTACATTCCCCCGGAAAGCTGTAGCCCCTATGCCCCGGCAGTTCTGGCATTATATCGCCTGTCCGTTTTTGATGGCTGAACGAATAAGACCGCTGACCTATCTACGGCCAGCGGTCTTTGCTATTCCAGCACATCAATATTATTGTCGTAGAGCAGTTGATTGGCCTCCAGGATCGTCTTGCCATGCCCCACCGCATACAGCAGCAGCGCATCCCGTGGGTCCCTGGGGTACAGTTCCCGGTAGCCAGCCTGTTTGAGCAGCTTTTGTGTCTCATCCGCAGTCAGGCCCATCCCAAAAGCCAGGGCAATTATTTTGTCACGGGACGGATACTTTCTGCCCAGGAAGATCTGATAGACATAGGCCCGGTTCAGATTCGATTGCCGCACGACATCCGCTTTGGACAGATTCTTTTCTCTGAGCCATTCTTCCAAATATTGCGGCAGGCCACCCAACTGCATTTCCGCATGGTTTTCAGCCAGAAAATCTAAAATATTGCTGGATTCTTTGATTTCGTTTGCTAAATCGTCGGTTGACTTCATGCTGTGCAACACCTCCGCCCTCACTATAGCACCATTATAACACAAAAAGGTTAGCTGGCGGCTAACCTTTTCTGCGTTGATCTGTTTTATAATGGGGAGGAAGTCACGACAGGGATTCATCTTCCGAAGAATCGTCTTTTCCCGTTAAGGGATTTTCGGGGTCATCTTCTCTGGAGTTCATTGCGATCAGGAACGTCTTTAGAAGCTGCTCGGCGTAGGTGCGTTCCTTGTCTGTGCAGCTTTCCAGCAGAAGCGACAACGGTTCGCTGAATTTCACTTCACGTTTGCCAAATAAGATATAGTCTGTTTTCAGCCGAAGAATCTTGGAAATCTTGCAGAGCGTAGGGACGGACATACCCTTGGCTCCAAGCTCAATGTCGGAGCAGAATTTAGGCGTAACGCCAAGATATTCTGCCAGTTGTTCCCTTGTATAGCCCAGGTATTCCCGCTGGCTGCGGATTCTGGCTCCAATCGCTAATAAATCCATGTGGGGATCCTCCAAATTCTGTTGCATATAGTCTACCCCGAAAAGTTTTGTTGATAAATTAGCTGACGAGGTAGCTATACAGAATTTTAGAGGGTCTATATTAAGAAGTTTAAGAGTTGAAAATAGATAACTTATAGGGTATAATGTGGAGCATGGTAGAAGTGTATGAGGGAGGTGGCAATATGATTTCTGCTGTTCTTGCGGTCATTATCGTAAATGTAGGGCAGAAACTTTTTATGAGGTTTATTGGCGCAGATATGATGTTCTTTAGTTGGAAGAAAAAAATCAAGGCTTATATCATAGTAGGCGGACTTCTGTACTTATTGATTGGTATGTAACTGTTCGTGCATATCAAGAGGATTTCTCATTCTGGATATGCTCTAAAATTTAATATAACGAGGTGTATATGTATGAAATGTCCAAAATGCGGCTGTGAATTGCCGAACCAAGCAAAATTCTGTTCGCAATGTGGTGCGAAAGTTCCTGTGGAACCGGGACAGGCTGACCATTCAGAGTATAAGCCAGACATGGATCGCTTTGAGCGGGAAAACGGTAGCGGAAATTTTTGGATGCACTATGATGAAGATGTCAGCGTTTTCTATAATATCAATACAGATACGGCGGTTACAACTTCCGATGGTATCATAATGTTTGATACCGAGGATGGCGAGAAAGAGATTATCCTTAAAGGACATACCGTAGATTCCTTCCGGGTTAGCGCAAGTGGATTTATCGTCTTTTCTGATAGGGTTGGGAATGAATATAAGCCTCGCTTTGAATTGTGGTATTGCAACTGGGCAGGCGAAGAAGTCAAACTTATCGCCGGAGACAGCAAAGATAACGTGAGATTTTTCACAGTAACAGATGATTGGATTTTTGCGGTGCTGGAAAACAAGAAAGGTCAGCAATTTATCTATCAGATTTCTTCTGACTTGAAGTCTGCTGCCGTGATAAAAAAGGATGTACATATCTGCTGGCAGATTGCAGCGGATGCCGAGTTTCTGTATTATATGACGGGATATCCGAAAGAGGTTTCGCTTATGCAATATGACATCAGGAACAAGACAGAGCGGGCAATTCTAAAGAACAAGGGCCTCTCCCGCTTTCAGTTATACCGTAAACATCTGATTGTGGCAACATATGAGACAATCGGGGCCTATGGCGGCGATGATGGCGAAAAATTGATTCTGATCTCACTGAAACAGATGAAGCAGCGCAGCTTGTCAGCGGAACGTATTGCACTTAACGAACTAACTTGCTATCTTGACTTTGCCTTTTACATTGAAAAGAAAACGGGATTTATTTATGCCCTGCCCCTGACTGGCGGTACACCTCAGTTGGTTTATAAGCGAGAAGCGGTCAAACTGAATATCTCCCGTGGTGTACTTGATTTCATTGACTATGATAGAGAGCAGCGAATTTGTGTCCCAATTGTGGCGCAAGCAGGCGAATTAAAGGATAATATTCCCGGTTATACCGGATATAAGATTCCTCTGCCCAATGTAAGCAATAGTGGAGCTGAACCCGATTATTTGGCAATGAAAACTCAACCGATTCTGCAAAGCCAGCTACAAAGCAAGAGCAAGGAAACGCCCGAACCGCAGCATCCATTTTGGGGAGCAAATCAAGAGGCCGCAGAAAAATTCCTCGAAAAAACGAATGTCTGTGACCAAATCTACATTCGGGTAGAAGATCAAATGACCCCGGATTTCAGCAAAATGCTGTCAATTCTGCGTTCCCTCACGATCCTTAGAAACGCAAAAGAAGTCAACTTGTTCAGCGGAAACGTCAAGAATCATTTGACCTTCTTCCCTTTCGATTTCACACTGAACCAGCGTGAGAAGCAGATCAAGCAGTATTGCGCAAAATGTCATGTTCAACTGCAACAAGGCGAAGTTCCGTATTACTTCCTGGATACTACCAGTTTTTGCACAAAAGCACATGGCATTGTTGCAACAAATTATGGCCTGTATCTGTCTGATCCACGGAAAGACAATCCCCTCTTGTATCAAAATATCACCGCCATGCCTTGCGGTATGATGGATAGCATGGAGATCATCTACAACGGGAAAAATGCCAAGGTAAAACTGCCCTGCGATGAAGTTCTGAACAACTTCCTGATTTTTACCTGTATGTATTTCAAATACGGCCAAGGATGAAAGGAGGCTCCGCTTTATGGATGAACAACAAAGAAAACCGCTAATTTCTACGGAAGGCGAGGACATGGAACCAACGGCAGCAAAGCCACGCAGCGGCTGCTTGTCTAATCTGCTGACCGTTGCTGGCCTCATTTTTCTTATCCTGATTATATTCCGTTCCTGCGGCGGAGATCGTGATTCGAAAAAGCCTCCAAAAGATTCTGTTCCTCAGATAAAGGAAACTGAAACCGAAGCTCCGCCATCCGCTCCCCTCGATGAGATAACAAGTTATGAAGTCACAATCATTTTGGACTATGAGGAAGTTCCGCTTACAACAAATTCACCGATAAACATTTGTGTTGATGATACAGTATTAGGGCGGCAGGACGCAGGGACAAAAGAAGCGTATACGGTTTCGTTGGGTGAAGGAGAACATAAATTCTATCTCAAAAATGATGGACTGTATTCAACCAGCAAATTGCCCTTTGATGTTTCCGACCAGCAGACATCATTTCAGTTTGGGGCAAAAACACGGCTGACATTTGGGGTTGAGGTTTGGGAAGATACGATAGGTGGCGATCAAACCACACCTACGATTACAGATAATGCAGCCTCAACCTGGGATGGGGTCTGGATTGATACCTGCTTGGCCGAACTTGAAGACTACTCCTTAAATGTCTCGCTGCCACAGGAACTGTACGATGTAACGCAATCTTATGGATATCCCGGAGCCAGATCGGATATGGGGTTTCTGGAAGATGATTTAATGTTAAGTGCCTCGGCTGAGCTGATTGCTCACGATAGCATGGTCTATACCGCTTATGAACAATTCGGGGAGGATATGAACCGAACCGTGGATTTCATGTTTGAAATGGCATGTGACGCATTATCTGAAATAGCTGCTGAGCAGTGCGCTGATTATGGACTAGAGGTATCTGAGCCTATAATTGAAACTCGAACGAACGGCAATACGGTCTGGAAGGTGTGTACCTACACAGGAAGCAGAAAATCTGGCGATATAAGAGCTTCTATAAGCCATTACTTCTACATGGATGACACTCTGAGGGCCTCCATTACAATTTCAAGCATCATATCGGATAACGCATCAAAATCGGGTGAATTGGAGATGTTCAATACTTGGTTGGATGTCTTTCAATCTTCGCTTGAAATTGAGAGAAGCGCATCGGAAACGGGCCAGGTAACAGGAACCGGAGCAGACTATGTTGGCACATGGGAAGATCTGGGAGGGCAATCTTGCATATTGGAAATAGCAGCTCTGCCGGTGGATGGGTACTATTCCATCAATATTAACTGGTGGGTAGGAACGCAGTATAATATTGATTGGAGCTATAGTGGAAGATACGATGGAACTATGGGCGGAATTGAATGTAGTCATGGAACCCGAACCGATTACACCTCTGGAGAATCGAGCGAAGAAGTATATTCAGACTGTGGCACGGGCTGGCTGCGATTAACCGGTGATGGGCGGATTGTGTGGGAGAATTTGTCAGAGAACTTGAGTGAAGAGTTCCCTGATATGACGTTCCTATTCCAGCAAAGAAATACATGACAACCGAAAACTCCGCAGAGCAGACTTCAAAATCTGCCCTGCGGAGAAATTTGTATTGCTAATTGAGATACAGAAGAGTATAATAGAGAAGAAAGAAAGATGGATCCACCGATCCAAAGCATAATTGGCCAGCTTTATAGAATCTTTCTTGTCTGTCTTAACACGCCTTAAACTGTTGTTCCCGTAGTCATGTACCAGCACTGCGTTGACTACAGAAACATATAACCCCGCGCTGTGGAGCACCCATGCAACGGGTGCATGATAGCTTCCCGTGGCTTCCATTACCACACGGGTCTCGCCCGGCATGGACTTGAGCTTCTTAGCCAGATCGGTCAGGTCTTTGTCGGTGTGTGAAATCTCGAAGGGGGCGAACACCACTTCACCGAAGGGACGCATGACTGCCACCACGCTCTTTCCCTTTGAGACATCAATTCCTACTGCGTTCATTGTCGATCCTCCCATTCTGAATTATGCAACTGGGTACCATCTTTTTCTCATTGTCGATTCAATCTATTGGGTAACACGAACTCTTTAGGCTCAACCTGCTTAAACCGAACGCTGCAATAAGGGGATGGCTGACAGTCTTTCTTTCGGACATAAAAGCCCAAGGTGGTGAACGTCAACCAGTTGCTCCCCTTATTGTAGCTTAGACTTGAGATGGAAAAAAGCCCAGCTGGATGCTGGACTTCCAACCAATTATATTGTAATAGGTGGTGTGCCTGATGGCAGCAAAGACAGCAAATGTTCTGGCTCGTGTAGAGCCTGATGTAAAAGAGCAAGCAGAGGCGATCATGGCAAAGTTGGGCGTTCCGGCCTCGACCGTTATCAATATGCTCTATAAGCAGATCATTATGACCCGAAGTATTCCCTTTTCTCTGTCGCTCCCGCAGGCTCCTATGGCCCGTGACGAAATGAACGCAGCGGCATTTGACGCTATGATGGAGGAAGGATTGGCTCAGGCTAGGGCCGGACAAGGTTTCCCCTTAGACGAAGCGTTCGACCTCTTGCATAAGGGCGCATAATATGGAAAAAGAGTATGAGGTCAAAGTAACCTATGCCTGCCCGGATTCCGCTGACAGCAGAAGAGCCTTGGCATAGCCAGGGCATTCATAAGATGGTAGTGAAGAATTTCCTTGTGTATTTTTGGATTGACGATAAAAATTTGTGCGTGTGGGTTACTGCTGTAATCTATGGCAGACGCAATCAACGGCAGCAGCTTGAGAAAATGGATGCTGGAAAGTCTGAACTGTATGCCCTGTTGGAAAAAGGCGCGGAAGATATTCGGCAAGGCTGCACTGTTCCAGCGAGAACCACGATCTCTGAGATTAGAGAGGAGTTACAATAAGGGGGGCGGCGCGGCTGCAAGGGTTGCTATTTTGCTGGGTGTAGGGTATACTATTATAGAAAGTTATTCTGGTGGAGGAAAAGCAGTGGGATATGATAATATTATGAACTTAGCCAAACAGAATAATTTGAAGAAAATTATGATAATGCGCAACACATGGGGGTTTGGCAGTTGGTGTATCGTGAATAAAGTTGCTTTTGATGGAAAAGGATATGGAAATGCTTACGGTTACATACATTATAAAAACGGCAATACGCACCACGGAGAAATTGAATGTGCAGGAAATTATGCTTGGCGTGTTGTGAAGGTACTGGATGAACCGTTAGAGGTAGAATATATTTGATAAAAAGGTGTTGTAGGTTGAATACTTGTAGGTTGATTAGCTTAATTGAATGCCGTATGGCAGGGAAGGAGTCAAGTATGGCACAAGTTAATATTATGGAAGCGAAAACGGATTTGTCAGAGCTGGTAAGGCTGCTTGAAACGCACCAGGAGGAAGTTATCCTTATTGCGAGGGATGGAACGCCAGTTGTTGAGATGAAATTAGCAAAAAGAAAACCCGCATCTAAGAGAATTGGCGTTGCGAAGGGCAAGCTTCAGATACCTGATGATTTTGACAAATGGGACAGTGGAGTTGTAGATATGTTTGGTGATATGCTATGAAATTGCTGTTGGATACCCATATTTTGCTGTGGGCGCTTTCCGATGCCGCACAGTTGCCCCAAAAGGTGAGGAAACTGCTTGAAAATGAAGAAAATGAGATATACTACAGTCTGGCTTCGCTTTGGGAAATTCAGATCAAATACCTTGCACATCCGGGACAGATGAGTTTTACCGCAGAACAAGTAGCTGCTTACTGCTCGGAATCTGGATTTTACAGACTACCAATCCGTGAGGAGCATATTTTCTGTTTGCAAAATCTGAAAAGGCCAGAATCCGCACCTCCACACAAAGACCCGTTTGATCGGATTTTGATTTGTCAGGCCATGACGGATAATATGTTGTTGATTACACATGACCGCTTGATTCCAGATTACAATGAGCCGTGCATATGCAGCATATAGCGGATGACCAGGCTGCTGACTATTTGCTGACCAACGCTATAAAACGATGACTGTCAAGACTTGGATAGGCACACAAAAATAGACTGGATACTTACGGAATCAAGCTATTTTTAACGCTTTTTGACAATAAAAAAGCGACCCAATCCCTTTGGTAAGGATGAGGTCCCCAGTTCAAATCTGGGTAGCAGCTCCAACAAAAAGTACTCAAACTTAGTGGTTTGAGTACTTTTTGTTTTGTTTTAATAATTATTTCTGTTAATTTGAAAATCAGAGATTTTTGGTGTTTTTGAAAAACCGCAACAAAAACCGCAACCGCTAAATAGCGGCATTTTACCTTGAATCATGGTCCCAACAGGATTTTATATTTTTTTGTGCAAACTGCTATTTTTAATGAATGGGAAAAGGCCGGTCAGGAGTTCAATCCTGTCCGGCCTTTAATGCTTCCCTGAAAATATCGCCAGCCCTTTTGATGCTCTCCTGGTCGGCGTGGGTGTACATACGGAGGGTGACGGCCTTGTCACTGTGGCCCAGCTTCTCGGATACGCTGGCTACGTCTGCCCCGTTGGTGATGGCGATACTGGCAAATGTGTGACGCAGCTTATGCGGGTGGAAATCCTCAATGCCGTACCGCTTGCTGAATCGCTGGAAGTAGCGCGTCGGTGTCTGGGGATTCATCACGTCCGGCTTGCCCTCCTGCGTAAAGACCCACTGGCTGATACAGGAAGCGGCCTGCTCGTTCTGGTGTTGGCGCAGGAGCTTCAGTACGGACGGATCGACGTCGATGGTCCTGGACTTTCCACTCTTAGGAGTGTCCAGGTAGACGCCCTTGTGGGGCGTGTAGCAAAGGTTGCCGCAGATCGCTATCGTACCGGCCTTGAAGTCGATGTTTTTCCATTGGAGGGCGCAGCACTCTCCCCGACGGATGCCGGTGTCGATCAGCAACCGGAGGAATACGCGCCACTTCAACGGCTCCTGTTCCAGGCCATCAAGGATGCGCCGGACCTCCTCCACGGTATACGCCTCCACCTCGTTCTGAATCTCTCCTTTGCGGGGCTTGGGGCGCGGTACTTTGTCCATGGGATTCTTCTCGATGGCATCGTTGAGATAGGCCATCTTGAAAAGCGTGTTGAGAACCGTGTACACCTTGACAACCGTGGCATGGGCCCGCCCCTGGGACTGGATGGACAGCAAGAGGGCGGAGATGTTCGCGGGGGTGATGTCAGGCATCTTCAGATCCCCCAGGGCCGGATAGATATGGTTGTCCAGGTTGCTCTGGAAGCTACAACGGCTGTTCTCGGCAACCGTTACAGTCTTGGCAGGCATGAAAACCGTTTCCCCGTACTCGCGCAGGGTGAGGATCTGGGCGGCTTCGCGTTTTTGCTGAAGCTCCTGCTCTTGCTGCTCCGCGCGGCTGATGACCTCGCCGGAGTCAGCCTGCCGCTCAAACTCCGCAGTAACCTTGGCAAGCTCCCGGTCAATGGCCCTCTTGCTCCAGCCGTCCGGAGGATACCAGCGCTTGGTGAGCTTGGAGCGCCCCCGGCCCCGGCTGACCTGGATCTCGTAGAAGATCTGCCCAGACTTTGTTGTCCGTTTGATAGTAGATGCCATTTTGCCTCCTTTACATATTCGGTCAGCAAAACCAAGGCCGTGTTAGGCTTTGATTCTGCTGACCGTTTGTTTTCTGAAAAACGGAATCGACGTAAATATAGCTTTCCCTTGTTTATCCTCTGCGCCCGGTACGAAACCGGGCGCTGCTGTACAGGGACAGCTGGTGGCGTTCTGCTCCTGTCATCAGTCAGAATGATGGCGGTATACATTCACCCCTACCAATGAATACGTGTACTATCAACTATATCTCAACTTCCACCATATCGCCGACTACCTGTATAGCATCAGTATCAATGAGCATCAGGAAAAATTTCGGGCGGCTCGGTGAAGTTTCACCCCAAGGCGAAGACTGTTTCCAATCTGCGCTCTGAAGAAATTCAAAGTCACTTTTTTTATCGACAGCCAAAACGATGTTTTCACATGGCTTTTTTGAATTGTACTTAATACGATCCAAAACATCCTTCAAATCAGCTCGTGAATGCCAGGAAAGAGACCAGACATGCCATATGCTTTCCGGCTTCTCTTGTTTGCAGACGAAGTGCTTTTGATGATAAGGCACCACAAGGCGATGCTGTGCGGGGGAACTCCCCTTGAAATTGGCCATATGCTCATTGTTTATAAACGTGAAGCTGCATTGAAATTTTTTAGAAAGGTAGCCTCTGAACATGCGGATGAGCCCGAAATCAATTTTCTTCGATTCCTCCTGACGAAGATAATCCTGAATTCTGCACAACTTTTCCTGCAAACCGGAGAAATCATCGATCCGTTGAGTCAGAGCAGAAAAGCCAGCTTCCCAGGCGGGATCATATTTGGTGTTTCCGGCCAGTATCTCGTCTAGTTCTGAATCATCCACTGCCAGGATTGTGGCAATTGCTGTTTTTGTTATAGAGGGATTTGTCATCATAAGGATGTTGAGGAAAAGTGAGGCGTCTATCTCATGGTTACCATCACCCAGCCGATGGTCGCCGTCTTCTCCGGTTTTTAACCAATTAATAGAAACACCTGTGGCATCAGCAATTTTGTCCACTAAGTCATCAGAGGGGCACTTAGCGTTGCGTTCGATTACGCTGACATAGTTTGCTGAAACACCAATCTTAGCCCCCAGGTCAGCTAAACTCATGTCCATTTTTTGTCGAATGAGACGTATCCGCCCGCCTAATGTAGACGTATCGACGTATTTCATAAAATCAATCCTCCTTTTTATATTATTATATCACAGTGTTAATTATAACACAAGCGAGAATTAAATAAAATGCGCTCAAGTAAATTAAAAATAGCTCTTGACATGGTTTAATACTTGTGCTACAATTGGGGTGAAGTTGAGCAGAGACAATGAAGAAAGCAACGAAAGGAGGAAAATCTCATGAAGATACGGAATGAGGAGCCGTTCCAAAAAATTGCGGATGCTTGCCGGACGACAGGGTTGTCTCAATTTTTTCTCAGGAAAGGTTGTCGGGATGGCTCAGTTCCCCATGTCCGGTCCGGGAGGACGTACTACATTGATGTTCCGGCGTTGCTGGAGAAACTGTCAATAAACAGTAGCGGCGAGGGAGACAACTGACGTTGTGAGCTCCATGAATCGGAGTTAGCAGAACTAGCAGCAAAAGTTGAAGAAAGGAGTAAGGCAAAAATGAAGTATTACATTAATTATCACACCGGCGCGGGAGATGAATGGGTAGAAGGGTCTCTGGATGAGGCTAAAAGGATTGCGGACGAGGGAGCCGCTTACACTCAGGAGCCGATCACCATCGAGGACGAAAACGGGGTAGAGGTTGCCTGCCGTCCGTGGTGGGGTATTGACTTTCGCCCAGATGAAACAGATGAATCCTGGGATGAGATCATCAGCTTCGGATCGTTCGGACACTACGGAGCGTGGTACACTGCGTAAATGTAACGATGCCTATAGCACACGGGAGGTCCATCCACCGTAGGGCCGAGGCTCGTGGCATGGACGAGGAGACCTGCCAGAAAGTCTTTGGTCATTGAGCGATTCTGTGAACTGCGGGGCGGTGATCATCCACCGCCCCGCATCAGCAAAATATCAAAAAATGAAAAAATCGAGCCGAAGCGGCCCCCAGGGCCGTCGCCAGGAACCGCCCCACCTGGCCTGATGAAGGCAGGGCAAATTCAAAATGAGGAGGAATCGAATCATGGAACGAAATGATGACACGGGCCTGCCCGCTGAGACAGGGCAGACCGCTGATACGGGACAGGTCAATGACATGGGGCCACCTGATGACACAGGACAGTCCGATGACATGGCGTTGTCCGCCTATGATCCTAGTGTGGAATGGTCCAATAGCGCTGGACTGCCCGATGATGGGGAGCCGTATTATGGATCAGATCCGCCCGATGATACCGGACAGGCCAACAGCACAGGGCAGGCCAACAGCACAGGGCAGGCCAGCAGCACGGGAGAAACCGAAAACGAGATTCTTGAAGATGCCGTTATTGATGTCATTGCCCTCCTAAAGCCCACGGACACTCCCGAACAGGTAGCCAGAGATGTCACCAAAAAAATGGAGGACAGAATTGGCCTGAAAAACATTTCCCGTGCGAAGGGAGACAAAATCAAAAACCCGAAAAAGCTGCGTCCTTTTCAAATTGCCATGCTCATCCTTGCGATGTTCCACGTCCGGCGCGTGCCTTGCGCTGGCCCCGGCGCCAGCCGGAAATATGATCTGCTAGTTATATACATGGAGCACGGCTCTGATGCCGGGACATATGTGGAGCACGAAGAAGAATTCTATCGTATAGCGCGCAGATTCAATCCACAGATAACTAATGGAGAGTTTGAGGAAGTTCTCAGCCGCCTTCGCACAGATGCCAAACGAGTCACCCGCACCATGGACCCTGACCTGATTGCCGTCAACAACGGCATCTTCAACTTCAAAACGAGAGAGCTGCTCCCATTTTCCCCGGACTATGTTTTTTTGACCAAGTCCCATGTGGACTACAATCAAGATGCAACTAACGTGGTTATTCATAACGACGAGGACGGCACGGACTGGGACGTTGAGAGCTGGATTGAAAGCCTCTCCGATGACCCCGAGATCGTCGACCTTCTCTGGGAACTCCTGAGTGCCATCGTCCGGCCCTATGTGACATGGAACAAGTCCATCTGGTTTTACTCGACAGTTGGCAACAACGGCAAAGGCACGTTCTGCGTGCTCTTGCGGAACCTTTGCGGTGAGGGGGCTGTTGCCACCATTCCAATCAGCGATTTCGCTGTTAAATTTGCACTGGAAGTCCTTGTTAAGGCCATGGCTATTGTCACTGACGAGAACGATGTTGGTGCGTACATCGACAAGGTTGCCAACCTGAAAGCCATCATTACCGGCGATGCCGTCTCCATAGACCGCAAGTTTCTGACACCTATCAGCTTCCAGTTCCATGGTCTCATGGTTCAGTGCGTCAACGAGATGCCCCGCATCAAAGACAAATCCGGCTCATTCTATCGCCGCTTGTTGATTGTTCCGTTCGACAAATGCTTCACGGGCAAAGAGCGTGAGTACATCAAGGGTGATTACTTGAAGCGGTCCGAGGTACTGGAGTACGTGCTGTATCGGGCCCTCAATATGGACTTCTACAAATTTTCCAACCCGCATGTCTGCAAGAGTCTTCTGAACGAGTATACCGAGTACAACGATCCCGTCCAGGAGTTTTTCCAGGAGTTCTTCCTGGAGAGGGAGGAAGCGGATGAGGCGGAGGAAGGGTTCGTTTGGGATCTGCTTCCCTTTGACTTCTTGTACGATCTTTATCGGGCTTGGTTTGCCAAGAACAACCCTCACGGGATTCCCCAGAGCAAAAAGACGTTCACGGACGACATTGTCAGTGCGACCAAGCAGAGCAATATCTGGATCTGTGAAAACAAGAGGAAGACAGTCCGCTCCAATGGCCGCATGGACAAGCCGGAGCCGCTTATCATACAGTATGATTTGAAAGACTGGATGAACCCAACCTACACCGGCAGTAATAATGACATGATTGCCAGACCCGCTCTCAAACTTACGTACCGGGGGTTGCAGCGACGTGACAACATATCCCGGACATCGTGTGAAGATTGAGCGCCATCTCCCCCGGTAGAGCTGAAAACAGCTCCGCCGGGGGACTTGTTTATCTTGGAGGGTGTCGATGCAACCGAGCTACCTTCGTACAGCATGTATGGCACTGATCCTTGAAATGTCAGCCGCTGAGAGGGTGTGTTGCTACGAGCAAATTTTATCTGTGGATTTGTATTTCGGCAAAAAAGTTGCAAAAATGCCGTAACCATCCGTACAGGTGAATTGGCTACAAGTGCTGGTAAAACGGTTACAAAGCTACGCTTGGTCGGAATATATTATACAAGCAGGAGATTGGGCAAATCCGGGGTAGCAACCAGCCTAATTTCTTGATAGCCAAAACTTGCTACATCTTTTGTAAAACGATTGCGATTTGTTGTTTGCTACGATGTCCAAAGTACAAAGGCTGGTGGCTCATGGCGAGTTGTGAACTTTTTGCTGTTAATAGTACAATCAGGAGAATATGATATGATGTTTTCAAAACTTTTTTCCTTTGTAACCAATGTAACCAATTTGTAGCCGTTTTTTAGTTGAAATGGATACGGCGTTTGTCTTAGATTATCAACAGCTTTCTTTGTTTGTATCCAGTGTAACCAAATTTTATAACTTATTTATATGCAGTGAAAAAGTTTGCTCTATAGCCCTTGTTGTGAGTATCCCATAATAAAAGACTCACAAAAAATGGTTACATTGGATACAAGAACGCCTTTTACTACTAAAGCCCGTACAAGTCAATGATTTCCGTTGTATCCAGCCGCCATTTCCGGCAGATTACACAAAAATCTGCGAAAAGTTAGAAAAAATAACGCCGGGGTCAGAAACCTGATCCCGGCGCAGGACGCTAATGGTCCGCAATGGTCTTGTTGCCTATTTTAGCAATCGGGACGGGCGGATACGCCCGTCCTATCTGACAGCTGCTTGTATCCCCGCACGTAGCGCCTCCCAATCTCTTGGGCTTGCCCGTGTACCTCAGCCCAGCAGGAAGCCGACGATGCGCTTCGCTCCGGCA
>OFFF01001117.1_pt1 | contig 17881 bp, 16 predicted proteins | sample 1521301 | NCBI WGS metagenome assembly OFFF01 (sample SAMEA3504101, study PRJEB24116) | mouse gut metagenome | biome: mouse gut; feature: mouse-associated habitat; material: faeces | place: Denmark | collected 2011
TGATTTTGCCGTTAAGCAAAAGTGTAGCCGTCGCTCCCCGTGCGGGAGCGTGGATTGAAATACCCTCCTCCCCAAAAACAAGATCTATATAAAGGGTCGCTCCCCGTGCGGGAGCGTGGATTGAAATAGTGTGATCTCTTGATCTGTATATATCTTACCACGTCGCTCCCCGTGCGGGAGCGTGGATTGAAATCTAGAAATGAATGTGGTAAAAAGAAGACGTATTGAGTCGCTCCCCGTGCGGGAGCGTGGATTGAAATAGATTCACGCCGCACCCAAAACGCCGGATAATAGAGTCGCTCCCCGTTCGGGAGTGTGGATTGAAATAAATATTGCGCGTCAACAGCGGGCGCAATGGGATGTCGCTCCCCATGCGGGAGCGTGGATTGAAATGGACATTGGGAAATGGATAGGGTTATAGGCGAGAGGCCGCTGCCCGTGCAGGAGCATGGATTGACAAAATAAATAAACGCAATAGTATCGCTGCTGTACTTAGGGAGCAATACTATTGCGCCATACAATCTCCTGCTTTTCCGCTATCTCTTTACCACCGGTATCCACACCTCATACTGCGCATTCTGCGGGTCGGGATTCAAATAGACCTCAATGTCGGGAGCGCTGCCATACTCGTAGCCGGAAGTAGGCAGCCATTCCGTCACGATGCGCCGCTCCAGCTCTTGAATGGACTGGTTTGTGCCGGTGCCGGAGAAAATTGCCCAAGTGGCAGCAGGCACGGTGTATTCTTCGAGGCCATCGGCATCTTTTGAAGAGGATACGGATATATAATACTTCCAAGCCTCTTCATCATTGCATAAGCTGATGCCCAGAACCCCCATGGGCGGCGTGTCCATCAATCCGATCAATTTCTGCAGGGTGCCGTTCATGGACACTTCCGCCCACTTGGACGGGATAACCGTGAAATTCTCTTCAATATCCTTGTGCAGCGGCACGGATACGCCCACGATGCGAAAAGCCTCCCTTGACTCAATTCGATAATTCATTTCTTCCGCTCCCTTCACTGTAATTTTAAATGTGATTGCAGGAAAGGACTTTATAGATGCGCCCTCATTCCATACGGCAGAAGGGGCTATTCCGTGAACGGACTGAAAGGCCCTATTGAATGCGGTGGGAGAACTGTAACCGTATTTTCCGGCAACTTCGATGATTTTTATGTTCTTTTCCTGCAAATCCACGGCGGCAAGCGACATTTTCCTCCTGCGGATGTATTCGGAAAGAGGAATCCCGGCCATGTAAGAAAACATTCGCTGGAAATGATACGCAGAGCAGCAGGCAATACGCCCCAGCTGATCTGTATCAATGGAGTCCGTCAAGTGCCCCTCGATATAGCTGATTGCATCATTTAACCTATCAATCCATTCCATAATCTAAAATCCTCCTGACAGTATATAGTATACGCCTTTATTCCGGATTGTCCTCTCAGTCTCTGCACGAAAAAGAGAGATCATGAATATTGGCGTTGGGCGAAGAATTCCTCCGGCGTGCCCAGAAAAGGAATTGCCTTCCCGTTCTTTATCTCCAGAATTTCCGTTGCGCAGGCTCGGATAAATGCTTCGTCATGGGATACAAATATAAGAACACCTTCATATTCCGAAAACATTTCCTCCAATGCTTCCACGGATGGGATATCCAGATAATTTGTGGGCTCGTCCAAAATCAGCACATTGGCCCTGCCCACGAACAGTTTTGCGAAGGCCAGCTTGATCCGCTCTCCGCCCGATAGGACCCCGGCTTTTTTCTGCATATCTCTGGCAGACAGCAGGAGTCTGTCAAGGATCGTCCGGGCGATACCTTCCTTCTGAACGCTCTCCTCCATCACATTTTGCAGGACTGTCTTTTCAAGATCCAGAGAGGCCATATTTTGGTCAAGCAGTCCGATGGAGGCCTTTGGCACTACATAGATTGTCCCCTTATTCAAGGTATATTCCTGCCGGATCAGATTCAGCAGAGTGGTCTTTCCGGCTCCGTTTTCGCCTACAATGGCGACTCGGCTTCTGTTTCGGATCTGGAAGGAGGCGTTCTCAAAAATTTCCCTGCCGTCCTCATAGGAAAAACAGATGTCTTCACCCCGGATCACCACTGCGTTTTCCGGCGGGTTGGTCAGACGGAAATCCGGGCGCATTTTGGGCGGCTCCTTGGGTTTTTCCTTTACTTCCATATGCTCTATGCGTTCCAGAACATTCTTGGCAGAGGCCTCCATTTTTCCGGCCTTTGCATCCTTTGGATGATGTGAGAGAAAATTCCGCAGTCCTGCCTCTCTCGGTGTCATTCCCGGAGGCAGCTTCTCGATGGAGGCGGTCTCCTTCTCGGCCTTCTTCTTTTTCTGGAGATATACTTTTTCCAGTCTTTTTTTCTCACTGGTGTAATTTTCGTATTCTGTCCATTGCCTTTGGACGGCCTGGGATTTCTGCTGCATATAATCGTCATAATTTCCGTCATAGCTGGTCAGCCTGCCATCTTGTACCTCTACGATTCTGGTGCAGAGTGCATTGAGAAGCGCTCTGTCATGACTGACGATGATCATGGTGTCCAGCTCCAACAGCTTCGTCTTTAAAAGGGAGATTCCCTTCATGTCCAGATTGGCTGTGGGTTCGTCCAAAAGGGCCAGTAATTTCCCGCTGCTGAACATCCAGGCGAGCCGCAATCTGGTATCCTCGCCGCCGCTGACGGTTTCCTGCCACGCTTTATCTTGCACCTGCAGGGTCTTTGCCTCTTTCCCGTCCAGCTCAAATTGATTGATGCCCTGAGAGAACTGCCTGAAAAAATGGGAATCGCACATGGCCTTCACGGTTCCGGCATCCGGCTCCAGCTCTCCGGCCAACACCCTCAAGAGCGTGGTCTTGCCTGCACCGTTTGCGCCTACCAGCCCGATGCGTTCACCTTGATATACTACAAAACGGTCGAAGTCAAGTACCTTCTGCTCTCCAAACATTACAATAATATTATCTGCTTGCATAAACAATTTTTGCTGCATAAAAAAATCCCTCCTATCCGTAAGAGGGATTATCCTAATCTTTGCTTTGCATTTCAACCAAAGGCGGCCTGCCAAAGCCACCCTATCAGGCAGGCCTTTTCATAACCGTCCTGAAAGACCCCGATCATTGTGTAAGCAAAATGATTATTAGCGATAATCCCCGAATCTCAAACATCAATTTCCGTCTACAGTCCCCATAGGGGAACCGCCGAAAGAGATCGCTCTCTTCCGCATCCATGTTTCTCTGCCTGATGGGTAAATTATCGAATAATAATCATTCCGTACATCCTTTCTGGGTTTTATTTCCTTTATTATAAATGACATTTGTTAACATGTCAATACAAATTAGAAGTACGCCATATCAGTTATTTATTATCGTTTATATATCATGCCATTCATGTTGTTTATATGTTTTCGCTTATATGCCATTCCCTATGTGCCATGCGTATGTGCATAGACATATGTGTCATTGCTTAAGATGATCATAGCTATTATAGCGATATTTAGCCGGTGATTCTGGCGGTGACAGTAATTGTGAAAATTTGTCAGAGCTTGAGGAGAGCGCTGGAAAATGAGGTTGCGAAGCTCAGGCGATGATGTTACAATCGGTGGGGAGAGAGCAGACGAGGATTGACTGAGAAATCCGCGGTATCGGCAGGTAAGACGGAACGGCATAAATGTAGGGCTGGGGCTTGTTCGGCTTAAAAGGGGGCTTATGGGAAAGGTGGAAATTTGGTTTGATGAAATGGACACGGCGATTTCTGTCATGAAGGAAGTTGCGGCATGGGGCCGGGAGCAGGGATACCGGGTCTGGCCGGAGGAATGGCTGACGCCGGAGGAACTGCTGTCATCGGTGGTTCGGCCAGAGAATTTCTGCATTGGCCTCGTTGACGGAGAAATTGCCTGCGCATTCATTCTGCAATGGGAAGACCCTGCCTATTGGCCTCGTGCGCCTAAATACGAAGCCGCCTATCTGCACAAGTTTTGTGTGCGCCGCAAATTCGGCGGTATGGGTATGACGAAGCTTGTGTTAGACGCAGTGAAGGCGGATTGCCGTAGACGCGGCGTGGGCTTTATCCGTTTGGACACGGGCGGGGACGAAAAAACGGTGGGGGAGATTTACTGCAATGCCGGTTTTAAGATTGTGAATACTATCAATTATGCAAACGGCCGGTCTATGGCATTGTATGAAATGGAAGTCGACTCAGATAATTGATTTCTACCGGGCCTTGGCGTATTTTTTGCACAATGCGATTCCCGCCAGCAGAAGAACAGGAAACAGCGCTGCCGCCAGAATTCCTTTTTTCAGGTTTTCACCGAAAAGGCTGGAAACCATGCCTACCACGGTGGGGCCTCCGGAGCAGCCGAGATCTCCGGCCAGAGCCATCAGTGCAAAAAGAGCCGTGCCGCCCTTAGGCAGAGCAGCCGCAGCTTTGCTGAAGGTACCCGGCCACATGATGCCTACAGATAGACCGCATAGGGCGCAGCCTGCCAGTCCCAGCACGGGATTGGGCACAAGGGAGATGCACAGATAGGCTGCAATGCACAAAAGGCTGCTGCCTGCCATGAATTTGTCCAGATTTATTCTTTCCCCGAATTTTCCGTAAAGCGCTCTGGAGCTGCCCATAAAGACGGCGAAGGAAAGCGGCCCGGCCAGATCTCCCACGGTTTTGCTGACGCCGAGGCCCTTTTCCGCAAAGGTGGAGGCCCATTGGCTCACGGCCTGCTCGCTGGCTCCGGCGCATGTCATCATCAGCAGAAATATCCAGAAAATCTTCATTCCCGCCAGCTCTTTCAGAGAAAGTCCCTTTTCACCTTCTTCCATAAGGGAAGCCATGGGCACCTTTGCGAAGACAATGGCATTGAACAGAGGGGCAAGCGCCCAGATCAGCGCCAGAATTTTCCAGTTTCCGATGCCGAACAGCTGGAAAAATATGGTGGAAATCAGCACCACGCCCACATGTCCCCAACAGTAAAAGGAGTGTAATAGGCTCATGGTCTGTTCCTTGTGTTCCGAAGGACATGCTTCCACTATGGGGCTTACCAGCACCTCCAGAAGGCCGCCTCCGATGGCGTAGAGAAAAACCGCGGCCAGCAGTCCCAGAAAGGGATCCGGCAGCAGATCGGGCAGCAGCGCTAACAGAATCAGTCCCGCCGTGGTGGAGACATGGGCGATTATCATAGAGGCGCGGTAGCCGATTTTGTCCACGAAGCCCACGGATAAGAAATCCACCAGCAGCTGCAGGCCGAAGTTGATGGTCACAAGCATAGTGATTTTGGAAAGAGGTATGCCGTAGGCATCCTGAAAGGTCAGGAACAGCAGGGGCACAAAATTATTCACAATGGCCTGCACGATGCAGCCCATGAAGCAGGCGTATATGGTCTTCTGATACTTGTTGTTCATTTTTTATCTCCCATCCCCCGCCGAAGTAAGAGACAAGCGGCGGAGCGGTTTGCCGATTTTGGTTTTGGTATGCCGGACTCCGAAAATCCGGCGCAACTTCCATGCATTATAACACTTATGTTACCGCTTATAAAGATGTAAAATAAAAAATTATTTCTCCACTGTTTTCTGATAGGCGATCCGTGGGGTTCCGTCCTCCACATAGATGTATCCGCACCTTTGATATCCGTATTTTTCCAGCAAATGAAGCATAATTTTGTTGTCGCTATGGGTATCTATGCGGACATTGGCGATTCTTTCCTCGCAGAATGCCAATGCGCTGGACAGAATGCCTCTGGCATGTCCGTTTCCTGCGATCCGGTGAATGGTTCCGTAGGGAGCGTCATTGAGCCATGCGCCATGGTGGATCTGCTTATAGGTGGGATCCTCTCCTATGATGAATGCGAACACTCCGGAGAGGACATTCTGGTGAATCATTACATAAGCCTGCTTCTTGGCGATATCTTCTCGGATAGTTTCGGGGGAAGGTCTATTTTGTCCCCACTGTTTCGGGTTGCCGGAGAGCCGCATCTGATCTCTGGCATATGCATATATGGACATGATTGTTTCAAAATCACTATTTTCGGCGGGACGGATGAACATGACGAAAGGCCTCCGTTTCTTCTATTCACTTATTTTATTTTTTCCAAACTTATGCGGCATTATCTGGAGCCGTAGATAGGAAATCTTCTTCATATGATAAGGACTGTGTATTTAAAATACCAGCGCTTTTATGTTTAGTCAATCGGGATGCTGAGTTTTATTAATATAAATACGGGCTAGATCGAAAAAACGTTGATTTGCGGACGTTAATGCTGGATTTGACAAAATGGCCTTCTGTGATATTGACAAACATGGCAGGGGAGATAAGTTTGTTTTTTTGGTGCTTCGGCCCATGTATAAATCATGTCACATTTTTTGGGAATTGTCTAATGGGCCGGCATGGTGTTATAGTAAGGGATATGAAAATAAGAGACAAATGGGCATGGTAATAAGACAAAAAGTATGATGATAAGCGCGGAATTAAAAAGGGCAAGGAGGTAAATGCAATGTACCGGATTATGATCGTGGAGGATGATCTGTCCATGGCGGAAGCTATGAAAAAGAAAATCGAAGCTTGGGGGAACGAATGTCTTTGCATCGGAGATTTCAGGAACATTCTCTCGGCCTTTGCGGAATATGATCCCCATATGGTGCTGATGGATATTATGCTGCCGTTTTATAACGGATACCACTGGTGCAGCGAGATCCGCCGGATTTCCGACGTGCCGGTGCTGTTTATTTCCTCGGCATCCGACAATATGAACATCGTCATGGCCATGAACATGGGAGGGGACGATTTCATCCCAAAGCCCGTGGATCTGGAGGTCATGATGGCTAAGATACATGCCGTTCTGCGCAGGGCCTACGACATGGCAGGCAGGATTCCTGTGCTGGAGCATAGAGGGGCGATGCTGAACTTAAATGACACCTCCCTGACCTATGGAGGAGAGCGCATTGAGCTGACGAAAAACGAGTTCCGCATTCTGCAGACTCTTATGGAGAATAAGGGAAAGGTGGTCAGCCGTGACACATTAATGACGAAGCTGTGGCAGATGGATTCTTATGTGGAGGAGAACACACTGACAGTCAATGTCACCAGACTTCGCAGGAAGCTGGAGGGAGCGGGCCTTACGGACTTTATCGCTACCAAGGTAGGGAGCGGATACATTGTGCAGTGAGGAAAACCTAAGTCTAACGGCCCGATACCCGAAGATGAAAAGAGAACTGGTGCATAGGGAGCATTTATATAAATTGTAATTTGAGGAGAAAAATAAAAATGATTGCTGCAATTTACGACAGACGAAGCATTAGGAAATTTATAGATAAACCCATACCTCAAAAAGATATTACAGATATTATCCAAAGTGGAATCAAAGCCCCTTCTTCTAAAAATAGACAACCATGGAAGTATATTGTGGTACAAGGAAATGTCAAAGAAGAAATGTTAGAAGTTTTCCGTCAGGGAATTGAGAGGGAAGAAAACGATAGTGCGTTGCTGCCAGAAAGCAAACAACACATAGCAGCGGCAAAATACACTGTTGATATAATGGCAGAGGCGCCAACTATAATTTTTGTTGTTAATTCACTGGGGAAAAGCATTCTGTCAGAATTGACACCAGAAGAACGTGTTTATGAAATCTGCAATGTTCAATCAATAGGTGCTTCTATACAAAACATGCTTCTTGCCGCTACTGAAAAAGGAATAGGCAGCCTTTGGATATGCGATATTTATTTTGCATATTCAGAACTATGCAAATGGTTGGGCAGTGACGGACAGCTTATTGCAGCCATTGCCTTTGGTTATCCAAATGAATCTCCTAAGGAAAGGCCTCGCAAGAAGATTGATGATATCGTTGAATGGAGAAGTTAATTTGTCAGAAAATATAAAGCAAGAAAAAATAATGGGGAGATTGGCGAAAGGCGGAAATAGGCTTAGATGAATACAAAGAATCAAGAGCGAAGAGAAGACGAGAAGGAAAAGCCAAAGGAAACGAAAGAGGAAAAGCAAAGGGAGCAAGAAAAGCAAAAGGAGCAAGAAAAGCAAGAAGGCCGACAAAGCCATGTTTTCGGCAGGTATTTGCGGCAGCGCAGGAAAGCCATGCTGGCATTTCTTGTCTACGGCATTATTTTCGGCGTGGTGTTCTTCTTGTATAAGCTGGAGTGGGAGGCGGTGCTGTATGCCTCAGGGCTGTGCGGCCTGCTTACCGCCGTGGCGGCGGTTCCGGACTTCTGCCGTTATAGGGCAGCCCATGAAGAGCGGCTGAGGATTTTGCGCAATGTGGAGCTTTTGCCCAAGGAGCTGCCGAAACCGGAGTCCCTCGGGGAGGACGACTATCAGGAGATGCTGTGGAAACTGAAGGCTGTATTTGATGACAATATGAACCTCTGGCAAAGGGAACGCATGGAGAGCATGGACTATTATACCACATGGGTTCATCAGATCAAGACGCCTATTTCCGTCATGCGCATGATCCTGCAGGACGAGGACACGGAGGAACACAGAGAGCTTTTGGCGGAGCTGTTCCGAATCGAGCAATATGTGGAGATGGCGCTGAACTGGGTGCGTCTGGGAAGCGATTCAATGGACTTTGTATTTCGGGAATGCGATCTGGACCACATCATCCGGCAGGCCGTCCATAAATATGCGCCTCAGTTTGTCCGCAGGCGCATCAGGCTTTCCTACCAGCCGGTGGACAAGAAGGTGCTTACGGACGAGAAGTGGCTGCTTTTTATCATAGAACAGCTCTTGTCCAACGCTGTGAAATACACCCGTGAGGGAGGCGTATCAATCAAGGTGACTGAGGAGGATGTGCTGGAGATTGCGGATACCGGCATGGGGATTGCCGCTGAGGACGTACCCAGAATCTTTGAGAAGGGCTTCACCGGGTACAACGGTCGGGCGGACAAGAAATCCACGGGCCTTGGGCTCTACCTATGCAGTCTGACTGCCAAGAAGCTTTCCCACAAAATCTGGGCAGAATCTTGGGCAGGGCAGGGAACTGTGGTCTATCTGGATCTGCATAGGGAGAAGCTGGAGGTAGAGTGAAAACTTCTTACAAAAATGTCACAAGGTTTGGCGGAATTGTCACCGGATTGGATGTCGGGAGATTCCGCTGTTTCTTATAATGGGTTTGTAACTGAGGAACAAACTTGCAGGCTGGAAGGCGGGACATGAACATGGCGCAGGAGGGCATGGCGTCCCGCGTAAAGCGAATAGGAGGTTGACTGACATGGCATTATTGGAAGCTACAAACGTTCAAAAAATATACACCACCCGCTTTGGGGGGAATCGGGTGCAGGCTCTTTCCAGAGTATCCTTTTCGGTGGAGCAGGGGGAATATGTGGCCATCATGGGGGAGTCCGGTTCCGGAAAGACGACCCTGCTGAATATTCTGGCCGCGCTGGACAGACCTACGGGAGGGCAGGTGCTGCTGGGCGGAAAGAGTCTTTCCGGGGTAAAGGAGAAGGAGCTGGCGGCTTTTCGCCGCAACAATCTGGGATTTGTGTTTCAGGATTTCAATCTGTTGGATACCTTCACCCTGAAGGACAATATTTTCCTGCCTCTGGTGCTGGGCGGAAAGGCCTATGGGGAGATGGAAAAGAGGCTGCAGCCCATTGCCGGCCGCCTGAACATTCAGGAGATCCTGGAAAAGTATCCCTATGAGGTCTCCGGAGGCCAAAAGCAGAGGGCGGCGGTAGCCAGAGCGCTGATCACAAGCCCTCGGCTGGTGCTGGCGGATGAGCCTACGGGCGCACTGGACTCCAAGGCTGCGGACGGGCTGCTGGATATTTTCCATGATATCAATGAGGACGGACAGACCATTTTGATGGTGACCCATTCCGTGAGGGCCGCGAGCCGGGCCGGCAGAGTGATGTTCATCAAGGACGGGGAGGTCTTTCACCAGATCTATAGGGGAAACAGCACCAGCGAGCAGCTCTACCAGAAGATATCGGACACGCTGACGCTCCTTGCCATGGGAGGGAACCGCTGATGAGAAGAGGATTTTACTGGAAGCTGGCGGCAGGGAACATCAGAAAAAACAGCAAAACTTACCTGCCCTATATTTTAACCTGCATCGTCACGGTGGCTATATTTTACATTATGCGCTCCTTGACCCGCAATCCGGGACTGAACAATATCATAGGGGGGAGTTTTATCCACAATGTACTGGCACTGGGCAGTGCCGTGGTAAGTATTTTCGCCGTTATATTTTTGTTCTATACCAGCAGCTTCCTGATGAAGCGCAGGAAGAAGGAGTTCGGACTGTTCAACATTCTGGGCATGGAAAGAAGACATCTGGCTAGAGTGGCGGGGTGGGAGACAGTGTATGTGACATTGGCAGGGCTGTTTCTGGGAGTCATGCTTGGGATAGCTCTGGACAAGGCGATGTTTCTGGTGATGCTCCGAATCACCGGCAGGGAAGTGGCGCTGGGATTTTTTGTCTCCGGTAAGGCTGTAATGGACACGGTGGGCATATTCGTTTCTATTTTTGCATTGATCTACATTCATTCGGTCTGGCAGATTTGCCGGGTTGACCCCATAGAACTGCTGCGGGCGGGGAACGTGGGGGAGGAGGAACCCAAGGCCAAATGGCTGCTGGCATTGCTGGGGCTTTGCTTTTTGGGAGGAGGATATACAATCGCGATAACCACCCAGAACCCCATAGCTTCCGTGATGATGTTTTTTGTGGCGGTTCTGCTGGTGATTCTGGGAACCTACCTGCTGTTCGTGGCGGGCAGCATAGCCCTTTTGAAGCTGCTGCGGAAGAACAAGAGATTTTATTATCAGACAAAGCATTTTGTCAGTGTGTCCGGCATGATCTACCGGATGAAGCAGAATGCAGTGGGGCTGGCGAATATCTGCATCTTGAGTACTATGGTGCTGGTGATGGTCTCCACTACCACCTCCATGATGCTGGGGATGGAGGATATTATCAGGAATCGCTACCCGGCGGATTTCATGCTTTATCTGGAAGGAAAGTCGGGGGAACGGGAAGGAGAGATGGAGGCGGTTCGCCGTCTGCAGAAGGAATGGGCAATGCCGGTGACCAGAGAATGGATCTACACATATCTGGCATTTCCGGCGGTGCGCGAGGGGGAAGGGTTTTCCGTTAAGAGGGACCGTGCTTTCTCAGTGGAGGACGATACTTATACCTTTTTCTTTATCACCCTGTCTGATTATAATGCGGTCATGGGAGAGGAAAAGACCCTGCAGACTGACGAAATTATGATTTACTCCAATCGGCAGAAGTTTGACGGCTCCGTTCTGAGGCTTTTTGAAAAGGAATACCATGTTGTGGAAAGGTTAAAGGACTTTGTAGGAAACGGGCTCTATGAGTCGATGATATCGGCCACACAGTATGTCGTGGTGCCGGATGAGGAGACGATTGATTGGCTGTATGAACGTCAGAAGGAAAGCCTTGAGGATTTTGCCCGGGAAATCCGCTGTGTCTACAGCTTCGACACAGCTGCGGGAGAGGAGGAGCAAATGGCATTTTATTACGCCATGGAGGATCTTTTTGCCGCAGATGAGGGGCATGAGCTGGAGGTTCGGGCAGACGGAAGGAAGGCCTTTCTGGACATCAACGGAGGATTGTTTTTTATAGGAATTTTTCTGGGAACCTTGTTCGTCATGGCCACAGTGCTGATCATCTATTACAAGCAGATTTCGGAAGGGTATGAAGATAAAAAGCGCTTTGAGATCCTGCAGAAGGTGGGCATGAGCCGTGCGGAGGTGAAGGCCGCCATCCGATCCCAAGTCCTCACGGTGTTCTTCCTGCCCCTATTGCTGGCGGGAATTCATGTAGTGGCAGCATTTCCGCTATTGTCCAAACTGCTGGCGCTGCTGAATTTGTACCGCACGGGACTGTATATGGCTTGTACGGCAGTGTGCTTTCTGGCATTCGGAATTATGTATGTCTGCATTTACGCTCTCACGGCGAAAAATTATTACCGCATCGTAAGTGGTACAAAATGAGGCTAAAGATGCGAATGTGGAGAATCAATATAAGAAACCTGAAATAAGAGGCGTCGGAATGGAAGGGCGCTGGAATGCGGGAGGAGACAAAATGGAAAAGAGTGTAGCCATTAAAAAGAAGTCAAGAAAAGGCCGTGTAACGGTGGTGCTGGCGGGGATTGCCGCACTGATTTTGTTCCGGCATTTCAGGGAGAGCAAAAGGAGGGCGAAAAATGAAGAAGGTGATTAGAGGCGCTGCCATCATATGCCTATTGCTGCCTCTTACGGCCTGCAGATTTCGCTATATGAATCCGGAGGACGTGTCCGGCTTTCTGGAAAATCTATCCGGAATTGTGGGTTCCTTTCAGATCACCTCCGACCATGATCTGATCGGGGAGAGGGGCTACGGAGAGGACGCCTATACCGGGCGGTATTGGGCGGAATGCGAAGGAAATACCGGAAAGGACGTGATCTTCGGCGGTGCGTCGCTGGAGGGACGGAAGCTCTATGTCTCCGGCTATGTGAATGCCCGTTCCGGCAAGGCGGTGATAAGAATCCGTATGAACGGCGATGTGACGGAGCTGGAACCCGATGAGGACGGGTATTTCAGTACGGAACTGAAGCTGGATTCCGGCGGAAATTACATTATGGTCAGGTATGAGAATTATATAGGTACGGTGGAGCTGACCTCAAAGGTGAAGGCACCATGAGGATATGCACATTGAGAGGACACCTGAAAGGCGGAATGCTTTTCAGGTGTTGTTTTGGGGCGTTTTTTGTGCTACTATCGAAATAGAGGCAAAAGGCCGGCGGCAGGGGAAGCCTCAGGCTTCGGGAGCATCGTGTGCCGGTGCAGGGATCCGGCGGTATAGAGCCGGGTGCGGAGAACGAGGAGGAACGATATGAAATATCACATGAACAAGGCCCCCATGGGCTGGAACAGCTACGACTATTATGACACTACTGTCAATGAGGCTCAGGTAAAGGCCAATGCGGACTTTATGGCAGAGCATATGAAGGACGCCGGATGGGAGTACGTTGTGGTGGACATCCAATGGTATGCAAAGGATGCGGGCACCATGCGGGACAGATATCAGTACATTCCGTTCGGGGAGCAGGAGATGGACGAGTACGGAAGGCTTCTTCCGGACGTAAACCGCTTTCCCTCCTCCGCAGGAGGCAGAGGCTTCGGTCCTCTGGCGGAATATGTGCATGGTCTGGGGCTGAAGTTCGGGATCCATATCATGCGGGGGATCCCCAGAATGGCCGCCCATAAGCACCTTCCCATACTGGGGAGCGACGCCACGGCCAATGAGGCGGCGGATCCTTCTTCTATATGCGGCTGGAACCCTGACATGTATGGGGTGCGAAAGGAGGAAGCCGGGCAGGCGTATTATGATTCCGTCATTGGATTATATGCCCAGTGGGGAGTTGACTATATCAAATGCGATGACATATGCAATACCAATATATATCCCCGCAATCCTTATTCTGCGGCCCATGAGGTGGAGATGCTGCAGCATGCCATAGAGAAGACCGGTCGGCAAATAGTGCTTTCCCTTTCCCCGGGGCCTGCGCTCATAGAAAAGGCATGGCATTATGAAAAGTATGCCAATATGTGGCGGATCACCGACGACTTCTGGGATCGCTGGGATCTGCTGCGGAATATGTTCGATAGGTGCGAGCTGTGGCAGACGCATGTGGCGCAGGGATCCTATCCGGACTGCGACATGCTGCCTCTGGGAAAGCTGGGGAAAGGCTTTGGAAACGGTGAAAGGGACACTCATTTCACCAGAGACGAACAGATGACAATGATGACCTTGTGGTGCATATTCGGCTCCCCGCTGATGGTGGGGGCGGAACTGACTATGCTGGATGACTGGACGCTCTGGCTTCTGACCAGAAAGGAGATCCTGAAGCTGGTCTCCAACGACTATGTGGGGAGACAAGTGGAGAAGAATGGACGATATGCTGTCTGGAGCTGCCTGAACGAGAAAACGGGAGAGAGCTATCTGGCGTTCTTTAATTTTCTGGAGACGGAACAAGAGATATGCTGTCCTCTTGGGGAAGTGGAGCAGCTGGCGGGAAGCATATGGGGGCAGGACAGCGGACAAGCTGGGGAGAAACGGACAGAAGGACATCAGGCACAAGGGATGCAGGCGCAGGACAGACAAAGGCAGGATAAGCTGCCTGAAGGAAGGGTTCAAGAGCTGTGGACCGGAACGGAGACGGCGATTTCGGACGGCATTCTGCGGGAGAGGGTGCCCGGCCATGGGGTAAGAATGTTTGCGCTTAGGTAGATAAGGAGAACAAATGAAAAATCCCAACATTCTATTTGTGATGGCTGATGACATGGGCTATTGGTCCATGGGCTGTGCGGGAAATAAGGAGGTTCAAACGCCGAATCTGGATCGGCTGGCCGAAGAGGGGATGTACTTTCCGGAGTATTTTTGCACCTCCCCCGTCTGCTCTCCCGCCAGAGCTTCCGTGCTGTGCGGCAAAATGCCTTCCGGCCACGGTGTTCTTGACTGGATTTCAAAGGGGCACATCAATTACGAGGATGTGGCGTCTGATCTGCGCAAGGCGCATCAGGATCCCCGCGCGCCTTGGGAATATGCATGGTCCAAGCAGCAGCTGGAGGGCGATGAGGCCATCCGCTATATGGAAGGGCTTCGGACGTATACGGATATACTGGCGGAGCACGGATATATCTGCGGTTTGGCCGGGAAATGGCATCTGGGGGATGCGGGCTGTCCCCAGCACGGGTTTAGCTACTGGGAACCTTTGGCCATGGGAGGGGACAACTACTTCTATCCGGTGGTGCTTCGGGACGGGAAGTTCGATATGCTGCGCCATACCTACATTACAAACTATATTACGGACAAAGCTCTGGATTTTCTTCGGAATAGGGATACCGAAAAACCCTTCTACCTGAGCGTTCACTATACGGCGCCTCATTCTCCTTGGGAGCGCAATCAGCATCCGGAGGAATTTTATGATCTGTATCAGGACTGTCCGTTTGTCGAGACGCCCAATGTGCCGCCTCATAAGTGGGGCCATGCCTACTCTCAGGAGGAACGAAGAAAAAGGCTTCAGGGCTATTATGCTGCAGTCACGGCCATGGACAGCGATATTGGGAAGCTGGTGGGATATCTGAAGAAGGAGGGCCTATGGGATGACACTATAGTCATTTTCACAGCCGACAACGGCATGAGCATGGGGCACCACGGAATCTTCGGAAAGGGCAACGGCACCTTTCCCTTGAACATGTATGACACGGCTGTCAGGGTGCCCATGATCGTGACCTATCCGAGAGGAATCCGGGGCGGATGCGTGGCAAAGGGGCTTTACAGCCATTATGATTTGATGCCTACCATCGCGGGGCTTATGGGGGAGGCACCGGAGGAAGGGTGCCCCGGCCGAAGCTTTCAGGAGATCTTTCAAGGGGAGGTGCCGGACGGGAGGGATGCCGTGGTAGTTTATGACGAGTATGGTCCGGCCCGGATGATCCGCACGGAGGAATACAAATATATTCACCGCTATCCCTACGGGGAGAACGAGTTCTACGATCTGAAGGCAGATCCCGGAGAGGAGTCCAACCTTGCTCTGTCCAAGGATCCGGCGGTGCTAAAGACGATCGCAGCGCTGAGGAGCCGCATGGAGCAGTGGTTCGTGCAGTATTCCGACCCGGACAAGGACGGGACGAAGCAGGCCGTCTGCGGCTTAGGCCAGATCGATCTGGTGGGAAGGGCCGGAGAAGGCAGGGAAGCCTTCGTGGGGCAAGAAGGGTAAATCGGATAGGAAGGGAAGAGATAGATAGAAGCGCGAAGGGATAGAAGCGGGGAGAGATAGATGAGGGAAGGGATAGGAGCGGCAAGGGATAGAAGCCCAAGGGCTTAGGGCGCGGGCGGATCATATAGGCGATACACCCGCATATGCTCCGTCTGCGCGATCAGCGTCTTGTTCGCATCCTCCAGCGCCTTGTCAACGACTCCGCCCGGAAGTGCGGCGATGTATCTTGACTGCAGGGACTCCAGATTCCAAACCACATACTGCTGGGTGCAGAAGTTGATTCCGCAGCCCTCCGGCACCATGTACAGCAGTCCCCAGAGGGCAGGCACGCTTTCCTCCCCTATCATGTCTGAAGCCAACCAAATCACAGTATTATCGTATTTATCGCCGGAGTTTTCCGGCGATATTTCTTTGTCCAGCTGATCCCTCAGGTCTTTTGCCTCCGCCCCCAGAATTCCGTCGTCATAGGGTACTTGCCAATCGTAGGGCGCCAGCGCCTTGAAGGCAAAAAAGTAAAGGCACAGCGCCGCCGTACAGAGTTTCAGAAGCATTCTGCGCTCCTCCAGCATGGCGGTGAGGAGCAGGCCCGCCACGATGAAGATCATGAGGTGCTTTGCGCCCTCACCCATACGGTAAAAAAGGAATAGGGCCAGTATCATTCCTGCGGTTGCGGCAAATTGAAACAAGCAAAGCATCCGCAGATCCTTGTCCCGGTTTTTGCGAAAGGCCCATATGGATCTGATCAGGAGAAACAGAGCAAGGAGGCCCGTGACGGCATACAGCGCTCCGGAGAACAGTCCGTACTTTACCGCCCGCTTGAGAAAATAATCGTACAGATAGGAAAATTTGTCGAAAAGAGTCGAAAAGACATAGCTGATTCCGGCCCCCAGACCTTCCGTGCCGAAGACGCCCAGCCACTCCGTCTCCACGATGGGCTCGATGTAGGGGGAGCAGCATGTTTTCGTGATCCACACATAGCCTGCCGCAGTGCCGCCTATTGCGGCAGCCATGCCCAGACTGCCCCATATGCGGCTCCGCCGAACCGCAAACCAGATAGGCACGAGGAAAAACAGTCCCAGATAGGGTCTGGACAGCGTGAGGAAAATGACCATGGCAGTAAGGGCGAAAAGCTTCCAAAGTCTTTTGTCCTTGTCATAACTGAGGCTTAAGGCCACGAACCAGATTCCCAGACACATGAAGAGAGCCTCTGGCATCCCGGAGAGCATATATCTCGTATAAGGTATGAAGACGCCCAGAAGTCCCAGAACAAAGGCGCTCTGTTTCTTGTCGGGCCTTACCAGCAAACAGAAGGCTCCCAGAGCGATCATGTTGAATACGATATTGGCGTAGACGGGGGAGGTCAAAGACCAGCCGAACAGCTTTCCCCAGACGGCCCATGGGAGCAGGATCATAGGACTCCATGCGGCGAAAGGGTATAAGCTCCCATGGGCCTCGTTGAAGCCGAACCACCCTTGAGGCAGTCCATGGCTCACTATGGCCTCCACTTGCTTGAAATACATCAATTCATCGTTCCAATAGGAAGCGGGCAGAAATACGTCGGCAGGAATGCGGCCATCCTTGAGACAGTACGCAAAGGCACAGATCAGCGGAAAGAGGCTGAAAAAAAGCGTCTGTAGGATAAGTTTTCTGTGTTTTCTGATAAGATTCATCCGGATACCTCCCTGCCTTGCCTCTCAAAGGCGTCTCCCCTTGTTTATCTATCTCACATTATAAAAGGAACTAATTTCTTTGTCCACCTCTATTTCTTATAGGATACTTTACGGCAGCGGGGATTTTCTGTCAGGGCCGTTGGGGCTTTGGCAGGATGACATTTTGCCGTTCGGGCGGCAAATCATGCCAATGGGGTAGGCGGCATTGACTTTCCGGAAGGGGTTTGATAGTATAGCAGCCAAATAACAGTATGTATGAAGTAAAGCTGCAGAGGGGCTTATAGGGCAGCAGAGCTTGCAGGACCTTGGAGAGGCTGCGGGGGAGGGCCGCGCGGCGGAACAGAAGAGGGCCGGACTGTGCGTGCGTGCCTAAACGGGAGAGGGCTGGACTGTACGTGTGTGGCGGAAGAGAAGCGCGCCGGACTTTATGGCTGCGGTCCGTGGAGGAGAGGGAAGAGGCGATGCCGAAGATCGGGATATTGTGT
>OFFF01001130.1_pt1 | contig 17787 bp, 14 predicted proteins | sample 1521301 | NCBI WGS metagenome assembly OFFF01 (sample SAMEA3504101, study PRJEB24116) | mouse gut metagenome | biome: mouse gut; feature: mouse-associated habitat; material: faeces | place: Denmark | collected 2011
TAGCCGCAGAATGAAATTCTGCGAAAAGGGGTTTGGGGGGGCAGTGCCACCAACAAGCAAAAACAGATTTCCGGCATGGCCGCTGAAAATCTGTTTTGAGCATTTGTATATACAAATGCCCTGCTTGCAAAGTAGCAACGCTTTCAAGAAATGTATGAATATCATCAATAACGGTTGATTTTCATATGAGGCATGATATAATAGAATACATACAGATTGATTTGTGGAGGGCTTTGGTATGGCGGTCAGTTATAAAAAGCTGTGGAAGCTGTTGATTGATAAAGAAATGACTAAGGCCGACTTGGAGCGGGAGGCCCATTTGACACATTACTCCGTATACAAACTGAGCAAAAACGGAGATGTTTCTACAGATGTCCTCCATAAAATATGCAGTACATTGGATTGTCAGATTGATGACATCATGGAATTTACGAATTGATGATTTACGGAGGGAGGTAAACAGGGATGGCAAATAATGCAAGTTTGCACGCCGCTGGTGTTGCGAAGCAGGACGAATTCTACACGCAGTACGAGGATATACAAAACGAACTGAACCACTACGAAAAGCGTTTCCGGGGGATGACCGTCTTGTGTAACTGCGATGATCCGTTTGAGAGCAACTTCTGCAAATTCTTTTTGCGGAATTTCAACTATCTGGGTCTGAAGCGGCTGATCTGCACATCCTATCATACCTCGTCTGTGATTGGGACGCAGATGTCGCTTTTCGATGATATGGATGAAGCGCTGGTTCCGGGGCATGGCTATGTCATGGACATTCGGGAAGTGCCTATGGCGAACGGCAGGGGCGGGTCTGACGATGACATCGACGCACTGCTCCGCTCAAAAAAACGGGGTGTGAAGAAGCTGAACGGCGATGGTGATTTTCGTTCGGAGGAGTGTATTGAATATCTGAAACAAGCGGACATCGTGGTGACAAATCCTCCGTTCAGCCTGTTTAGGGAATATGTCGCGTTGCTAATGAAATACGAGAAGCGGTTTCTTATCATTGGAAATCAAAACAACATTACATACAAAGAAATATTCCCCCTAATCCAGCAAAATAAGATATGGTTGGGCTGGAAATTTGGTGATATGGCTTTTAGGGTTCCAGACCATTACGAGCCACGCTCTACAAGATTTTGGGTAGATGAGAACGGAAAGAAGTGGCGGAGTTTTGGTACGATTTGCTGGTATACTAACCTCGACCACGACAAACGCCATGAGGAACTAGTCCTCTATCGAAAATACTACGGCCATGAGGAAGATTATCCGCATTACGCAAATTATGACGCAATCAATGTGGACAGGGTAGCTGATATTCCATGTGATTATTTTGAGGAGATGGGTGTCCCCATTACATTTCTGGACAAGTACGACCCTGAACAATTTGAAATCATTGGCGCAAGCCGATGGCTGGGTAAGCCCATGTCGGAAATCGCGCCAAAAGGAAGCTATGTCGCAGGCGGAGTAAGATTTTATTTACCCCTTGACAAGCCCGATGAGACGGGCGACAATCTGTTAGACGAGACGAGACGAGACGAGACGAGACGAGACGAGACGAGACGAGACGAGACAGCTCTATCGCTGTCTGTACGACAGAGTTGTCATCAAGCGCCGCAAGGTATAAACGGCTCTATGACCGAATTATCATCAAGCGTAAGGTGTAATGGCGTGATGGGGGTTCCCATTACATTTCTGGATAAGTACAATCCTGAACAGTTTGAAATTCTGGGCATCACATTGGGTACTACTGTTGAGTATGAAATGACTGCCATTTTCAAGAACGCTGTCCAGCATAATAAGGACGGCACAACTCAGGGTGGCGGCAAGGTAAATACACGGGCCGCAATCTGCGTCAAAAATCGGCCAACAGGCACAGTGTACTACACAGCAGACAACGCCGACGGATATTTGCTGAGTATATATCCGCGAATTTTAATAAGGAGGCGCAGACTTCATGCCGATGACAATCGAACCGAGAGCAATAAAGGTCAGGGATATTTTTAGCGGCTATTCCGATAGCGGCGATGACGGCGTATTCGCCTATGATGGAAGGCTGGCTATCCGCCCGGCCTACCAGCGGGAATTTGTGTATGACGAAGAACAAGCCGAAGCGGTGATTCATACCGTAATAAGAGGCTTTCCCCTCAATGTCATGTACTGGGTTAAAACCGGCGCGGATACTTACGAGATATTGGATGGGCAGCAAAGAACGCTTTCAGTGATGCAGTATCTACAGCATAAGTTTCCTATCACGCTGTCAGGAAAAGCCTATTACTGTGATTCTCTGCCTGATGATTTATATAAAGCCCTTATAGATTATTCGTTTATGATATATGTTTGCGAGGGCGAGGAGTCGGAGAAATTGGAATGGTTCCGTGTTGTCAATATTGCCGGAGAGAAACTGACGGAACAGGAACTTCGCAACTCAGTTTACACCGGGTCCTGGTTAAGCGATGCGAAACGGTATTTTTCCAAACGCACCTGCGCCGCCAAAGGGCTTGCGGATCGGTATATCACAGGAGATCCAAATCGGCAGGAACTACTGGAGAAGGCACTTGCGGGAATTTGCGAATTTCAGAGCATCAAAGATATTACGCAGTATATGTCGGCACATCAATCGGATGCGGACGCAGATGAATTATGGCAGTATTTTCAGGATGTAATTAACTGGGTGCAGAAGATTTTCCCGACATACTACGCTGATATGAAAGGCTTGGGCTGGTGCCATCTTTACAATGCCTATCACAGCCGCAGCTACAATTCCTCTGTAATGGATAAAGAAGTAAAGCGGCTGCATGAAGATGACGATGTGCAGAAAAACAAAGGCATTTATGAATTTTTACTGTGCAGAGATGCGGACCCGTTCGCCGGAAGGTTGCTCAATTTAAGGGCTTTTGACAAGCGTGACAAAATGGCTGCGTACAGTAAGCAAGGCGGCATTTGCCCAATTTGTCATCGCCATTTTGAATTTGGGGATATGGAGGGCGACCACATCAAGCCCTGGAGCAAAGGCGGGCAAACAGTACCTGAAAACTGTCAAATGCTGTGCCGGGAATGTAATGGTAGAAAAACGGACAAATACTGAAAGCCGATGATATTCATAAGCAAAGTAGAGGGTCACACTTCAATTTCAGATAGCAGCAGGCTCCCCTTGATGTTCATACTCTTGTACCAGCGCATTTGTTGGAACTTTGACCATGCTAAACGTCACTCCTGATGATTTTCTCGGCTCGGTTGATGATACTGTCCATAGCTAATGCAATGCAATTACAGAAAAAGGGGGATAGGTATTGAAAAATTTGTTGGAGGGTGTATAATATACTCATTGCAGTTAGCATACTTGGGAGAAAGAAGGTTTGTATTATGGCTACAAAAGATACTGGCAATCCACCTCCTGCGTATCGGGTGTTTATATCTTCAACTTATGAGGATATGAAGGATTTTCGAAATGCCGCATCGGACGCATTAACGAATATCCAATCAATCCCAATGGGAATGGAGAGATTCACTGCAACGACGCAACCTGTTATTGACAGATGTTACGAGGAGATTCGGCAGTGTCAATTTTGCGTTTCTATTGTAGGTTTTCGTTACGGTTCACTTTATAAAGATTCAAATCTATCTTATTCGGAATTGGAGTTTAACGAAGCAGAACGGCTGGGAATTCCTATACTAGTTTTTATTAGGAAAGGAGACATTGAATCTGATAAAATTGACATTGAAGATTTATCAAGACTGGAAAAATTCAAAAAAAGGCTTCAGAACAGTGCTAGCAATCGACTTACTGCCAGTTTTACTACGCCCGAGGATTTGCGTGACAAGTTAACCAGAGCGTTGCAAGATGAATTTAAGCGCAAGACGGATAAGAATGATAAGGTATCGTCTTCAGATTCCACAGGGAAAGTAGCGGCAACTGAAGAATACTTGCAGGGTGCAGCCGTATATAAGAATTTTCTACTTATGCCGGGGGAGTATTTGGATCAAACCGTAAGATTACGTGTAAGATTTGATGGCACATTTGGGTCATGGCGTCTCAAAGAAGAGTTATTTGAAGCATACAATCTCCCTATAGGAAAAGCTTTATATTTGAATGATTTATTTGTTCTGGGTGTCGATTATAGCGATGTCGGCGATGAAGCAAAGCATATTGATGCATTTGCTGTAGGAGATGCAGCAAGGTGGATTCTTGAAAACCATATAACTAAAGGAAGTGTATTTGAGGGAAGTTTCCGGCTTGAATGGAAATATGTCAAAAATGTTGCAGGAAAATCACGTATTCAAATTGGCGCAAGTGATGCATATATTGCAAAACTCATCCTCAGAAACACAGATTTAAATTTAATTGCACAGGGTTCAACTACTGCTTTATCCAAAAACGATGAGTCAGCTATTTATAGTCAAGAGAGCATAGTGAATCTGCTCAAAAATTTCATGTAGGGTCAAATATGCCGTTCTACTTTGTGCATAAAACATCACGGGGAAGCCTGTTTGTGGAGCAGGCTTCCCCGTAATGATTATTCCTACATCCATACATTTACAAGTGATTTAAACCTAATTTTCTCGCTTCGGCACAACATACAATGTCGTCGTAGCTTTTACCTTCTTCCACTTTACAATAGGATGTCTATTGCCCTCTGGCAATTCAATAGCTGGAATGTAGTAGTCCCCGACAAGGATATAATCAAGCCCGCTTGTTTCGTCATGGATTCTCGGTTTTAATTCGTTTATTGTATTGCCCTCCGTTATTTTGGGTAACCGCTACCGATAATATGGGGTGCGGCATGGAATAACTTTGTCGGAGGTAACAGGGATGCTATGTCCTGCGTGTAGTGTCATTCTTTATGAGAGGGTGGCATTATATAGACATGCCCGTGACAGATTTGCCTCTGTCCATACGGGTTGCTAATAGGTTTCGATCAAACAACATCTCAACAGTAGCTGACCTGCTGGCGGAGACACCAGAAACACTCCTGGCGATCAAAGGTTTTGGCCGGACCTGCATGAAGGAAGTTGAGCATAGCCTGGCGGCACTTCCCAAAGACTCGGTCATTCAGAAAAATCTGAGCGCTAACAACCCAAAACAAAAATCGCTGCTGGCCGCAGCGCATGTCGAGTCTGTTGTTTTGGGTGAATTTTCCCTTTTTGATGGGCTAACCCTCCCAAATGAGGAAAAACGTATGCTCTCAGCATATAAGGATGGATTTGAGATCTTGGGAGGAGACTTGGTTCTGGAGTGCTACTGCAATCCAGAAAAAATCGCTCCCCTTATTTCCATGCTGAATAACTTCCGTGCAGAGTCAGAGAGGTATTCGCAAATACGGAGTATTGCGGGGAAAATTCCCGGTTATAGGCGGCAGAACAGAGCCGCCGGTTATATTAACGCATTTACCGCCAACGATTCTCAAAGAAAAACACTGCGCTCGCTGTGCCCCTCAGAGGAATGCACAATAGAGGCTTTGGCAGCCAGTTGTCCCCCTGAACATTCTCAGGAGTTTGGTTTGCTCAAAAATTTCCTGAGGTGGTGCGCTTTTGATCTCAATCTTGAAGTGGAACAACTATTTCAGAGGATTTATACCAAGGAGCGGATAAAGACCGTTATTCAGATGCGGCTCAGAAAGAAGACCTTGGAGCAGACCGGCGCTGTTTTAGGGGTCACCCGTGAGCGCGTGAGGCAGATCGAGGCCAAGGCGCGGCGAACGTTTATGCATGAGTATAGCCGCCTTCGGCTCATTACCAGGATTGCTGCCGAGAAAAACGGCGCGACTGTCTTGACCTCTGCTGACATTGAAGAGTACTGCACAACGGACGTTGTGGAGCTACTATATTTTCTCCGCACCTGTGAAAATACATATTACACTTACGATGATGAGCTCGATCTTTTCATCATTGGCGGCGATTCTATCCAGGAGCGTGTACACTCTTACGTCGATTCTCTCCCAGATTTGATCAAGATCAGCCAGTTCCCGGCTATTTTGAGTGATGTGTGCGAGGACGGCGATCTTCCCCAGGACGCGTTCCAAAAGGTTTTCATGGAGACGTATCATCTGACGGGCGATGTGTACCACCGCTCCCGGCTGACTATGAGAGACATCTATCTGACTGTTCTGGAAAAACACTACCCGGAGGGGATTAGAGCCTACGACCCCGATGAGCTCCGGAAGTTCCGTGTGCAGGTGGCTGCCGAATTTGGCGGCGTGGACATACCCGAGAACGACCGTGCGCTGACTGCCAGGATTGCCAACGTGTGCGTCCTGTGCGGCAGAGGAACGTACAAGCCTAAAAAGGGAGCATATATTTCAAACGGACTTGCCGGCCGTATTCTCCAATATATTGAGGAGAGTGATCAAAGAGTCTTTTTAATCAATACGCTCTACAGTGTGTTCGAAAATGAGCTGAATGACGAGGGGGTATACAATAAATATTTTTTACAGGGCATCCTCCGTGAACTATATTCGGATAAGTTCTATTTAAGAAGGGACTATCTTTCCAAAGACGCAGAGACCACCTCCCTGTATTCTTCTGTTGTTAATTTTATCAAAAAATCGGTGTATCCTGTTCAAAAACAGCAAATTCAAAGCGCTTTTCCAGGAATTACAGATATCATCATCCAACTCTCGGTCAATGACCCTGATGTTTTAAATTATTTTGGCTCTTATTTACACGCCAGCCGCTTGGATATCTCAGAGGAAGAAAAGAATTTTCTGCACCAAATTCTCGCTGGAATCGTATCCGACCACGAAGCCCACCACGGAACGGAGCTCTATGAGATCCTCCAGCGCAAGCTCCCAGAAGTCTTCTCCCGAAACGCCGCCATGTTCCCCTTTAGCGCATTTAGCGTATTGGAGTACCTGTTTCGAGATGATTTCCAATTTTCACGGCCCTATGTCGCTGAAAAAGGTGTGGAGATCGGACGCCCGGGCGAGCGGCTGCACAATCTGATATATAGTGGTGACGAGTTTGCCATATCAGATATCAAGGAGTTTAGTAAAGAAAACCGGCTTCAGATCCCGTCGCTCCTGGAATACGTCAACTCGTGTAACGACCGTTTCCTGCTGCGGGACGCCTATATGATGGTGTCCATCGAGAGCACAGGGATTACCGGGCCGGTTGCCCGGGAAACGGAGGCAATAATTGCGCAGGAGGTTCGTGGAACTCAGCCAATTTCCCAGCTTACCTGTTGGCGCCGTCTCCCTGAGATTGCAATACCGTGGACAGATTGGCTGATTTATAGTACGCTGAAAAAATGGGGGAGCAAGCTGGCCGTGGCGACGTCATCCAGCCAGCTGCGCATGGCGGTTCCTCTGGTCGCGCCGCCGGATAAAATGGATTCCGGCGCTTTCAAGGATATCGCGCTGGATTTGCCTGGGCAGGCTGTGGAGATCGATGACTTGGACAGGATCGACGACCTGATTGCCGGTCTAATTGATCTTGACGGGGATTTATGATCGTGTCCGCATCGGGAGGCTGCCTGCGGCTGTACATGGAGACGGATTTATGAGTTTTTCAGATTTGGACATCAAGCTAAGCTACATCAGCTGCGGCGAGGAGAACATCGCCCAATCGTTCCTCCTCCCCGCCTTGAAACAGGCGAAACGATATCAGCGCAGCGTAGGGTACTTCTCCTCCAGTGTATTTGCGCCGGTCCTTGACGGCATTGTGGCGCTGTCGCGTCGGGGTGGAAAAATTGAGTTGGTTGCCAGTCCGCAGCTGAATGAAGAGGATATCAAGGCAATCCATCTCGGCTATGAGAAGCGGGAGGAGACGGTTGCCAGCGCCTTTACACGGGACTTTGTTGCCGCAATGGAGGAATTGGATGATGACCGGCTGAGGCTGCTTGCCGCCCTGATTGCCAATGGGACGCTGGACATCAAAATTGCTATTGCCAATACTGCCGGAATGTACCATGATAAGCTGGGCATTCTTGAGGACTTTGACGGCAATGTAATCGCCTTCTTTGGTTCCGCCAATTCCAGTATCAATGGATATCAGGACAATTATGAGAAGATCCGGGTGGTAAAAAGCTGGGTAACCGCGGAACAGGCGAGCGTGGCGGACGAGCGGGAGGAATTCAACGCGCTTTGGAATGACACAAATCCCTATGTGAGGGTATACAGCTATAGAGAGTCCGCAAGAATGCGTATTTTGGAGGTAATTGAGAAGCGAAAGCGTAGCGCAGTGACGGCAGGCCCTGTGAAACTGAGGGATTACCAGGAGGAGGCGATCTCAGCCTGGGTGGAGAACGGCTGTCATGGCTTCTATGTGATGGCTACTGGTACTGGCAAAACGTGGACTGCCATTTATTCCGCAAAGAAGCTTTTGGAGTCGCACCCTGCCATGGTTGTCATCTGCGCCCCGTACAAGCACTTGGTGCGCCAGTGGGCGGACGATGTTGTGAAGGTTTTTCCACAGGCAAAGCTGGTGATGGTTTCTTCGGAGAATCCAGCTTGGGAGCAGCAGATTTCCCAGGAAATTGTTCGGAAAAAGTACAGCCCAGATAACCAGATCATCGTGATCTCTACCATTGCCTCCTTCCGGATGGCGCGATTTCTGGCCGCTGTTGGAAAATCCAGGGAAGAAAAGCTCTTGATCGTGGATGAGGCCCACCGTTTTACAGACCGCCCAGATTCCTTGAAGGATACCTTTCAGTACCTGCTGGGGCTGAGTGCGACGCCATATAGCGGTTCGTCCGCGCAGAAGGGCGCGGATCTTATGGCATGGTTCGGCGGGCAGGTCTTTTATCTGCCGATTGAGGCTGCCTTGGAGCGGGGCTTCCTGGTGCCATATGAATACCATCCCATTTTTGTCAGCGCGACAGAGAGCGAAGAGGACAAATTCAGATATTATACACAGAGGATTTTGTCCTGTTTCAAAAACAGCAAATGCATTAACCCAGATCTTCTGGTGAAATCTCTGCGCAGCCGGCTTCGGGTGATCTCAATGGCCGAGGAAAAACAGCTTCACATCGACGGGATTGTGAACCAGATTAAGGAACAGGACCACTTTGTTGTATATTGCGGCGACGGCAAGCTGTTTGACAATCGCTCCGGCGAGGAGCTCCGCCACATTCAGGCTATCAAGCGGGTTCTAAGCAGCCACGGCTTCAAGGCCAGTCAGTTTACGGCAAAAGAAAATATGACAGACCGTATGGAGTTGGTGGATGCCTTCAACAAGGGCGAAATCTCCGCGCTGGCCGCGATCCGTTGCCTGGATGAGGGCATTAACATCCCCTCCATCAGGAGCGCCCTGATTTTGTCAAGCAACGACGACTACCGGGAGTTTGTCCAGCGCAGAGGCCGTATTCTCCGCACCTATTACGGTAAGGAGTATGCCAAAATCTATGACGTCATTGTACTACCCTCCCATACCATGCAGGGGTGGGCAAAGATTGAGCTCCGCCGGTTCTATGAATATGCGAGACTGGCGCTGAATTGGGGCGAACTGGAAGCGGAACTGGAAGCGCGTTTACAGACTTACGGGTTGTCGATAGAGGATGCCGGCGTATACGACTATGAGGATATGGAGGACACAATTGATGAATGACTCTGAGATTGCACACAAGCTGGTCAGTTTTATTGAGGAGAAAGAACGGCAGGTTCAGGTGAGCAAGCTGTCGGCAGATCAGTCCAAAAGCGATGTGGTTAAGTCGATTTTAGACGAATTGGAGCGTGCGGTGTCCGATGAAAATTAACAAAATCGAATTTGAGAATTTCCGTAACTTTATGGAGCACGGTGAAATCCGGTGCTCTACGGATGGAAAAGTTACCATTATTTATGGAAAGAACGGCGACGGAAAGACCACCCTGCACCAGCTCTTTCAATGGGTGTTCTATGGGCAGGTCCACTTCAACAAAACGACCACAGACCGTCTTTATAACCTACAGTACGAGAGCGAGCGCTCCTTTGGCGATACGTTCCAGGTCATGGGCTGCATAGACTTTGAACACGACGGGGCGCAGTATTCTCTCCGCCGGACGTATACCTACCGCAAGGGCCTCGACGATTCGGAAAAAATCGCAGAGGACTTCTCGCTCAGCAAAATGGACGGCGACTACAATTGGCGGCGGATGGAGCGCCCGAAAGAGACCATAGAGAAATTGCTCCCCTCTGGATTGTCCGACTACTTCTTCTTTGACGGAGAGAGCATGATTGCGGACCTCCGCGTGAAGGGGAAGGACTCCGCCGGGAAACTGCGCAAAGCGCTGTATTCCATGTTTGACCTGGACGTCCTGGAGGCGGCAATTAACCACGTGGGAGAGACAAAACTAAAAACTACTGTGTTAGGCAAGCTCTATCTGAGCAAGGGCGCCATCTCCAGCGGCAGTCAAATCGCGGCGGTCAAGACCAACATTGAGGGTGCGCAGACCCGGCTTGAGCGTCTCGAGCGAGATTTAGAGGAGGCCCAAAAGAAAAAGGCTGGGCTTCAGAGCACGTTGGTTTCTGTGTCTGAGCAGATTGGCGGCTTCAAGTCCAAGGCGGATTATGAGCGGCAGCGCAAAGCGTTAAAGTTTCAGCAGAATTTGTCCGTTAAAAATGCAGCCGACGCCCAGGCGCGCTTTGGCGACCACGTTTCAGAAATGTTCCCGCAGCTTTTGATTTCTAAGGCGGTGCAGGACGCGAAGCAGAAGATCCATTTGAAGGTTGAGCAGGACCGCCTGCCAAGCGGCATTTCTAAGAGGCTGATTTCCTACCTTATGGACCCGTCCACAGCACAGTGCGTCTGTGGCAATCCGCTCTGCGACGCGGAACGGCATCATATCAGCGCTTACCTTGATATGATGCCGCCGCGTTCCTACTCCAGCCTGTACCAGGACTTCTCTAAAGCCGCCCGTATGTGGGGGAAGGGCTACGATAAAAGCGAAATTGAGCGCTGTATCATGTCGGTGCTGGAGAACAGCGAGTATGCCGCGAAGTGCGACGAGCAGATTCATGAGTTGGATGAGGCTGAGAAGAAAAGTCCAGATATCGAGGATTTGATTGTAGCGCGGCAGCAGGCAGAACAAGAGATTACCGATCTCGATGTCCGAATCAGCGCAATCGGCACGGAGCAGAAAAAATATGAGATATATCTAAAAAAACAGATGCAGGATTTTGATAAAATCACGCAGGAGAACAGCGCCAGCGAAAAGATTAACCGTAAAATTAAAATTATGGAGGAAGTAGCAGCGTACTTCCGCAAGAAACTGGATGATGAGTCCGCCGCCTATAGCCGCCGGTTGGAGCAGAACATACAGAGCCTGATTGACAGTATGCTCACCAGCCGGAGGAAGGTGGCTGTGAGCCCGGAGTTCGCCGTGCGTGTAACAGACAGCTTCAATGATGAATCAAAATCAGAGGGGCAGTTTGCGGTGGTGTCCTTTGCGTACATTGGCGGTATTCTGAAAATGCTTCAGAGCGAGGATCATCTCTCTTCAAAGGAATATCCGCTGGTGTTGGACGGACCCTTCTCCAAGCTGGACCCGGACCAGCGGCAGAATGTGGTCAACATGATTCCCAGGTTTGCGCCGCAGGTGATTCTGTTCTCAAAGGATGATTTGCACGAGGTGTTTTCGCCAGAAATCATTGGCCGGGTGTGGACCATCATGAGCAACGATGAGAAGAATATTTCCAGGATTGCGGAGGGACATCTATGGAACTGACAACAGATGTTAACCTGAGAGGTACGGCGTGGGCGGCGGCAATTGACAATCTGTCCCCGCTTTTCAGGACGCGTACCCACTATTCCCTATACATGCTGGCCCTGGCCATCGGGGTGATGTATGACCGCCGGATCGAAAAGCCGGAGGAAAATGGTGAGGATGTGCGGAGCGTTCCCCGAAATGTGCTTCAGAACAACGATAATGGTAAGCTTGATTTTATTTTCCAAGCTGCCATCCTTTCTACGACTACAGAGCAATTCTCGGAGGAGAAGCGGCTGGAGCTTGCGTTCGGCGAGGGGCCGGATTTCAAGAAAATAGACTTTTTAACCCAATTTGCCAACTTCGGCGCGACAAAACTGGTGGAATTATTAGGAGATTCTATCGTTGAGACCATGGACAACATAAAAAACTTCCTGGTGTCGACGGTGGAGGGCAGGAATTTGGATATTGACGCCTTGCCCGACGAGCTGCTGCTCGAAGAGGAGGTGTAGCGAAAAACTGGTTAAAGCTGATTGACGAATGGACATTGATGCGGTATACTTAAGTACATTCTTAAGTATACTGCATTTTTTAGGAGGTGCGGCATGAACTTCTCGTATCACTTCCCTGCCGTGCGGGGCGTACAGGCTGGCAGAGAATACTTTATTTCCATGATTCCGATGAAGCTTCTTCCGCGCCTCTTTCCCGCAGAGGGCGAGCTGATCCTCCCGGAATACCGGGCACAGAGGCGAATCAATGAGGCGAGGATCCCGGAGATTAAGCGGTATATCTTGGACAATCGGGACTCCTATGTCTTCTCGGCACTGGCCGCTTCTATTGACGGTGAGTTTAAGTTTACCCCCTTTATGGACACAGATGTGGGAATGTTTGAGACGGATATGGAGTCCGTTTTCCTGATTAATGACGGCCAGCACCGGAAAGCTGCCATAGAAGCGGCTATGCAGGAGGACCCGTCGCTGGAAAAGGAGACAATTTCCATCGTGTTCTACAGCGACGACGGCCTTGCCCGCAGCCAGCAAATGTTTACCGATCTGAACAAACATGCGGTAAGGACCTCCAATTCGCTGGCCACCCTCTACGACGCCCGGGACCCGGTCGCCGTTGCAACAAAAAGTGTCATTGACTCCATTCCATTTTTTAAGCAATACACAGATAAAGAGCGCGATATTCTCGGCAAGAACTCTTCAAACCTGTTCACAATTAATATGATTTATAAGGCAAATCAGAAGATTCTGCGCGGGGACCGCTGCTCGGATGGGGATGTTGCGTTCCTGCTGTCTTTCTGGCGGCTGGTGTCCGACAATATCGCGGAATGGCAGGAAGTCCTGCGTAAAGAGCTGACCAAGAAGGCTTTGCGCGAGAACTATATCATAACGCTGGCTATTACTATCAACGCATTCGGGCGGTTGGGCCGCTTTTTTTACGATCACCGCTCCCTGGACATGAAGGAATACTTAGTCCGGCTCCAAAAGGTCAACTGGCTCCGCTCAAATGATGAATGGGTAGGCCGGACAATTCGGGAAAACGGCAAGGTGCTGAACAGCGAGGACTCCATCGTCCTAACCTGCGCCGCTATAAAAAAACAAATTGGGCTTCCGCTCAGCAAGGAAGAGCAGCAGCGAGAAAAGCAGATGACGGAGAGATAATACTATGGGATATTCAGGTGAGTTTGCAGTTTTTGAAAATATTATACAGGAAATGTCTATTGTGTACCAGCATGACCAGCGTCCGTGGATGATTGGCTTTAGCGGCGGAAAGGACTCCACGCTTCTTTGCTGCCTGGTGATGGAGATGCTTCAGAGGCTTCCCCCTGAGAAGCGGAATAAGACCGTATACATCGTGACGTCGGACACGATGGTGGAAAATCCCATTGTGCGGGACTATATGCATAAGATGTCCAGCCTCATCAACAAAAACGGGGCGGAGCTGCGGGTCCGGGCGGATATAATCTACCCGAAGGTTGAGGATACCTTTTGGTGTAAAATTATAGGGTTGGGATATCCCACACCGGAAGCGCCTGGATTCAGGTGGTGTACGGACCGGCTGAAGATCCAGCCAATGAATGCCTACACCTATGAGACGATCAAAAACAACGGAGAAGTGATCCTGCTCCTGGGTGTCCGGAAGGCAGAGAGCACCTATCGCGCAAATAATATACGGGCACGGGAGATCGACGGAAAACTGCTGGTGCCGCACAACGACATAAAAAACGCCTATATTTACAACCCTTTAACAGAAATTCCCAACGAGGATGTTTGGAAATTCCTGCTCAAGGGGGACGGCCTGTCCCCATGGGGATCGGACAACAAATACCTCTTCTCGCTGTACCAGGGCGAAAACATGGGGGAGGAGCAGAGCGTGATTGGCGAAATCGACAAAGAAAAAATTCCCGTGACAGGCAATTCCCGCTTTGGGTGCTGGATTTGCACAATGGTGAAAGAGGATAAATCCCTTCAGGCATTTATCAATAAGGGTGAAACGTGGCTAAGACCGCTGCGGGGCTTTAGAAATGAGCTGATGGAACTTCGGTCGAACCCGGCTGCCCGCGAGTACAAGCGGCGTAACGGCAGTGTGTACCGGAAGCTGGACGGAACCATGGGCCAGGGCCCCTTTACCCTGGAGACCCGCAGGGAGATCTTGAGACGCCTCCTCCAATTGGAGATGACCACTGGTCTCTCGCTGATTACTCTTGACGAACTCAAACAGATCGACCTCTGCTGGGATAACGAGGGAGATCTGTCGAGAAGGTCGCTGGTGGAGATCTACTATTCCGTCAAGGGAGAGAGGCTGCCCTGGGATGAGTATAAAATCCCTGTGTTCCCGGAAGATATTATTGCCGAAATTAAGCGCCTCTGTGAGGAGAACCAGGTAGAATTCGAGCTGATCGCAAAATTGATTATCGAAATTGAGGCAAACAAAAACTATACGAATTCTTCTGTGATTCCAAAGGCGTTTGACCGGGTGATTAACCAGGGCTGGCTTCATTTTGAAAGCATTGAAAAGGGGCTGCGGAATGAGAATTAACAGGATAGAACTATATAACTTTGGCTCCTATGAGGGAGAGACGCTTTTTAATACCTCGGTAACGAACGAACGAAACATCATCCTGGTTGGCGGAAAAAACGGCGCGGGTAAGACCACTTTGTTTACTGCGATGCGGCTCTGCCTCTACGGCTATATGAGCATGGGCTATAAAAGCGAGAACGCATACTACAAGCGGGCGGTTACAAAGCTAATCAACAACAACGCGAAAATGACCCGCCCCGCAGCCGCCCATGTACGGATGGAAATTCAGCTCAGCAATGGCCGGGGGACGGATGTCTACCGTCTGCTGCGCTCCTGGGAGCTTTCCGACTCTCTAACAGAGTCGTTCAGCGTGGAAAAAAATGGTGTGGTTCTCTCCTTTGATGAGGTGGCGGATTTTGAGAAATACCTGTTATCTCTAATCGCACCGGAGCTTTTCAATCTGTACTTTTTTGATGGGGAAAAAATTGCGGACTTCTTTCTGAACGAAGGCAGTAATGAGCGGATCAAAGAGGCGTTTTTGACACTCTGCGGTTATGATACATTTGACATCATGCGGAAAAACTTCAAGCGGATTAAGGGCGTTGGGCAGAACGCCTCCTCCGCGCTGGATGAATATTTGGCCGCAAAGGACGCCGCTGAAACCGAGCAGAGACAGCTTCAGAATTTAAAGGACCGGTTGGATAGATGCATTGACGAAATTGGGACATGCGAGGCGGATATTGCCATTCTTGAAAGGAATTACACCCAAAAGGGCGGCATCACCGAGGATGAATGGAAGCGGAAATTGGCAGTTCTAAAAGAGGAGGAGAAAAAGCGGGACACCTGGAATTCCCTGCTCAGGAGGTGGTCCTCAGATCTGATCCCATTTCTGATGATTCGAGATCAGGTTCAAAATTTAAGGCGTCAAATTGAAACGGAAAATAACAACCTTAAATACCGGAACTTTTGCGAGATCCTGGACTCGCCGGAAATCCAAGTGCTGCTCAACAGCGATATTGCTGAAATCAAGCGGCGCGCGTTTACAGCGTATGGAACTGAAGTGCGGCAGATCTTGGATCTCTCCTTTGAGCAAGCCGCTTGTATAATGGCACAGATTACCAAAATCCTTGAATTTGACGTGGAGAAGGTAGCAAAATGCAAACGAGCCATAAAGCGCTCCATTGCATTATCTACCCGGACCCGGAGAGAACTGGATAACAGCAATGTGACGTCGGTACAGGAGTATATGCGCCAGCGTGCGGAGCTTTTTGAGAAAAAGAGCCAGCTGCTGACGGAACAGGTAGAGCTGGAGCAAAAGACAGCAGCCCAGGTTGAGCTTGTTAAGCAGTGCGGCGCACAGCTTGCGCGTACACAGGAAAAGCTGGAAGACGATCTGAAAAAGGCGTCCATCAGCGATATTTCCGCCAGAGCCATCGTGATGCTGGATAAACTTCAGAGCATCCTTTACCAGCGCCAGATTAGAAAGGTGGAGGACTTTTTTAAAGAAGAAATCAACCGGCTGATGCGGAAAACGCATTTTATTGACAATATACGCATTGACGGCAATTTTAATACCCATATTTACAGAACAGACAGCTTTGATCCCGCCAAGCTGACGGAAGCTATTCTGATGGCTCCCTCAGGTCAGGTGAGCGATGTAATCGGAGAGGCCAGCATGACCGAACTCCAACGGTTGGCTGGGACGGAGGACATTGATGGAATCATAGCGTACTGCAAGGCGCGAGGGACGGCCCCGGTTCTGTTGCCTGTTGAAATTGACAAGACCTCCCTGTCCAACGGCGAAAAGCAGATTTTTATTATGGCGCTGTACCACTCGCTGGTTCAGCTGTGTAACTATGAGATTCCTTTTGTAATTGATACGCCGTTTGCCAGGATTGATACAGAGCACCGCAGGAATATCTCGCTCCATTTCTTTAGTAAACTCAAAGGCCAGGTCTTTATTCTTTCAACCAATGAGGAGATTGACTCGGAACATGTGAGGATGATCAAGGATCATATCGCAACGACCTATGTACTTGAAAACAATGGCAGCCAGAGGACGGACGTCCTGAGCGGCTCCTATTTTGAGGTGTAGATATGGTATTCAAGATACGAACATCAAAAAGAACCATGAAAATGTTTGAAGAACTGACGGCAAGCACCAACTATGCGCCGTTTGTTCTTTCAAAATTAGCCATCTCGATGTCTATTAAGAGCGGGAAGAAACTGTGCGATTCTGATTTTAAAACGGATAACTTTGGCCTTGAATTGAACCGCCAGACCATCACAGGTGAATGGGACGGTCTGTACAAGGGGCTGATTGAGATGTTTGAAGGTACCCACATCAGCGATGACGACTATTTTCAGAAGTACCTTAAGGCACACTTGGACCGCGGGGCTAGAATGATTCACAGCGAGTTCAAATACAACGATGATTTCTTGCTTTCGCTGCTGGGCAGTACAAGCGGGCTGTAATTTTCTGCGTTAGACGCTTCAGCCCTCTCATCAGGCGGGCATATTCCCATATCATTTTGAAAGATTGGGCGATGCCAACCGGCTACAATGAGAATGCACCTTCTGGAGCTTGTACAATCGACCGAATGGACAACAATAAAGGTTACAGTCCCGGTAATTGTAGATGGATAACGATTAAAGAGCAGGCCAACAATAAAAGGAATAATGTGCTATATGAAATTGATGGTTTTCAAAGATGTTTTTAAGTTTGAAAACCTTGTCTGCACGGGGGCAGAGATAGCTGCTCCCGTGCGGAGGCTCTTGCCCGACTGCTGGAACAGACGCAGTAGGGGCATAAAGAGCCTTGCGCCATGCGTTTTTGTGCGCGGTTTTTGCGTGGCAAGGTGTTGCCTGTCCTTTTTGCGGCTCAGGAAGGAGCGGCTGATGGGGAGAACGGCGGCTTTTTTAGGAGAACCATCCCCGCCTTGACCTGCATGACGTGAATCATAGAGTGCCTATATCTCCGGAAAAGACAGTTTGATTTCCAGTATATGGCCCGCAATTTGAGCGGACGCCTGCCCGCCCATCCGCTCCATCAGCTCCCGAACGATGGAAAGGCCCAGACCGGCCCCGCCCTTTGCCCGGGCGGGACTGCTCTGATAGAACCGGTCAAACAGATGCTCCGGGT
>OFFF01001141.1_pt1 | contig 17642 bp, 15 predicted proteins | sample 1521301 | NCBI WGS metagenome assembly OFFF01 (sample SAMEA3504101, study PRJEB24116) | mouse gut metagenome | biome: mouse gut; feature: mouse-associated habitat; material: faeces | place: Denmark | collected 2011
GGGGCTTAAAAAAAATAGAAATTTCCACATATAGGAAGGTGGCTATATGAAATGTGTAAAATGCGGTGCGGAACTGACCAGTGAAATGTTTGCTTGTGGTATGTGTTTTTCCTGTGGGTGTTCTATCTCCGAATCAGAAGAGGCTTTTGAAATTGAACAGGCCAGAATAAAGGCCGAAGCCGATTTTGCAATCCAGCAGCAGCAAGAAGAACTTGAACGAAAATCTCAGGAAGAACAGCGTATGTACGCTGAAAGATTCAAAAACCATATGCTCACAACGGGTTTTTCTTTCGAGGGATATCATATATCTGAATATCTGGGGATTGTGACAGGCGAAACCATAATGGGAACCGGATACTTTTCTGATCTAAGTGCGTCCATTTCAGATCTGTTTGGAGTGGAGGCATCCGAATATTCCGAAAAGTTGCGAGCTGCAAAACAAGCGGTTCTGAAAATTATGATCAAAAATTCAACTGATTTGGGTGGAAATGCTATTATCGGAATTTCTTATGAACTTATGACCTTCTCTGGAAATATGATGGGAGTCTCCGTGACTGGTACCGCTGTAAGGGCTGAGAAGTATTCCGACAATGCTTAACACCATGCAGGGAAGGAGGAAGCTGCCGTGCCGGCCTATAAGTACACCTTAAAAGACGGAAAAACCACACGCTGGTATGCCAACTTCTACTTCACGGACTGGACCGGCGAAAAGAAGCATATCTGCAAACGGGGCTTTAAGACACAGCGCGAGGCCAAAGAGTATGAGCGCTCATTTCTGGATCAGCAGAACAATACCAGCGATATCCTCTTTTCCTCCCTAGTGGAGAACTATCTGGAGGACATGTCGCACCGGTTGAAGCCTACCACAATGGAAAATAAGCGGTTCATCATAAAAGGAAAGCTGCTCCCATACTTTGGAAATCTGAAGGTATGCGATATCGACACCATAAAAATCCGGAAATGGCAGAATGAACTGATATCCTACCGGGACGAGGCCGGGAACCCATTTTCCCAGACATACCTCAAAACCGTCAACAACCAGCTATCCGCCCTGATGAATTATGCTGTGGCGCACTATCGGCTTTCCTATAATCCATGCAAGGCAGCCGGCAGCATGGGAAAGAGCAAGGCAGAAGAAATGAACATCTGGACGCAGGAACAATATGAACAGTTTTCCAGTGCCATACAGAAATCCTCCGTGAAGCTGGCCTTTGATGTGCTGTTCTACACCGGGATGCGCTCCGGGGAACTGCTGGCCCTTACCCCTGCAGACATACTCCCTTCAAAACGGATCGATATCAATAAGAACTATGCAAAGGTAAAAGGAGAGGAATTATTTCTGGAGCCGAAGACCTCTAAAGCCAAACGGTGTATATCCATACCGGATTTTCTATATGAGGATATCCAAGAATATGTGTCAAAACTCTACGGAATTGAAAAAGGGGATCGGATATTCTATTTCACGAAATCCGCCCTGGATAAAGAAATAAAAAGAATAGCTGCCAAAGTAGGTCTGCCCATCATAAGAGTCCACGATCTGAGGCACTCACACGCCAGTATGCTGATTGAAATGGGCTTTTCCCCATTGGAGATTGCGGAACGACTGGGGCATGAATCCGTGAAGACCACGCTGGACACATATTCCCACCTTTACCCGGACAAGGATCAGCAGCTGGCGGACCGGCTCAATCAGTTCCGGCAGACGGTGCCGCCAACAGAAGAAAATTCTTGAACTTTCCCGCAGATTGTGCTATTCTTTAGATAAAGAGAGGCGCCTGCTGGTAACAGACGCCCCACTGGAGCTACCGATAGACGGTTAGCCCGATTCATAAGTTTACAGCTATAGCCGCTTACCTTGTCACGGGAGGGCGGCTATTTCTGTGGCTTGTTACTATCTTTACCGAATGTATATCCGATACCAAAGCAGGTCAAGCCAAAACTTAACACTGCAATAAGTCCCAAAATATCCATATGGCTCAGCCCTCCTTTCCCAGATTCCCTTTCAGGTTTCTATGTAAACGGAGGGTCACAGTCCCTCCGGGGAGGGCTAACCGCCTACCATCCTGGTAGTCCCAAAGAGATGTTACCATATTTCGACAGGAAATTCAACTGCATCCATTTTCCGGGTAGGAAAAGTAGCTGGCTCTATTTTCAACATCATATCAACATCACAGAGATATGAAAAGGACTGGAAAACCCTTATTTTATCAGTTTTCCAGTCCAAATGTCCCCTATTCGAACTCAATCGTCCCCGGCGGCTTGCTTGTAATGTCATAAACCACCCGGTTCACATGTCCCACCTCATTGATGATCCTGCTGGTCACCTTTTTCAGCACCTCCCAGGGAAGCTCTGTCACCTCGGCAGTCATAAAATCTATCGTGTTCACCGCCCTCAGTGCAACGGCATAGTCATAGGTCCTTTCATCCCCCATAACGCCTACCGAGCGCATGTTTGTCAGTGCCGCAAAATACTGGTCCGGCTTTGTGTCCAGCCCGGCCTTTGCAATTTCATCCCGGTAAATTGCATCCGCATCCTGAACAATTTTCACCTTCCCTGCAGTGACTTCCCCCACAATGCGCACGCCCAGCCCGGGACCCGGGAATGGCTGCCGGAACACCAGATGTTCCGGAATCCCCAGTTCCAGTCCCACCTTCCTGACCTCGTCCTTAAACAGACTCTTCAGAGGCTCCACAATCTCTTTAAAATCAACGCAATCCGGAAGGCCTCCCACATTATGGTGAGATTTGATTACCGCAGACTCTCCTCCCAGGCCGCTCTCCACCACATCCGGGTAAATCGTGCCCTGTACCAGAAAATCCACTGCGCCTATCTTCTTTGCCTCTTCCTCAAACACACGGATAAATTCTTCCCCTATAATCTTTCTCTTATTCTCCGGCTCGCAGACTCCGGCCAGTTTACTGTAAAATCGCTCCCGGGCATTCACCCTGATAAAATTCAGCTCATATTTTCCTTCCGGGCCGAATACCCTTTCCACTTCATCCCCTTCGTTCTTCCGAAGGAGACCATGATCCACAAAAACGCAGGTCAGCTGTTGTCCCACCGCCCGGGACAGTAGCACCGCTGCCACGGAGGAATCCACCCCGCCGGATAATGCGCACAATACCTTTCCTTTTCCGACCTTTTCCCGGATCTCCCTGATATTTTCCTCCACAAAGGAGTCCATTCTCCAGTCTCCCTGACAGCCGCAGATATCACGCACAAAATGCCACAGCATTTTGGAGCCTTCTACCGTGTGCAGAACCTCCGGGTGAAACTGAATCGCATATAGTTTTTTCTCCTCGCACTCTGCCGCGGCCACGGGACAGTTTGCCGTAACCCCAACCGCCCGGAACCCCGGCGCCAGACGGGCAATGTAATCAAAATGACTCATCCAGCAGACTGTATGTGCCGTAATATCCGTAAACAGACGGGATGTGGTATCCAGGTCCACCTCTGTCTTCCCGTATTCCCGCATGTCTGCCCGTGAAACTTTTCCGCCAAGCACATGCATCATCAGCTGTGCCCCATAGCACAGACCCAGCACCGGAATACCCAGTTCAAACAATTCCGGGGAACAAGTTGCGGCGCCTTCCTCATAACAGCTGCTGGGTCCCCCTGTCAAAATAATTCCTTTCGGATGCATTGCCTTTATTTTATCCAGGTCAGTCTTATAAGAATAAATCTCGCAATAGACACTGCATTCCCTGACACGTCTGGCCACCAGCTGATTGTACTGACCGCCAAAGTCAATAACGACTACCAGTTCCTTTTCCATATTTTACCCCATTTCTGCACAGCTTTTTATGCACGGCAGAGCTTTTGGATACTGTGCATACGCAAACTCCGGACTGAAGACTTTCCATTTTCAATCTTCCTCCTCTGTATCTCCACCTGCACAAGGAAGGTTCCCCTCCTGGCAATATTTCTTTTCTTATTATAAAACCACAGATGTGGTAAGTCAAAACTTTTTTCGTTCAAGATCCCCTGACGTTCTGCCTACTGTTCTGCGGTAAAATCGGAAAGAGGCCTGAAACAATATCCCATCTCCTCCCACCTGGTCAGCAGCTCATCCATAATTTCCCCGTTTGTCTTTGAGGTACTGTGCAGCAGCACAATGGCCCCCGGATGAATCCGCTTTGTAAGTTTGTCAAATGCCTCCTCGTGGCTGGGCTGGGAATCCTGGTTCCAGTCCACATAGGCCAGACTCCAGAAAAAAGTAGAATATCCCAGTTCCTTGGCCATCTGCAGATTTGCAGTGCTGTATTTTCCCTGGGGCGGCCGGTAATACATCGACATTTCCTTTCCTGTCACTTCATGGAAAAGTCTCTTCACATCATCCACTTCCGTTTGAAACGATGCCATATCGGAAATCTTGGACATATCCGGATGATGATATGTATGATTGCCCACGGTATGACCCTCGTCTACCATACGTTTTGCAATCTCCGGGGCAGACTCCAGAAAATGGCCCACCACGAAAAATGTGGCAGGTGCGTTATGTTTTTTCAGGGCATCCAGAATCGGTTCCGTATTGCCGTTTTCATAACCGCAGTCAAAGGTCAGGTAAATAACTTTTTCGTCTCCCTCTGCACAAAAGTACGTATCGAATTTTTTCAACTCAGACGCGGAAGCATTTCCTGTAGGTTTCTGTCCTTCTTTTCCAAAACCAAGCCCCCAGTTCTCACTTTCCATAATCGCTGCCGCATTTGTCATCCGCATATCCCCCACCATCTCTGCCGCAGATCTGCCCAGGAAAAACATTGCGCACAGAAAAAGTACCGTGGGAACCACTCTTTTCCAGTGATTCTGCCCTGCATCAGAAACTTTTTGAAGGATGTCTTTTACATAAATTGTCTTCATTTCCTCTCCGTTCCTTCCGCCCATGCCGCATTCCGCATGACCGGACTGTCATGTTGTTATCAATATATGAACGGAAGGCTTTTTCAAATGACACGCCGGCAGCCTCACTTCTTAATTTCTCTATTTTCTGTTTTTTCTAAATTTCAACTTTCTTTATGCTGCCTCCCCCATTCGGACTTTCCTATACCGCTTTCCCCATCCTGCCTTTCCTTGCACTGCTTCCCCATTCGGACTTTCCTATACCGCTTCCCCCCATCCAGACTTTCCTATACTGCTTCCCCCATCCTGCCTTTCCTATACTGCTCCCCATCCTGCCTTTCCTTGTACTGCTTCCCCCATCCTGCCTTTCCTATACTGCTCCCCATACTGCCTTTCCTTGCACTGCTTTCCCCACTCAGCCTTTCCTATACTGCTCCCCATACTGCCTTTCCTTGCACTGCTTTCCCCATCCTGCCTTTCCTATACTGCTCCCCATCCTGCCTTTCCTTGCACTGCTTTCCCCACTCAGCCTTTCCTATACATCTCCTCTTTTCTGATTTGTATCTGCCTTCCTGGTCTTTACTGTGCCCGCTTTCTCTCCCGTCTTGTCTGTGAATAGCAGCTGTCACAGATTCCAAAAGCGGTCTCCAGGGGCAGTGGTTTGCCGCAGTACTGGCATTTGCGGATGTACTGCTTTTTGTCCTTGGAAAGGTATCTCATAATCGTATCCTCCGTCTTGACCCGCTCCCTCTCCAGACGGTCCTGATTGATTTCCTTGCCCATGCGGACGGAAAACTGATAATATAAATCCAATAGCTTGTAAAAAGTCTCATAACGTATCAGCCCGGAGTCAGAACACATAATCAGCGCCGGAAAATGCAGGGACACATCTGCCGAATAGGTTTTGCAGTAATACAGCCACAATGCCACCACATCCCGGTTTCTGGTATCTATGGAACAAGTCAGCATACGATACAGAATATGCTTGTCCTCAAAACCATCGATTTCCTTTCTGTCACGGTAAGCCCTTTCATACAAAAACAAAACGTCCTCGATACTGATTTTTTCAAAAGGCGGCTCTATCTCCACCGACTTCCAGATGGTGATCACCGCATCCAGAGGCTCGTCCATATCCAGCAGTACCTGCGGAAATCCAAGACTCACATGTTTCACCCTCGGTTCTTCCTCATGGAAATGTTTCCTGATATAATCCAGATTCTCCTGCCCAACCGCCGTCACATACCCCGGGTCATAGAGCCCGAAGCGCCCTGCCCGTCCCGCAATCTGACGGATTTCCGCCGTATTTAAATGCCGGGTGCGCTTTCCGTCAAACTTTTCGATCTGCACAAATACAATCCTCCGCACCGGAAGATTCAGTCCCATGCCTATGGCGTCCGTGGACACTACAATATGGGTTTTCCCTTCTGCGAAGATACGGATCTGTCTGCGCCGGATCTCAGGCGGAAGGCTTCCGTAGATCACACTGACCCGGATTCCCCTTCTCTCCAGTCTTCCCGCAATATCCAGCACCATTTTCTTCGTAAATACGATTAGCGCATCTCCCTCCCGCACATCCTCCGGGAAAGAAAACGCTTCGTCTTCACAGAGAAGCTGCGTCTTTCTCTCATACCGGTGTTCCTCAAACGTATCCCCGCACAAAGCAATCAGATGTGTGACCACTTCCTCCGCGGAACCGCTCATGCACACATGAACTTCCCTGGCCTGGACTCCCAGAATCGCCCTGGTCCAGGAATGTCCCCTGTCAGGATCCGCTATCATCTGTGCTTCGTCGATAACGGCCACATCATATTTCTGGTCCAGATCCAGCATCTCCACAGTGGAAGAAGTAATTCTGCTGTTTTCCTCATAGATGCATTCTTCCCCTGTCAGCATGGTACAGGGAATCTGCGCGTCTTTCATCTTCTCATACACTTCCAGCGCCAGCAGTCTCAGCGGTCCCACATAAACACCGTATTCAGCCTGTTTGAGCCGCTCCAGCGCCTGATAAGTCTTGCCGCAGTTGGTAGGGCCGATATGCAGGACAAACTTCCTCTCCATTTCCAGCGCCTTTGGAAACTCTGTCTCGGGCCTGGTGGGAACAAGATCAATAATCTGGTTCTTCAGTTCCACATCCACATAACTGTTCAGCAGGGAACGCAGTGTCTTCTGACACAGTTCAAAAGCCTTTTCCCTGCGAAGATATTCCAGGAACTTTACCGTGACCAGTTCCTGCTCCTCTGCTTTCAGGCTGGCAATGTCCAGGCGCACCAGTTCCTTCATCATAATGTCCCTGATTTTCATGGTGACTATATGATTGTGGTCCCGGATGGCAAAATAGACCAGATTCCTGATCTGTCTGTGATACTCCTCCAGGTGCGGCTGGCTCACCCTGCCGTCTTTGGCCCGCTTCAGTTCCGTCAGAATACGTTCCACCCTTTCCTCATATGTTTTCTTTCCATTGTTGCTCTTCTTTCTTACATTCTGGGCATATTCCTTATACTGGGCAAAATAAAACTGTGCTAATTTTTCTCTCTGTATCATTTTACAAATCCCCGGCCAGCCGAAACCGGCCTCCTTCTAAATTTAGTAAATACCTGTATTTTCACAACAGTTCCGTGAACCGTCTGAACTGTTACATATTTTCGTTCTACCGCAATGTCCTTTCCAGTATAACGGATTCCCGGAAAAAATACAAGAAAAAAACCGCTGACAGCTTCCCGGTCCCCATGTTATGTTCGGGACAAAAAAGGGAGTCGTCTGCGTGGGAAATCCCCATGTTTATATGGTCGTCAGTACGATTTTCCTGGTTGAAAATCCGCCTTTTTGTACACCCAAAAAAGTTTCTTTGGATTTTTGCCTGAAAATATGGGAAACATAAAATATAAAAGAATCAGGAGACAAATTTATGGACATCTTTAACGCACTGACACTGATGGGTGGATTAAGTTTATTTCTTTTCGGCATGAATATTATGGGCCAGGCCCTGGAACGGCGGGCAGGAGGACAACTGCGTTCCCTCCTGGGAAAATTCACCACCGGAAGGGTTGCCGGCATTCTGACCGGACTTTGTGTCACGGCTGTCATTCAGAGTTCCTCTGCCACCACGGTCATGGTGGTAGGTTTTGTCAATTCCGGCCTTATGACGCTGCGGCAGGCCGTCAATGTGATCATGGGAGCCAATGTGGGCACCACAGTCACGGCATGGATATTGAGCCTGGCCGGAATCGACAGCGGCAATCTGTTTATCCGGCTGCTGAAACCATCTTCTTTCACTCCCGTACTGGCCCTGACCGGAATCATCTTTTACATGTTCTGCCGGGATGGAAAGAAAAAGGACACCGGAACCATCTTTCTGGGATTTGCCACACTGATGTTCGGCATGGAGACAATGTCCGGGGCAGTGTCGGGGCTTTCCGATATTCCCGCTTTCCAGAATCTCTTTCTCCTATTCCGCAATCCCATTCTGGGAGTACTTGCCGGTGCCATCCTGACTGCCATCATCCAGTCCAGTTCCGCGTCTGTGGGTATTCTCCAGGCGCTGGCGGTCACGGGCCAGGTTTCCTACGGCGCTGCCGTTCCCATTATCATGGGGCAGAATATCGGTACCTGTCTCACGGCCATGATTTCATCGGTGGGCGCCAACAAAAACGCGAAACGGGCCGCCCTGGTACATTTATCCTTCAATGTGATCGGCACTGCGTTCTGGATGCTGGTGTTCTGTCTTGCCAGGGCCTTTTTCAGCCTGGAATTTCTGTCGGAGCCGGCCTCCCTTTTCGGTATTGCCGCGGCACACTCTGTTTTCAATCTTCTCTGTATGGTGCTGATGCTGCCCATGTCCGGTTTTCTGGAAAAGCTGGTGACCAGACTGGTTCCCGAGGAAAAACAGACCGAAAGTTATATGGAGCTGGATGACAGATTTTTCACTGCCCCTTCCATCGCCCTGGAACGCTGCCGCAAGGTGACTGCCGACATGGCATATACCGCCGTGGCCTCCCTGAAAGAGGGCATTGCTTCCCTGAAAGATTTTTCCCCGGAGCTGGCTTCTTCCATACGGGAAAAAGAAGAAAAAACTGACTATTATGAGGATATTTTAGGCACTTATCTTGTAAAGCTCAGCACCATGCAGATCAGCGGCCCGGACAGCATGGAAGCGGCAAAACTGCTGAAACTGATCGGGGACTTTGAGCGCATTTCAGATCATGCCGTAAACCTTCTGGAAGCCGCAGAAGAAATACAGAATAAAAATTTACGTTTTACCGATACTGCCGTCACCGAACTGGAAATATTATTTTCTGCCATCAGCGAAATCCTGGATCTTGCCCTGGCGGCATCCGTGGAGGATGACCTGCAGGCCGCTTCCATGGTAGAACCCCTGGAGCAGGTCATTGACCGTCTTAAGGAAAAAATGCGTACCAGCCACATTCTCCGTCTTCAGCAGGGAGGCTGTTCCATGGAAGCCGGTTTTGTATGGTCAGACATGCTGACGGACCTGGAACGTACCTCCGACCATTGCTCCAACATTGCCGGATGCGTGCTGGATATCGCGCACCAGAGCATGAACTTACATGAATCCCTGCGTGAAATCCGAAACGACAGCCAGGAATACCGGCAGAAATTTCAGGAATATAAAGAGAAATATTTATCTGTCCTGAAATAACTGCCCTCTGTGTTTCCTCCCCCCATCAGCGCGTCAAAAGTCCCTGACACATTCAGCCGTCCATCCCCGCTGATGTCAGGTTCGTGTCACGGACTGCCAATGCTATTGCTCCCGGCCCTGAATATGGCCTCTGTGTTTCCTGAACTTCCCGAATCAGCGGTGCTTCCCACATCGCTGTCCTTCCCGGAAAGGCAAAGATACTAAGCAAAAAATACTGATAACCCTACCAACTTTTCCCGGTTCATTCTCTGCAAACTACATCCTATCCAATTATCTTTATCCATTTTCGGAAAAGTGTTCCTACTGCATAAAATTTGAAGCATAATGCATATTTATGGGTTAAAACAATTTCTTAACAATTATATCTGCACATTCATCTGCACTGAACAAACTTGTATCTACCCGCAACGTATATTCTATATTTTTTGCCATCAATTCATGTTGTTCATCGGATTGACTTTCGTATCTATCTCCACGCATGATATTTCTTTTTCTGCATACATCCAGCGGACAATATACTTCAACCAAATCCAGTGGATTATTTTTCAATATTTCCAGCAACTGCTGATAATGAGGCGTTATTTCTTCTCTTTCAACCAGTATGCCGTCAATAAGAATATTTTTTCCCATATCTGAATAGAGCTTTGCAGCATGGTACATCATAATGATAACTTCGCTAAGATATTTCCAATAGTTTTCACGCAAATATTTATCCCCTATCATCTCCTGAAATAAATCATTTGCAACAACGTAAAAGAATATGTCATCACGCTCCTGAAGGGCTTCGACTATCGATGTTTTCCCTGCACTCGTTACTCCGTTCAAAAAAATAATACGTCCTTTATCCATTTTATCACCTCAAAATAATCTAATTTATATATTTGAATATAAAATATCTCCCTTTCACCCGCAATGCATATGGATTGCCCCATTTTCACTGAGTACACAATTCCGAAAAGAGAGTTATCTTTCCCAGCCTTGCAAGAATATTGGCTTTGCGCTTATTGATAACACTTCCGCGTTATGCCTGATGTTTATCCCATTCGGCGCGGCTCTTTTCACTGCAGGCCACATAACCGCAGGAAAATCGCGCAAAACAAAGGATCTGCATCGTTTGCTGCCAGTAAAAAAGAACTTATAAAAATCACCCATTTCACGGCTGGCAAAATGAGTGACTTTCCAGTTTTTATAAATACGTCTCCTAATTTACAGATGCCTGTGCTTAGCACCATCTACAATATCAAAGTTAAGCTTTTCAGGATGTGTCCCCCAATCTTGCTCTTTCCAAACGCGTACATAATCAGATATGGGCATCTATAAATGTTGTACAACTTGACTTCATTCTCACACCCCAATCAGCGCGTCAAAAGTCCCGAGTACATTCAGCCGGCCATATCCCGTTGATGTCAAGTAATTGTCACGTACTTTTTTCACTTTTTTTAGAACCGAGAACCCGCAAACCCGCATAACTTCGTTGGGTTGATGGTAAATAATTGCTAAGTACAGTAAAATCTGATAGTAAGTTATTGTCATGTTAGATTATCTGAAATTTACACTTATTACTATTCTATTAAAATTATTCCAATAATGCCACAAACTCGCTTGGATTGAAAATCCTTGTTTTAGCTTCCTTAAAATCTTTCAAATTACATGTCACCAGACAATCTGCGTTTACCATTCTGGCACATTCATCCTGCAGACAATCTTCAAAATCTTTAAATTGTATATTTTCTATTGCCTCTAACACCTATTCATGCGAAGCACCTGTTACCGTCAATATCTTGCAAATATCTTTTAACCACTTTCGCTTTCCCTCATCCGGAATCCGAAGAGAATACCATATAATAGACAACGAATGAAAAGCAATATAGCCATCAACTTTTCCTTGTGAGCATTAATCCATAACTGTTTTTGAAGAATCCCGATACTTGTCTTCCCGGTCTGTGATATAGTTTAATATAACATTAGTGTCAATTAACGCCACCATATTTCTCTTCCATCGCCTCCTTTCTGACTTGTTCATAATCATAATCCTTCGGGAATGGATACTTGTTCTTCAGTTCCTCCATGTGTAAAAATGCCTGTCTTTTTTCTGATAATAAATTTTGTCCCCTGGATATTTCCCCTGTTCTTCTGGTTACTATATTAAACTGCCTGATCATATCTATAAAAAACTTAACACTGTCATCATCTGGTAAAGAGTCAATCATGGCATATGCTTCCTGTCGCAAAGTCATATATTCTACCTCCAATTCCCTCAGAATTTATATTACAATCACATTGCTTTAACAATTTACATCTTTCGAAAACCTTTCGTTTATTTTTATATTATCCCCAACACTTCCCGATTCTTCAATTGTTTTCTACCGACAACTCTGTAGGCAGAAATCTGTCTGTGCGCTTCATCCTGGAAAGGTATTCATCTTCTTCCATGCCGTCCGCGTTTTTATACTTCACAGCATTACTGTCATACTGCTTTTTATAGGCGCTGTAGTCGTAACCCATCACCCTCATCGGCATCGCATAATCTATATGCTCCTGTGACTCGTTCCCCAGCATCACCAGTTCTATCCCATATGCAGCAGACTTTTTCCTGACTTTTATGTTATCCCTGGATGCTGCGATTCCTTCTGCATGTTTTCTGTGCTCCAGTATGGTGGAGCTTTCCGCATCCAGGTCCTCCAACTCGTCCGGCTGTATTACCTGCTCTCCCCCGAACAGAACTGCGTTGAAAAGGTCAGCAAATCGCTCATTATCCCTCCAGTAGTTCTTCAGTATGATATCCGTCTTCAGATTCTGTTTTTTCCTCGCCATGCTGTATTGTTTCCTTTCTCGCCTATTTATATTATACTATTACGGCAGAGGAATTTCAAGGCTGCCTCTGCTTCACGATATTCCACCACATCAATAAGCTATTTACCCGGTTGCCTTCTCGCGGAAACTACTGGTCCCCCGAATCCACACTAAAATTCCATTCTATTTCTATCCTCCTGTCTTTATAAACATATACTCTCTTAATAAATGTATCGACCACTTCCTGTGTCAGTTCCCTTATATGGGAATGCCGGATCATCTGCTTCATATCTGCTTCCAGTTTCCGGCAATCGTCCTCCAGTCCTGCAAGTCTCCCAATATCTTCACTTTCTGACAGGGATAATACAGACATCCTTTCTGTCAGTTCTTTTGCCATTTCCTGATACTTCGCAGCCGGAAGCCCTGTAAATGCATACTTTTCATATAAAGCATTTTTCTCTGCCTGGATCTGCTTTTCTTCCTGCCGGTATCCTTTTATTTTCTTTTTTAGCGCCTGAATTCCTGATTTTTTGATCAGCAATAGGTTCTCTTCCTGCTTCATAGCATTTCCGCGCAGCACCAATTCCTTGTGCAGCATGAAAAGCACTGTTTCCTCCAGCAAGTCCGCGTTCATATAAGTACAACATTCCGGTATCTGAAGCAACGCATGTTTTCTGCATTCAAACCGTCTGTAACGGTTTTTTCCCCGAATCGGCCTGTAATTGAGCGAATACCCGCATCCCCCGCAAAACAGCCTTCCGGTAAGCGGATGCTTTTCTCGGTTTCTCTTTGTGGAATGTCCTGGTTTAAAGGCTGAAACCTGCTCAAAAACATCTTTTGATACCAACGCCTCATGGTGAGCAGGTATGACTTTCCAATCCTTCCTGGAAACAGCCTCGCGCTCCTTGCTTCCCACAGATTTTCTCATAGTTTTCCCATATGCCATCTCGCCAAGATAAAAACGATTATTCAGGATGGTTCTGACTGCCTGTCCGCTCCACGCATGTAGTTTTCCGTCCTGGTTTTCTTTTCCGGGCTTTCTGATCTGCATAATTGTCGGCACATGTTCCTCGTAAAGCTGTCTTGCAATCTGAACACTGCTTTTCCCCTGTAGGGCAAGCGAAAAGATATACCTCACGATTTCTGCCTCTTTCTCATTTACTATGACGGCATTTTTCCTTTCACTGCTTTTTGCATATCCGAAAGGAACCTGTCCAAAGACATATTCCCCGCTCATACACTTACTTTCTATGGAAGCCTTCACCTTAACCGATATATCCTTACTGTACATATCATACAAAAGCGTCCGGAAAGCCGTATCGATCTCAATCGTGCTTCCATGGTGTTCCCTGCTGTCATAGCGATCGTTTATCGCAATAAACCGAATACCCAGGAACGGAAATATCTGATTCAGATATGTTCCCATCTCAATATAGTCCCTTGAAAAACGTGACATATCCTTCACAACAATACAATGAATGCGGTTTGCCCTCATTTCCTTTAGCAGTTCCTGCATCCCCGGCCTTTCCATACTGGTGCCGGTGTACCCGTCATCGCTGAATTCCATGACTTCATATTCTGCAAGCTCATGGTTGTGATATATGTATTCGAGTATCTGTTTTCTCTGATTTCCAATACTATTGCTCTCATCCTGAATAAAGCTGCCATCGCAGGAAGTATCTTTGTCTTCTAAGGATAACCGCAGATATATTGCCAATATCCCCATCCACTTACCCTCCCATACTGTCCGCCGTGACCGTAAACAAGACTTGGATCCGTTTTCCCGGGTAAATATATATCTTATTGATAAAGGCCTCTACCAGATCTTTTGTAAAATGTTTTCCATTTTTCAGCTTCATGAGCGCTCTTATGGCGGCAAGATATTTTTCTTCCAGCTTATCCAGTTTCTTTTTTTCCTTTTTCCACTCCTGCTGCTGTTTCAGCAGTTCCTCCAGTCTGTCCTCCTGCTTAAGTTTGAATGCTACATAGTCCTTCTGCAAAATTTCTCCTGCATGGTAGCTCATATATATCATACCCTCTTCTTCACGGAAACGCCTCATTTTACCTTCTGCATCACGTTTTTTTCCCTCAATTCGTTTTTCAGCTTCCGCTATCCTTTCTTTTCCATACTCTATGTAACGCTTTGGCTTTTTGAGGCAAACTGCAAACTCCATACGGATAAGGGGAAGCAATATCTCCAGAAGTTCGTTCTTTGATATACGGTTTGATTCCGGACATACTATGGTCTTTGTCTGGCCGCTGTTCAGGCAGAAATACCCTTCAAGCCTTGCTTTTTCTCCGTCAGCATACTGCTTCACCTGGCTGCTCCGCGTCATTTTCCTGCCGCACACACCGCAGTACAATACATTGTCAAAAATATTCTCTTCTAACGGGCAGTCTTCGGCAGGATGCTTTTTCGCCGCTGTTCTTTTCTCTATTTTTTGCCGTACTTCTATGGCCCTGCCATATAAATCTTTTCCGATCAGCGGTTCATGTGTGCTCTCCATAACCGTCCATTCCTCTTCCGCCTTATGGATACGGTTTTTCTCATTTCTGGCAGTAATACTACTCTTTCCCTGTACTAAAGCGCCGGTATAAACCGCACTTTTCAGAATTCTTTCTACCGCCCCCTTATCCCATCCCTTGTATCCGTTATTGCCAGAGCCATAATACACCTCTCTTGTCTGGCTGTACCGCTTCGGCGGATTGATGCGTCTGCGGTTCAGTTCATTGGCAACCGCAGTGTAACTCTCCGTCTCAACAAATTTCATATAAATAAATCTCACAATTTCCTTTGTATCAGTATCAGGTATCAGTATACGGCGTTTTCCCTCCCATTTTGCCTTATATCCATAGGGAGGCGGTCCACCCACATAGGAACCCTGTTCCCGCCTCTGCTTTAAATGAATCCTGGCCTTTTGTGAAAAATCTTTTGCATACATATCATTCACAAGATTCTTAATCTCGGATGTCATCTGCTTATTCTCATTTTCCGCTTTTCCGGTATCAAAACCGTCAGCAATTGCAATGAATCGCACGCCCAGAAAAGGAAATATTCTCTCTATGTAATTTCCGGCTTCCAGATAATTTCTGCCAAACCGTGACAGATCCTTCACGATAACGCAATTGATGTCTCCGAGCCGGATATCCTGCAGAAGCCTCAGGAAACCTTCTCTTTCAAAATTGCTTCCCGTCTTCCCCAGATCCGTATAACATTCCACGATATCCATCACTTCATTTGCAGCCTTTTCATTATATTCTTCCACAAACTTTTTTGCTATCTCTATCTGTGTCTCCACAGATTCATTTTTTAAGGCTTGTCTGCAGGCTTTCTTATCCTGATCTGAAGAAAGCCTCGCATATATTCCGGCCTTATATCTGCGTCTTCCGCGGTTTTCTTCCACATGCTGCTCTGCATTTTTTTGCAAAGCGGCACCCCGTTTGGATATTCTTCCCATTCTCATGCGCTCCTTTCCTTATTTATCTCCTATTTTGAGGACATACAAGCAGATCCATAAGCTCCTGTCGGCTGCTTTTCCCTGAGTTCCTGCAGCCTTTGGTTCGCTTCCTGCATAATATGGTATTGATTCCTGTAATAGAATTCAATCTCCAGCCTCCGGTTCTCAAGTACACTGACTTTCTTTACCATACTGCAAAGAGTGCTGCGGTCTATCTCTTTCAGTTCCGAACAACTCTGCATCATTTTCAGCCGCGCCGCTGATATAACGCCATTCCGGAACACTTCCTTTATCATTTCCTGCTGCTTCTGCCGGGCCTCCTCAAACTCAGCAGCCTTCCGCTTAAAATCACTGTACAGCCTTTCAAACTCATCTTTTGTGACGACACCCTGTTTTAAGTCATTGCGCAGACTGGAACAAAGCAAATAATATTTATCCTGTTCCTCTTTAAGCCTTGCAATTTCTGTATCATAGCGGACTATAGATTCGAAATTCGCTTCCATTTCCAGAGCTTTTTCAAATACCTTCTTCTCCTCCAAGAATGCATTGGCATAATGCCGGGTCAGTTCCGTAACCATCTCCTTCAACTGTTCCTCCTGGATGCTATGTCTGCTGCAGCCCTCTCCCCGGTTTTTTGTGGAACAGATATAATAAATCTTTTGGGTATCTTTGTAACGGTTAATACGTCTGATCATCTGTTCCCCGCAGTCCCTGCAGAAGAGAATACCTGTAAACAGCCCGTTCTTTTCTGTCACCGTACTTACTCTGCAGTCTGTTTTCAGCAGATTTTGAACAGTCCGGAACTGATCCTCTGATATGATCGCCTCATGGGTATTTTGTACCTTTACCCACTCATCCCGCGGCTTATCTACACTCTTTTTCAGCTTATAGTTAATCTTCTCCCTTTTTCCCTGTATCATATGCCCCAGGTAAGTCTCATTTGTCAGTATACGTTTTACAGTAGTGTTTCCCCACTGTGATCTGACCGCTCCAGAAAATCCTCCGGTATAGTTTTCGCCCATGGACTTTTTATATTCTTTCGGAGACAGTATGCCAAGACTGTTTAGCTTCTTCGCAATTGATATAACGGCCATCCCTTCTATTTTCCACGCAAATATTTTTCTGACAATATCTGCCGCGTATTCATCTAATACAAGACGGTTCTTGTTATTTTCCGATTTTCGATATCCATAGGGGGCAAATGACGCAAGACATTCTCCATTTTTCCGTTTTACTTCAAACTGGCTCTTTACTTTCGCAGATATATCCCTGCAGTATGAATCGTTGATGAAATTCTTGATAGGAAGAACAATGCCACTTTCCGACACATCAGCCCGGAAACTGTCATAGTGGTCTGTAATCGCAATGAAGCGCACAGAAAGGGCCGGGAATAATTTCTGTAGATATCTCCCGGATTCAATATAGTCGCGTCCGAAACGGGAAAGGTCCTTCACAATGACACAGTTCACCGTTCCTGCTTCAATATCACTCATCATTCTCTTAAATTCTGGTCTGTCGAAAGCTGACGTTAGATAACGATACTTTTGAAAACACTGGAAAATCAAGGTTTTTCGAGCGACGGACAAGCAGGGTATTGTACTAAAAACTGAATACGACGCAGAAGCGGCGTTTCTTACTCTCTACATGGGAGAACAGGAACGCCGCTTTTTTCATGCCCTTTGTTACGCAGTAGGGGCAGAAAAAGCCTTGCTACAAGCGGTTTTGCGGGTGTGTATCTGGCGCGGCAAGGGATTTATACCTTATCCCCCGAAACTGCGCTTCTACTGCGTAACAAATCCAAAGCAAAGGAGCTATGAACTATGGCAGTTTTCAGAGTGGAACGGAACAAGGGCTACACCGTAATGAGCAACCACCACCTACGCAACAAGGAGCT
>OFFF01001147.1_pt1 | contig 17584 bp, 9 predicted proteins | sample 1521301 | NCBI WGS metagenome assembly OFFF01 (sample SAMEA3504101, study PRJEB24116) | mouse gut metagenome | biome: mouse gut; feature: mouse-associated habitat; material: faeces | place: Denmark | collected 2011
CCGATTACGCCTTCCAGCCCAATGGCTGATACGGTAGACCAGTGGTCTGCGGCAGGGCAGGAGAATATTTTCGGGAATCAGGTGAAAGTAGTGGAAATGGAATCAGAAGCGGGTGCAGCGGGCGCGGTTCACGGCTCCCTTGCAGCAGGCGCTTTGACAACTACCTTTACAGCATCCCAGGGGTTATTGCTGATGATCCCGAATATGTACAAGATTGCGGGCGAGCAGCTTCCGTGCGTATTTGACGTATCCGCACGTACCGTTGCGACACAGTCCTTGAATATCTTCGGCGACCACAGCGACGTATATGCCTGTCGCCAGACTGGTTTTGCTATGTTATGCGAGACAAACACACAGGAAGTTATGGATTTAAGCCCGGTTGCGCACTTGGCGACCATCGAGGGCAAGGTTCCGTTTATCAACTTCTTTGACGGTTTCCGTACCTCTCACGAGATTCAGAAGATCGAAGAGTGGGATTACGCAGATCTCAAAGAAATGTGCAATATGGACGCGGTGAAGGCGTTCCGCGACCATGCGCTCAATCCGGAGCATCCGGCGATGCGCGGTTCCCATGAGAACGGCGACGTATTCTTCCAGCACCGTGAAGCCTGCAACCCGGTATATGACGCGCTTCCGGCTATCGTAGAGAAGTATATGGCAAAAGTCAATGAAAAGCTCGGCACCAACTACAGCCTGTTCAACTACTACGGCGCCGAAGATGCGGACCGCGTCATCGTAGCGATGGGTTCCATCAACGACGTTGCGGAAGAAGTGATTGATTATATGACCGCAAAGGGCGAGAAGGTAGGCCTTATCAAGGTTCGCTTATACCGTCCGTGGGTAGCGGATGCATTCTTAAAAGCGCTTCCGAAGACGGCTAAGAAAGTGGCTGTTCTGGATCGTACAAAAGAGCCGGGCTCCCTTGGGGATCCGCTGTTCTTAGACGTAGCCGCAACCTTACGTGAAGCAGGATTAAATGATGTAATTTTAACCGGAGGACGTTACGGTTTAGGTTCGAAAGACACACCGCCTTCCAGCGTATTCGCAGTATACAAAGAGCTCGAAAAAGACGCTCCGAAGCCGCGCTTTACAATCGGTATCGTAGACGACGTGACGAACTTAAGCTTACCGGAAGTAAAACCGGCTCCGATTACGGCTGCAGAAGGCACCGTAGAGTGCAAGTTCTGGGGACTTGGCGGCGACGGTACGGTAGGCGCAAACAAGAACTCCACCAAGATCATCGGCGATCATACGGACAAATATATCCAGGCATACTTCCAGTATGACTCCAAGAAAACAGGCGGCGTTACCATTTCCCACTTAAGGTTCGGCGACAAGCCAATCAGAAGCCCGTATTACATCAACCAGGCCGACTTTGTGGCATGCCACAACCCGGCTTACGTAAACAAGGGCTTTAAGATGGTACAGGACGTAAAACCGGGCGGCGTATTTATGATCAACTGCCAGTGGTCCGACGAAGAGTTGGAGCACCACTTAAACGCAGACGCGAAGAAATACATCGCGGACAACAACATCCAGCTTTACACCATCAACGCCATTGACAAAGCAATCGAAATCGGTATGGGCAAACGTACCAATACGATTTTGCAGTCTGCATTCTTCAAACTGGCAAACGTTATGCCGATCGAAGAAGCAGTTGACTTTATGAAAGCAGCAGCAAAGAAATCCTACGGCAAGAAAGGCGACGCGATTGTAGAGATGAACTATAAGGCAATCGACGCCGGCGTAGACGCAGTACATAAAGTAGAAATTCCGGCTTCCTGGAAGAACCCGGCGGCAGATCCGGCGAAGAAGCCGTATACAGGTATTCCGAAGACCGTTAAGATGGTAGAGGATCTTTTGGATCCGATTTCCATCATGGATGGCGACAGCCTTCCGGTTTCTGCATTTGCAGAGAACCCGGACGGACAGTTTGAGCTTGGCGCATCCGCATACGAAAAACGCGGTACGGCAGTAACCGTTCCGACCTGGGACGCTGAGAAATGTATCCAGTGTAACCAGTGCGCATTCGTATGTTCCCATGCTACCATCCGTCCGTTTATGTTAAGTGAAGAAGAAGTAAAAGCCGCTCCGGCCAATATCAAGCTTGCTGATATGAAGCCGAAGGCAGGCGAGTACAAATATACCATGAGCGTATCTCCGCTTGACTGTATGGGATGCGGCGAGTGTATCACCGTATGTCCGGTAGGCGCAATCTCCATGGTTCCGCAGGAATCACAGGCAGACGAGCAGCCGGTATTCGATTACTTGGTAGCAAACGTCGGCAAGAAGCCGGGTATGCCTGCGGACAACACCGTAAAAGGCTCCCAGTTCAACCAGCCGCTCTTAGAGTTCTCCGGCTCCTGCGCAGGATGTGCCGAGACCTCTTATGCACGTTTGATTACACAGCTGTTCGGCGAGCATATGTACATTTCCAATGCAACCGGATGTTCTTCTATCTGGGGCGGCCCGGCAGCAACCTCACCGTATACGGTAAACAAAGACTCGAAGAAAGGCCCGGCATGGGCAAACTCCCTGTTTGAGGACAATGCAGAGCATGGCTTCGGTATGCAGATTGGCCAGAAGGTACTGCGTGAGCAGGCAATCGCAAGCGCCGAGAAATGCGCAACGTCTGATAAAGCAGGTGAAGAACTGAAAGCTGCATTTGCAAAATTCATGGAAACAAAGGACGATACAAGGGCCAATGGGGCTGCAGCGGACGCACTGGCTGCAGAACTTGAAAAAGCGGCGCAGGCAGGATGCCCGGACGCAGCGGCTGCCCTTGAGAAAAAAGATTACCTTGCTAAGAAATCCATCTGGATCTTCGGCGGCGACGGATGGGCTTATGATATCGGCTTCGGCGGATTAGACCATGTGCTTGCTGCAGGCGAGAACGTTAACGTTATGGTATTCGATACCGAGATGTATTCCAATACCGGCGGCCAGGCTTCCAAGGCTTCCAACATCGGCGAGGTTTGCCAGTTCGCAGCTTCCGGTAAGGATATCGGCAAGAAGAGCCTTGCAGAAATCGCTATGAGCTATGGTTATGTATATGTAGCGCAGATTGCGATGGGCGCAAATATGGCTCAGGCAGTGAAAGTAATCGCTGAAGCGGAAGCTTACAACGGCCCGTCCTTAATCATCGGCTACGCTCCATGCGAGCTGCACGGCGTAAAAGGCGGCATGAACCACTGCCAGGATGAAATGAAGAAAGCGGTTGCTTCCGGTTACTGGAACCTCTTCTCGTTCAACCCGGCGCTTAAGGCAGAAGGTAAGAATCCGTTCACGTTAACCTCCAAACCGGGCGACGGAACCTATCAGGAATTCTTAAACAACGAAACACGTTACAGCCGCCTGACAAGGGCATTTCCGGATCGCGCCGAGAAACTCTTCGCAGAGTCCGAGAAGGCTGCAAACGAGAGATACGAGCATCTGCTTCGGCTGGTAGAGCTTTACAAATAAGATAAGGCTTTTAACCTGAAGGAAACATGATATAGAAAAAGGCACAGCTTCCGAAATTTGAGGCTGTGTCTTTTTTGCAAGGAGGAAGGAATGGCTTATTTTCCGTTGTTTATGGAATTAAACGGCGTATGCTGCCTGGTAGCCGGAGGGGGGCGGATTGCGCTCCATAAGGTGAAGGTATTAAAAGACTTTGGGGCTAAAGTTACAGTAGTGGCGGATACGATCCTCCCGGAGTTAAAAGCAGCGGAAGGGATTTGCTGCCGGGAACGGAATTTTGTTCCGGAAGATTTAGCAGGGCAGGCGCTTGTGGTGGCTGCCACAGACGATCCTGGCGTCAACCACAGAATCAGCCTGCTGTGCCAAAAACAGCGCATTCCGGTCAATGCGGTGGATCAGATGGAAGACTGCAGCTTTATTTTTCCCGCATACGTAAAAGAAGGGGAAGTTGTGGCTGCATTTGTCAGCGGCGGGCAAAGCCCGGCTGTTTCGCAGTACTTAAAGGAACGGACGCGCCCGGTTTTAACGGAACTGGTGGGCAGGCTGGCTTCGCAGCTTGGCGGCCTTCGGGAAGAGGTAAAGAGGATTGTCCCGAAACGGGAACAAAAGGCGTTTTACCGGGCGCTTCTGCGTCTGGGTTTAGAAAAAGAAAGCGTATTAACAGAGGAAGAAATCAGCCAAATCATAGGAGGGAAAGCAGAATGGAAAGAATGAGAAGGCTCCGGGTAAGCCCTGCTGTGCGCAGTATGGTGAGAGAGCATCACGTGCGCACGGAAGAACTGGTTTATCCTGTTTTTGTCATCGAAGGGCAAAATATCTGCCGTCCGGTGGAATCAATGCCCGGCATATGCCAGTATTCCCTGGATCGCCTGCCGGAAGAATTAAACCGCGTGACGGGCGCCCGCATTCCGGCCGTGCTGCTCTTTGGGATTCCGGCGCATAAGGACGAAACAGGCAGCGGCGCGTACGATGCGGATGGGATTATCCCCAAAGCAATCCGGCTGATAAAATCAGAGGAGCGTTATCAAAATCTGGTTGTGATAGCAGACGTCTGCCTGTGTGAATACACTTCACACGGCCACTGCGGCCTGGTCAAAGACGGGGTTATTTTAAATGATGAAACGCTGCCCCTGCTGGCTCAGGCGGCGGTAAGCTACGCTGCGGCGGGCGCGGATATGGTGGCGCCGAGCGATATGATGGACGGGCGCGTGGGAGCCATCCGCAGCGCGCTTGATGGAAACGGGTTTTCCCATATTCCAATTATGGCGTACAGCGCCAAGTTTGCGTCTGCGTTTTACGGCCCGTTCCGCGACGCCGCGCATTCCGCTCCCGGTTTTGGCGACCGTAAAACGTATCAGATGGATCCGGCAAACGGGCGGGAAGCAATGCGTGAAATCAGGGCGGATCTATTGGAAGGAGCGGATATTATCATTGCCAAGCCGGCCATGGCATATGCGGATATTATCCGGGAGGCCAGCGCCCGTTTTGGCGTTCCGGTCGCAGCTTATAACGTGAGCGGGGAATACGCCATGGTAAAGGCGGCCGCGGCGAACGGCTGGCTGGACGAGAAAAAAACCGTTATGGAGATTTTAACCGGTTTGAAACGCGCCGGGGCAAGCATGATTATCACTTACCACGCTTTGGACGCGGCAAAGTGGATTTGGGAGGAAGAGAGGAAAAACCTGTGACAGATATAAAATCAAAAGAATTATTTGAGGCGGCAAAACGGCGTATTCCGGGCGGAGTCAACAGCCCGGTCCGCGCCTTTGGGGCCGTGGGAAAGACGCCGCGGTTTATTGTGTCCGCGCATGGCAGCCGCATAACGGATGCAGACGGCAACGAAATGATCGATTACGTCGGTTCGTATGGCCCTGCAATTTTGGGGCATGCACATCCGCGTGTGATTGAAAAAGTAACGCAGGCATGCGAAGACGGCCTGTCCTTTGGCGCGCCCACCGAACGGGAGGTGCGCCTGGCGGAACTGATTGCGGAACAAATGCCTTCTATGGAGTCCAGCCGTATGGTAAATTCCGGAACGGAAGCCGTTATGAGCGCCGTGCGCCTGGCGCGCGCGTTTACAGGGCGGGAAAAAATTGTCAAGTTTAAAGGCTGCTACCATGGGCATTCCGACGGGCTTCTTGTAAAAGCAGGTTCCGGCGCAATGACGGCGTCCATACCGGATTCGGCTGGAGTACCGCTTGATTTTACAAAACATACGCTGCTTGCCCGGTACAATGACACGGACTCGGTAAAGGAGTTGTTTGCGGGACATCATGAGAGCATAGCCGCAGTAATTGTGGAGCCTGTGGCGGCAAATATGGGAGATGTGCCGCCAATGCCCGGCTTTCTTGCATTTTTACGGGAGATTACGAAGAAATACGGGGCGCTTTTGATTTTTGACGAAGTCATTACCGGGTTTCGGCTCGCGCCGGGCGGCGCGCAGGAATATTTTGATATTACGCCGGATCTTACGACGCTTGGGAAAATTGCAGGCGGCGGAATGCCGGTCGGCGTATACGGCGGACGGCGGGATATTATGGAATTGGCGGCCCCGCTTGGCCCGGTATACCAGGCGGGTACGCTGTCCGGGAATCCGGCCGCTATGGCGGCGGGGATTGAAACGCTTTTGATTTTAAAGGAGGATCCGGGAATATACGGACGGATAGAAAAAAAGGCAAGGCAGATTGCGGATGCGGTGCGTAAGGCGGCAAAGGGAAGCGTGTGCGTCAACCAGGTAGGTTCATTGCTCAGCGTGTTTTTTACGGACGCTGCGGTAAGGGATTATGAGAGCGCTGTTTTATCCGATACCAGGCGGTTTGCGGACTATTTTGGGTATCTTCTGGAACGGGGTATTTATACTGCGCCTTCCCAGTTTGAGGCGATGTTCGTATCGGATGCGCATACAGACGGGGAGATTGCGTATACCTGCCGGGTTATGCGGGAGATGAAGTGGTGAGCATGCGGGGAGCCGCTTTCTCCCCGCATGCCAAAATCCGATTTCCATGAAATAAATGGTCGAATGAAATCCGGCAAAATCACAGGCGGATTTTTCGTGTGAAAAAATTGTTGACGGAAGTGGCGATAAGTGCTAAGATATTTCGTAAGAAAAGGCGCTGCCGTGAAGCAACGGTTCGCCTCAGTTAAATGTTTAAATGTTGTTTAAAAAAGCAACCTAACTTTGGTCGGTGCGGTTGCTTTTTTGCTGTCCTTTATTTCTTCTGGTCTGCCGGATACTGATCACCGTGACGATGATGCTGACAACCGTTACTGCAATACCGACAAGTTCCAAAATCATTCCAAACACCAATAGTGCTTACCTTTCGCTTTATTTTCCATATGTATCCCCTCCTCCGGTACTGGAAGCTCTCAAAATGTACTCATTTTGGCAAAAGGCGAACCGCTACCCGTTTTGGTAACGCCCATGTATATTTTATCATAGTGACAGTGTTTTGCAAGATGTGACAGCAAATATTTTTATCAGAATAAAACTTATCTGCCCTTTTTTTCTTTTCTCTTGATTTGTAGACATTAAACTGGTTCTTACACTTCTGGTTGCAAAACTCATTCCCTTTCCTGCTTGCGACAAAGGCTTTGTCACAGTGTTTGCACATACGCATATCACTGTCCTTGTCTGTGAGCATGAATGAAAAGCACATCTGCATCATGATCAGTAGCGAATGGAAATCCCATATGATAACGGGCGAATACCTTTTCAAGCGCGATTCGGTAGGTTGGGGCTATGCCCTCACGGTCAGCCACAGACCATCCCGATTCCATGCCGTTCTTTCTGAAATCCGGCTTGCCAAAAGGATAGAAATAGGCAAGACAGTCCTCTGTAGGAAGGGATAAGAAGGCTTCCGGTTACATGATCGAGTGCGCAGCGGACAAGAAGTTTAAAAAGAACAAAGCCCGTGCGGAGATAAAGAAAAACAAGACGGTAAGCGTGCCTGTGAAGAAATTAAAGCCCGGAAAGAAATATTACGTGCGTGCCTGCGCCTATGTGAAATCCGGAAGCGCGAAGGTGCAGGGGGACTGGAGCAAGGTAAAGACAGTGCAGGTGAAAAAATAAGATTGCAGGTAAAGCCCGTGCGGAGATAAAGAAAAACAAGACGGTAAGCGTGTCTGTGAAGAAATTAAAGCCCGGAAAGAAATATTACGTGCGTGCCTGCGCCTATGCGAAATCCGGAAGCACGAAGGTGCAGGGGGACTGGAGCAAGGTAAAAACAGTACAGGTGAAAAAATAAGATTGCAGGAATAGAAGCGAATCGGATGCAGTATCCGATTTGCCCTCAGAAAAGGATAAAATATAAGAATGGCATCCTAAACCTTGGACGGTTAGAGGATGCTATTTCTTTTTGTGATTATCTATGCAAAAATTTTTAAACGCCTCCGGAAGAAGGAATCGTATTTACTCTGCCTGCGACAAGTGCTATGATAGAACCATAAAATTCCAAATCCAAAGGAGGTACAGCACAACATGAAACTGTTAATACTCGGAGGAGTCGCTGCAGGCACAAAAATTGCGGCGAAATTTATGCGTGAGGATCGAAGCGCCGAAGTCGTTTTATTAAACAAAGGAACCGACATTTCCTACGCCGGATGCGGCCTTCCCTATTACATAGGAAACATTATCCCGCAAAAAGAGCAGCTGATCGTAAACACTCCCGCCCAATATGCCAGACTGACCGGCGTAACCGTCCACACCCAGACCGAAGCGGTACAAATCGATCCGCAGGCCAAACAGGTCATTGCCGTCAATACGGTCACAGGGGAGCGGACCTGCCACGGGTACGACAAGCTTGCCGTCTGCGTGGGCGCAAGCCCCGTCAAGCCGCCGATTACAGGCTGTGATCTGGAAAACGTATTTTTTATCCGCACGCCGGATGATGCGATTCGCCTGCGTACAGCCATAGATGCCGGGAACATCCGGACGGCGGCGGTTGTCGGCGCGGGCTATATCGGGCTTGAAATTGCCGAAAACCTTCTGGCACGGGGCATTGAGACTACAGTGCTTGATCTGGCGCCGCATGCCCTGCCCGGTTTTGATGCGGAGATGGCGGCGTATGCCGAACGAAAGCTGAAAGAAGCCGGGCTTTCGGTTCTGACCGGCTTAGCCGTAACGGCGATCGAAGGCGACGGCAGGGCACAGAAAGTCACTGCCGAAACAGGCTCATACCCGGCCGATCTGGTTGTCATCAGCGCAGGTATCCGGCCGAACACCGCGTTTCTTGAGGGCAGCGGGATTGAAATGGTAAAGGGCGCAATCCTGACCGACGCACAGGGCAGGACGAACCTTCCGGATATCTATGCGGCGGGCGACTGCGCAATGGTGCGCCATGCGTTGACCCAAAAGCCGGTATGGTCGCCGATGGGTTCTATCGCCAATATTGCCGGACGGCTGATTGCCCGAAATATGGCAGGCGCAGACATCTCCTACCGCGGCCCGCTTGGGACGGCCGTCTGCAAGCTGCCCGGCTTTCATGCAGGCAGAACCGGGCTTACGGAACAGCAGGCTAAGGCGGAAGGCTTTGAGCCGGTCAGCGTGGTTGCGGTAGTGGATGACAAAGCGCACTATTATCCGGGCGCAGGATCGTTTATTATAAAAATGATTGCGGACAGGCCGACGTTAAAGCTGCTTGGCATACAGGTATTTGGCGCCGGGGCAGTCGATAAAATCGTTGATATCGCGGTCACAGGCATAATGCTAAACGGCACGCTCACCGGCCTGGCCGATCTGGATCTTGCCTACGCGCCGCCGTTTTCCACCGCAATCCATCCGTTTACGCATACGTTAAATATCCTGCGAAACAAAATATCCGGCTCCCTTGAAACCATTACCCCGGCAGAATTTGCCGCAGGAGGGGCGGGCGGCTACCGGATTGTGGACGCCTGCGTAAAGCCGTCGATTGCGGGCGCGCCTTACCTGGAATTAACGGAAGTGGAAGGCGTTGTGGACGGGCTTGATCCGAATGAAAAAATCCTTCTGGTCTGCAACAAAGGCAAACGGGCGTACCTGCTGCAGAACCGCCTGAAATATTTCGGCTACCGCAATACCAGAGTGCTGGAAGGCGGCATCACCTTTAACCGGGTGGAAGCGTAGGCCATGCAGTTTGCATGTATCGGGATTCGTTACACAGAAGCAAAGCTTTCGGTGCGCGACAAAATTTCTTTTACCGACGCGATGAAGCTTGCGTTTTTCGGCAGGGCGGAAGCCGCAGGCGTCGATCAGTGCATGGTGCTTTCTACCTGCAACCGCAGCGAAGCGTATTATTTTTATACGGACGAAGGGCAGAAAGCGCAGATGCGCCGGATTTATATGGAAATGTTTCCGGAAGCGGACACCGGCAGATATCTGAACGAAACGGACGGCGAAAAAGCCATAGCGTATCTGTTTGCGGTTGCGGCTGGTTTGGAGTCCATGGTGCCCGGCGAAGATCAGATTCTGGGGCAGGTTAAGGAAGCGCTTGATTATGCCAGGACGATGGGATATGCCGGAAAAGAATTAAACCGCACTGTGCGGGACGCCGTAACCTGCGCCAAGCGGATCAAAACCGAGCTAAACATCAGCGCGCAGCCGCTGTCCGCAGGTTACGTGGGAATCCGCATGCTGCAGGAGTACTGCGGGATTGCCGGGAAGCGCGCGCTTGTGATCGGAAGCGGCAAAACGGCCGCGTTGGCGGTCAAGTATGTATCCGAATACGGGGCGGCGCAGATTGTTGCCTGCAGCCGCACCCGTTCGCATGCCGCGCGGCTGTGCATGGAGGTTCCGGAAACGGAAATCGTTTCATATGAGAGCCGTTATACGGCCATGGCGGACTGCGACATTGTAATTTCGGCAACGGCCTCCCCGCATTTTGTCGTGCGGCGGGAGGAATTCTGCCCCCAAAAGCCCATTGCGTTTTTGGATCTGGCGGCGCCGCGCGATATCGATCCGGCATATGCAGACGATCCGCTGGTTCATCTTATTGATCTGGACATCCTGCAGGAAACCGTTTCCCGAAATTACAGGGAACGCAGGCGACTGGCCGAACAGGGGCGGGGGAGGATTGCGGCGGATGTGCGGGAAACGGCGGCGTGGCTTATGCAAAGCCGGATGGATTCCACCATTGAATCTCTGCAGCAGCGGTGCGGCGCCATTGCGGAGGACAGCTTTGCATATCTGGATCGGAAAATGCAGCTTGGCGCAAGGGAGCAAAAGCTTTTGAAAAAAGTATTAAACGCCTCGCTGCAGCGTTTGATGCGGGAGCCTATCCGGGAATTAAAACGGCTGGATACCGAAGAAGAGCAGGAAGCGTACAAACAGATGGTGCGGCAGTTATTTCAGATTTGAGGGAGAGATTATGCGGTATATCATTGGCACAAGAGGTTCCAGACTGGCGCTTGCACAGGCGGAGTATGTCAGAGACAGGCTTTCTGCGGCGTATCCCATGCATACGTTTACGCTCCGCGTCATCCGCACGTCCGGGGACAAAATTCTCAATAAGCCGCTTGCGGAATTTGGCGAAAAAGGTATCTTTGTCAAAGAAATCGAAGCGGAAATTTTAAACGGGACCGCCGATATCGGCGTACACAGCATGAAAGATATGCCGGTCTGCCCCGCCTGCGGCCTTATGTTTACCAGGGCCTGGAAGCGGGAGGATCCGAGGGACGTACTGGTTTTGCGCAAAGCGCGTTCCCTGCAGGAACTGCCGGAAGGCGCGGTCATCGGAACCGGAAGCAAACGCAGGGAAATTCAGCTAAAGAGCCTGCGCCCGGATCTCAATATAGCAGGCGTCCGCGGAAACGTGGACACGCGCCTTCAAAAAATGTATGAGGGAGCGTTCGACGGCCTTGTGCTTGCGGCTGCGGGCCTGCCCCGTCTGGGGATGCGCCGGGCGATTACGCAGTACCTAGATTTGGACGAGGTGGTCTGCGCCCCGGCGCAGGGCGTTTTGGCTCTGGAAATCCGAAACGGGGATATGGAGCTTCTTGATCTGTTAAACGCGTTAAGCGACGCGGACAGCGCGGACGAGGCAGATGCGGAACGCCTGTTTTTACAGGAAATGGGCGGCGGCTGCCATCTGCCCGCGGGAGCGTTTTGCAGGAAGGAAAAAGACGGCGGCTACAGCCTCTTGGCGATGTTTGGCAATGAAACCGGGATCCGCCTGGCAAAGCTGTCCGTTTCCGGGACGGATCCGAGGCGTCTTGCAAAAGAAGCCGCCGCAGGCATCCGCCGCCGGCTTGCGGGAACGGTGTTTTTGGTCGGCGCGGGGCCGGGCGATCCGGGGCTTATTACCGCAAAGGGCTTAAAAGAGGTCCAAAGCGCGGGATGTATCGTGTATGACAGGCTGATTCCCACGGAACTGTTAAGCGAAGCGCCGGACGGCTGCGAACTGATTTATGCGGGAAAAGAAAACCGCAGCCATGCGATGGAACAGGAGGAAATCAACCGCCTGCTGGTACAAAAAAGCATGGAGCATCAAACGGTTGTCCGCCTAAAGGGCGGGGATCCTTACGTATTCGGGCGCGGCAGCGAGGAGGGGATTTACCTGGCTGAGCACGGCGTGCCGTTTGCCGTAGTCCCCGGCGTCCCCTCCGCCGTTGCGGCCTGCGCCTGCACCGCGGGACGGCGTCCGGCTTTCATGTCGTTACGGCTCATGACCGAAAGGATAAATTGGCGGACATTGATTTTTCGGCAATGGCGGCGGGGCGGGATACCTGCGTTTTTCTGATGGGATTAAGCAAGACGGCCGAAATCGCGGAGCGGCTGATGGGAGCCGGCATGCCAAGGGAAACGGCTGCGGCCGTGATTTCCCGCGCCGGTACGCCGGATCAGAAGGTCTGCGTGTCGGATCTGGCGCATCTTTCAAAAGACGCCGCTGAAGCGGGGCTTGCCGCCCCGGCGGTGATTGTCGTCGGGGATGTGGTTTTGCTGCGGGAACGGCTCGGCGTCTCTTTGCATCGGCCGCTGGCTGGGAAACGTTACCTGATTCCCAAAATCGGGACGAAAACCACGCGGCTTGCGGAACTTTTGCGCGAACGGGGCGCGTGCGTGCAGGAACTGAAAGTCGGGGAGATTGCGTATACAAACCGGCGTCTGACGGCGGAAGAATTAAACGGGACGGACTGGCTTGTTTTTACCAGCAAAAACGGCGTGGAATCATTTTTTGAAAATTTCTGGGAGAATGGGTTGGATATGAGGAGCCTTGCAGAAATACTGCCGGATTGCGGTGATTGGGAAAAAGACGGAGGAGGAACTGACGCGCTTCGGGCTGTATGCCGATTTGATGCCGAAGGTATCGGACAGCGGCGCTCTTTTGGGCGCGTTAAAAGAGCGGGTAACGGCAGGAGAGTGCGTCCGGTACGTAAAAGCGGTGAATGCGGATCATCATATGCAAAGCGCGCTTGCGGGAACGTGCCGGTTTGAAGAACTCGAACTATATGAAAACAGGCCGGTCACGCTGGATTTTGCCCGGATCCGGCAGGAAGGGAGATTTGACGGCGTGCTGTTTACCTGCGCCTCTTCGGCCGGGCGTTTTCTGGACGCGGCGGGCGAAGACGCGGCGCTCTGCGGCAGATGCTACAGCATCGGGACGAAGACGACGGAATATCTAAGCGGGCGCGGGATAAAAGAGGTGGCAGAGGCCGGACAGGCGTCGTATGAAGGGCTTGCAGAGCTTTGCATGAAAGAAGCAAAGATACAGAGGGAAAATGAAGGAAAATGAACGAAATGAGTAAAAATTGCGTGTAAAACCCAACTTTTTTATGTAATATTACCAAATATTAGACGGGTGAGAACTTTGCGTTTTATGAAAAAGATGAAAAAATCATTGATTTCATAGAAAAATATGGTAAAATAATTATGACACAGAATGTTAAGATATGGAGTTATCTGACAGTAAAGGCAGGGTTCCCAAATCGCTGCGGCAGACGACAGACGGCAGAGGGACATGCCGGTAAATGATTATTTTAGGAGGGTTAGAAAATGGCAAACAAATGGGTTTATCTTTTCAGCGAAGGAAATGCAAATATGCGGGAACTGCTCGGCGGGAAAGGCGCAAACTTAGCTGAAATGACAGGTCTTGGGCTTCCGGTTCCACAGGGGTTTACAATTACGACAGAAGCCTGTACGCAGTATTATGAAGACGGACGTGAGATCAACGGCGAGATTCAGGGACAGATCAACGAATACATTACAAAGATGGAAGAAATTACGGGAAAGAAATTTGGCGACAAGGAAAACCCGCTTCTGGTATCGGTTCGTTCCGGCGCAAGGGCGTCCATGCCGGGTATGATGGACACTATCTTAAACTTGGGCCTAAACGAAGAGGTTGTCGGCGTTATTTCCGAGAAATCCGGCAATCCGCGCTGGGCATGGGACTGCTACAGAAGGTTTATCCAGATGTATTCGGACGTCGTTATGGAAGTCGGAAAGAAATATTTCGAAGAACTGATTGATAAGATGAAAGCCGAAAAAGGCGTCACATTTGACGTGGAACTGACAGCCGAAGATCTGAAAGAACTTGCCGGGCAGTTTAAGGCAGAGTATAAACAAAAAATAGGACAGGATTTCCCGAATGATCCCAAGGAGCAGTTAATGGGTGCAGTAAAGGCCGTATTCCGTTCCTGGGACAACCCGCGTGCAAATGTGTACCGCCGTGACAACGATATCCCTTATTCCTGGGGAACCGCCGTCAACGTACAGAGTATGGCATTTGGGAATATGGGCGATAACTGCGGCACGGGCGTTGCATTTACCAGGGATCCGGCGACAGGTGAGAAAAAGCTTATGGGCGAGTTTTTAATCAATGCCCAGGGTGAAGACGTTGTCGCAGGCGTCCGCACGCCGATGCCGATTGCCAGGATGGAAGAAGAATTTCCGGAAGCATTTGCCCAGTTTAAAGATGTTTGCCAGACATTAGAAGATCATTATAAAGATATGCAGGATATGGAGTTTACGGTAGAAAATAAAAAACTCTATATGCTTCAGACCCGAAACGGCAAGAGAACCGCGCAGGCAGCTTTAAAGATTGCCTGTGATTTGGTGGACGAAGGGATGCGGACCGAGGAAGAAGCGGTTGCCATGATCGATCCGCGGAACCTGGATACCCTTCTGCACCCGCAGTTTGACGCTGACGCGATAAAAGCCGCGGTTCCGGTTGGAAAAGGGCTTGGCGCTTCTCCGGGCGCTGCCTGCGGCAAAATCGTATTTTCAGCCGAAGACGCGGAAAGCTGGAATGACAGAGGCGAAAAAGTCGTATTGGTACGCCTGGAAACATCTCCGGAGGATATTACCGGCATGAAAGCAGCGCAGGGCATTTTGACCGTGCGCGGGGGCATGACAAGCCATGCGGCAGTTGTTGCGCGCGGTATGGGTACCTGCTGCGTATCCGGCTGCGGCGAAATCAGCATGGACGAAGAAAATAAGAGATTTACACTGGCCGGCAAAGAGTACCATGAAGGAGATCCGATTTCCATCGACGGTACGACCGGAAATATTTACGACGGGATTATCCCGACCGTAGACGCTACGATAGCCGGAGAGTTCGGAAGGATTATGGCATGGGCGGACAAGTACCGCAGACTGAAAGTCCGCACAAATGCAGACACTCCCGCAGACGCAAGGAAAGCCCGCGAACTTGGAGCGGAAGGCATCGGCCTTTGCCGTACGGAGCATATGTTCTTTGAAGAGGACAGGATTGCAGCATTCCGTGAAATGATCTGCGCGGATACCGTAGAAGAACGGGAAGCTGCCCTTGAAAAGATCCTCCCCTACCAGCAGGGAGATTTTGAAGCGCTCTACGAAGCATTAGAGGGCAATCCGGTTACGATCCGTTTCCTGGATCCGCCTCTGCATGAGTTTGTTCCGACAGAAGAAGAAGACATTGAAAAGCTTGCGGACGCCCAGGGCAAAGCAGCGGACGACATTAAGGCTCTGATTGCTTCCCTGCATGAGTTCAACCCGATGATGGGACACAGGGGATGCCGCCTTGCTGTAACCTATCCGGAAATTGCAAAAATGCAGACAAAAGCAGTAATCCGCGCCGCAATCAATGTCCAGAAAGCGCATTCTGAATGGACAGTAAAACCGGAAATCATGATTCCGCTCGTATGCGAATTGAAAGAGTTAAAGAACATCAAAAAAGTAGTTGTAGAAACTGCAGATGCTGAAATTGCGGCGGCAGGCGTTACGCTGAATTATGAAGTCGGTACGATGATTGAAATTCCGCGCGCAGCTCTGACCGCAGATGAAATTGCAAAAGAAGCGGATTTCTTCTGCTTTGGTACAAACGATTTAACACAGATGACATTCGGTTTCTCCCGTGATGACTCCGGTAAGTTCTTGGAGGCTTACTACGATGCTAAAATCCTGGAGAATGACCCGTTTGCCAAGCTGGATCAGACAGGCGTCGGCAAGTTAATGGAGCTGGCGATTAAACTTGGTAAGCCGGTGAATGAGAAGCTGCATGTCGGAATCTGCGGAGAGCATGGCGGCGATCCTTCTTCGGTGGAATTTTGTCATAAGATTGGGCTTGATTATGTGTCCTGTTCGCCATTCCGGGTGCCGATTGCTAGGCTTGCGGCGGCGCAGGCGGCAATAAACAATGTAGGAAAATAGAATATAAGCCAGTCTATTTTGGAACTTTTGTGGTGACTCGTGAAGATGTGCAGCAATATATGTCGCATCACCCACAGTATACAAAAGCCAATAGATTCAAAGACATAGTGCTTAAAGTCTATATATAAGTCGAAAGGGAAAAAAGAATGGATTCAACTTATTCAGGAAGAAAATCTTAAAGAGGATGAGACCAGAAAATATCTCGAAAATGCTTTTAAGGAAGGCGAGGTTAAAACGACAGGAACGGATATCGATAAAATGATGCCGTCACTTAGCCGTTTTGGAAACAGCAATAGGTCGGAAAAGAAACAAACTATCATCGACAAACTAAAAGCTTTTTTTTGAAAAATATTTCGGTATAGGAGCTGCAAAGTTCGTAGATATTGTTGAAGATGAAGTAAACTAAATCGGTTCATACAAGTGTTTAGTTGACAGAGGAGGCGTTATTATGGCAAATATCGGGAAACTGACAGAAGTAGATGTTAGAGAGCTTTGGAAGCATGAGCAATATGACTTTTCCAATTGGCTCGCAAAGGAAGAGAATCTCGAATATCTGAATGACATCATCGGCCTTACGTTGACTGATGTTGATAAGGAAGTATGTGTTGGACCATATCGCTGCGATATTGTGGCAAAGGATGAGACTTCCGGTATTACCGTTATAATCGAAAATCAGTTGGAAGGTACTAAACATGATCATCTTGGAAAGATTATTACCTATGCTTCAGGATTAAATGCCAAAGTCATGATATGGATTGTGAAAGAGGCAAAGGAAGAGCATCGGGCGGCTATTGAATGGCTGAACAATAATACTAACAATGATGTGAACTTTTTCCTCATAGAGATCCATGCTTATAAGATAGACGATTCCGATGTTGCTCCTAAATTTGAGGTTGTCGAGAAGCCTAATGACTTTGTTAAACGTAGCAAGGTGAAGACCGATGACAGTGACTTGAATAAGAGCCAGGGAGAACGCCTCGCATTTTGGGAACAGTTTAATCAGGTTGTCATTGCTCGCAGTAAGCCGTTTAATCTTAGGAAAGCAACAACAGATCATTGGTATAATGTGGCGATGGGAACCAGCGATGCGTATATTGCTATCGATCTCGTAAACAAGGACAGTTGTATTGTAGTAGAATGCTATATAAGCGACAATAAGGATCTGTTTGATACGTTTGCGGATCACAAGGAAGAAATTGAAACAGAGCTTGGGTTTAAGTTAATTTGGGATAGACTGGATAGAAAGAAGGCTTCGCGTATCAAGTACAGAATACAAGGGTTGAACTTCGATGACCATTCCAATTACAATGAACTTATGAATCAGACAATAGATGCCGCTGTAAAGATGCGGGATGTCTTCAAAAAGCATATGTAAAATAAAGAGGCGACTCCACAGTGGGGCCGCCTTTTTTGTATTCTTGTCGCTGTTCGCATTCATTGATTTTGTCAAGATTAGTTGACACATTTTCCTCAAGGATTTTGTACCCTATGCTGCCTCTTTCAAGGAATCATAGTATTGCTGTCGTT
>OFFF01001153.1_pt1 | contig 17556 bp, 18 predicted proteins | sample 1521301 | NCBI WGS metagenome assembly OFFF01 (sample SAMEA3504101, study PRJEB24116) | mouse gut metagenome | biome: mouse gut; feature: mouse-associated habitat; material: faeces | place: Denmark | collected 2011
TACATCAAAAATTGACTCTGTAAAACCCAACACCTCAAAAGCATACTGCTTTAATAATAAATCACCTTCTATACTTTCTTTTGGAGTTGCATCGTCTATCATTATCCAGCTTCCGCCAGTAAAGCATGTATTTTTTACATTATAAATACGTATTGTCCCTAATGGACAATGATATTTATTTTCAATAATAAAATACCATTCTTTTTCAAGAGTAAAATAATGCTTTAAATAGTCAATTTGTTTTTGTAAATTGTTTCCAGTTACATGCAGAAACTGTGATTTTTTGGGATTGGTTCGCAAAGAAAGGATAAAGGCTGCATCATCCAGCGTTACCTCTCGTAAATTGACATAGTTACCCTGAAGCATTTCAGGATGGGGAAGATATGCCATGACAAAGCTCTCTTGTTATATTGTAATCACTCTAGAAAGTTCCCTTATGAGTTCATGCCCATCCCAAACGACGCCAATATCCATGGCTTTACCCACAGGAACGATACGGTCTATGCCGCGCAGTCCCGCCGCGACAACGGCATCGCGCAAGGCTTGCGCATCCACGCCGAAACAGGTGACTGTCTGAAATTTTTCCGTAACCACGGCAAAAAGCTCGTGCCAGTCCCGAAGCGCGTATTCATAAAAGAATCCGCCATGGCCGCGACAGGCGACGACATCGGGCGCAAGCCTTTCCAGTTCCACGCGGTAAAGCAGATTGCCCCTGCGGCGGGCCTTCACGGTACTGCGGTTTGCGACAGCCTCCGCACAAAGAGCTGTATACTTGTCCACGGCCACAGCGTCCTGCAGCGCATATTTCTTTTCGGCGCATTCCGCCACAGCATCCCAGAAGCGCTCGCGGGCGGCGGCATCATCATGCTGCCAGAGGATGAGCTGCGGCGAGGAACAGGCGTTCTGATCCATCAGATACGTATCGTTGTAAAAATTCTCGGCCAGGCGCAGGAGCTGCTCCGCGCCGGCTTCCCCGACAGCCTTTCCGTCCAGCAGGGCGACGGAATATCGATCCGCAAAAGTGATATCCACACAGCGCGGAGGCGTGGGAAGGGATTTCAATGCGGCGATGGTGGCATCGCCTCCCCATATCATGCGCACATCGGCCCTGGCGCAGAACTCGCCCGTGATAGCGTTGTCCCGGGGGTAACGAACAAAGGCGTTGCGACTCGCCACCTCGGGCCAGGAGCTGGCAACACCGGCAATGACAGCGCACAACGCCTCCACCTGTGGGAACTTCCTGCCCGGCAGACGCACAATATTCGCGTTACCCGCCAACAGAGAGAACAGCCAGGAAAACGCAAAGTTGACGGGGATATTGGAAGGCGTGATGTGAAAACACAGCCCGCGGCCAAGGCGTCCCGTACTGTCCCCGAACTCCTTTTTCAGTTTCCGCAGATTTGCCTTGCGTCCCCAGAAGGCCAGAGCCGCCAGATCGGGCATGGCCCGCGGGAGAGGAGAGTTCAGAAGCTCCGCCGACAGCTCCGCAATAAAGCCGCATACCCCCGCATCAAACACGCGCAGAGGGTCTGCCGCCACCTGCCCGGAACCGAGCACATACTCAACGCCGTTCATAGGTATCACTGCATCCTCTCAGTTCCGCGCTTTTGATGCGCCCGTGAATCTTGAAGTATCTGCCAAGGCGGCCGCAGGGGCAGTCATCCGTGCCGAGAAGCTCGCCTTCGTCTTCCGTCAGCAGCACATGCCCGGGATAACTCGCAGGCAGGACGGAAAGAAGTTCGATAAGCCCCCGTTCTCCCCTTCCGGCAACGGAGAAATCCGCAGGCCGCCGGATAATGACGTCGGAGTAGTTTGAGCAGTGCATGTGCCCGTGCTCGCACTCGACAAAGACCGACCCCAGTTGTTCCGCCATGCCGTAATAGTTGTAGACCTTGACATTACCGAGTACGCCCTGAACTCTTCGGTTGAATTCCAGCGCGTCAACCGCCTGATCTTTCAGTTTCTTCCACCCGCCGATATGAAAAAGAACAGCGTTCTTCATGGCGAACTTTTGCCCGCTTTCTTCCAGAGCCCGCACCACAAACTGCCAGATCATATAGGTATAGCCGAACATGAGGATCGGCTCATCCTGATGCCGTTTACAGAATGCGGTCACTTTTTCCATGTCGATGCGCATGTCGGCATCAAGGGCATAGACGGTATTGCGCCCGAAAATGGAGAATCCGATAATGCCCGCCCCTCTGGCCGAATACATGGAGCGATCTTTCTTGAGCATCTCCGTATCCAGGAGCAGCAGGGGAAGGCGCTGTTTGCCGATAAAGGAAGAAATGATCTCGTTCAGGGTTTTGCTCTGGCTGCGGACATTATCGGCGTCGAGAAAGATTTTTGAAACAGCCTGCCCTGATGTGCCGGAGGAAGTCAGCGTCTTCACGATCCGATCCCTGGGAACGGAACACAGGTCGTATGTTTTGAACAGACGCACGGGGAGAAAAGGCAGTTCAGCGCAGGAATGCCGCACGGAGGGGTCAAAACCGAGCAAATCCAGAATGCGCCTGTACTCGGGGCAGCGCTCATAATGAAGCCGGGTCAGCCCGTAAAGAATTTCCGACAGCGCGCGCTCTTTTTCGGACGCGGCAAGCCCATAGGGAGGAATCCGAAAAAGTTCCTCAAGCGTCATGCCCCACCTCTTTCAGAAAGACGTCACAAGGCTCGGTAAAAACAGCCCCGAAGGCGGCATACATATTCATGACTGCCGTGTTGCGCGAACTGATGCGCCCTTCCAGCCTCCTGAAGCCGCGCGCTCCGGCCTCCTTGCAGGCCTTTGCATACAGCGCCATGCCCGCTCCGCTCATGCGAAACTTCTCTTCCACTGCCGCCAGGTGGACGAACAAGGCATCTCCGCATTCCCTCAGAGCCAGAAAACCGGCAGGCGTTTCCCTGAACAGGCACACAAGCACGCTGCCCAGCGCATCAACCCATTCCCTCAGCACCAGAGAAGCTATGTCCGCATCGCATGCGGGAAGGATGTGGAAACGCCTGTCAGCCGTAAAAGAGGAGCAGGCGATGCGAAAGATGTCTTCCCTGTATGCCGGAGTCTCCACGATGGGGAGGCGGATCAGCTTTTCCAACTCGACCTTCTCGACCTTGCAGCGTCCCAGGCTGATGGAGGCTTTCAGCGTACGATCCGCAAACACAAAGCCGCGCCGCTGCATTTCCAGTTCATGATCAGGCTCTGAAGGAAGCTGAACCCGCGCATGGGTAGCCCCGGAGAAGTCCCACTCTCCGGGCCGGGCCGCTTCGATATCCGCCAGCCTCACAGAGCCATAGGCTTTAATCATAATACTGCTCCAGAGCGGCATACTGAATCTTGCCCGCATCATTCTTCGGAATCTCTTCCAGAGCTTGCACATGGAACGCTGTGGAGTTGAGCCTTGTCTTCTCCGCAAGGAATTTTTTCACCGCTGCGCATGCGCCTTTTTCCGTAATGAACACATGCATGGCGTCATCCTTGCCGGCGCACGCGCACTCCAGGCCGGGAAAATGCGCCTTGAGCAGGCGTTCGGTCTCATCCAGCCCCACACGATTGCCGAAAATTTTCAGAAAACGCTTCTTGCGTCCCACAATGGTATAAAAACCGTCCTCATCAAAGAACGCCATATCCCCCGTGAGCAGACGCCCGCCGAACTCATCGCCCCTGCCCAGATCGTCTCCGCATTCGGCGTATCCCAATGTTACATTTTTTCCTTCATACAGCAGTTCTCCCACGGCATGTGGCGTCTGTATCTCCTGTCCGTTTTCATCCAGAAGATGAAAACGGCCGCCCGGAATGGATATGCCCATGGAACCGCATTTTTCCAGCGCCTTGTCCGCCGGCAGCCAGGCCATGCGCGCCGTGGCTTCCGACTGCCCGTACATGACGATGAAACGTTTGCCTTCCCGCCGCGCGTACTCGGCAAATTTTTTGTGCAGTTGAGGAAGCAGCTTGCCCCCGGCCTGGGTCAGCGTCCGCAGGGAAGGCAGCTTGCGCTGGAAGAAACGCAGCCTGTCCAGCATCTCATAGGTATAGGGCACCCCGCCGAACGACGTGGCCCGCTGTTCGGCGAACAGTTCCCAGAACTCTCTTTGCAGGACGGTGTACGGACAAAGAATGAGAGACGCCCCCACATGCAGATGCGTGTTGATGATGGAAAGCCCATAGGTATAGTTCATGGGCAGTGTGGTGATCGCCCGTTCCGTGGCGTCCAGTTCCAGATATTCGACAATGGATCGGGTATTGGCCGCAATGTTTTCGTAGCTTTGCCGCACAAGCTTGGGCGATCCTGTGGAACCCGAGGTGGAGAGAAGCAGCGCAAGCTCGTTGTAAAGCGGAAACGGCCTTTCTTCCGCGCGTTTCAAAAGTGTATAGCCGTGAGCGGAATACACGGGATCCCCCCGGAGGGCTGCGCTGTCTTCCTGAGGAAGCCACAGGTAGCCCGGCCGGTAGGTTTCCAGAAAGGAATCCAGAAGCGCGCGATCCACATGACGATCCAGCATGAGCGGCACTATGCGGTGGTTCAGGAAGGTCACATAACCCACGACAGACCCCGGGGTATTCGAGCAAAGCGAGAACACAAGACAGCGCCGCGGCATATGTTCCGCCAGCTCCCCGGCCGCCTGAGCAAGCCGGGCATACGTCCAGACCTCGCCCTTTTCGTCAACAAGCGCCGTATGGTTTTTAAATGTCGACAGGTTCCACATAGTCGCTCCATAGCGTCGCATCGCCCAGCCGGAATTCCGGGCCATGCCCCGGTAATGCGAAAAAATCCCTGTTCAGAGAAGCCAGAAAAGGCAGCGTATCCGCCTTGTAGCGTTTGGTACTGCCGCCGGGCAGGCGCGTAATGGCAGGGATATCCTTCAGAAGAGAGTCGCCGGTGAATACCGCCGCGTCATTCCATATGATGCAGCAGCTTCCGGCGCTGTGCCCCGGCGTGGAAACAAGGCAAAACTGTTCCTGTTCCCATGTCCATTCAAGGCGTTCGGCAAAGGTGACATCCGCCTGATAAAGGCGTTCTTCGTAATTCCTGCGAAAATGTTCCGCCGTGTTTGTCCCGTTGCGATCGTCCTGAACAGCCAGCATGGCCACAATCAGCGCCGGATAATTCTCATCGGGAACGGCGATGGCGCGGGCGCAAGCCTCATGACATATCAACTCCGAACGGAAAAGCTGCTGGAAGCGGTAGACGCCGCCGGTATGATCCGGGTGTTCGTGCGTGAGCAGCATGCTGCACTCCGCAATCCCCGCTTCCTGAAGAAGCGCAAGAGCCTGAGGCGCGGGATGAGGATCGACGACAAGCGCACGAACGTCGCTGAGCAGAATGTACATATTGGCATGCACATCCTCCGAGACGAAGCGAAAAAGCTCGTGCGCGTTTATCGTCAGCCTGTCCATCCGGAGCCTCAAAAGCTGATGTCGTATTTGGCAAGAAGTTCCTTGCCCCTGGCGAACGAACTCATATCCACGATGTCATCAGGCTCGAGCATGATATCAAAGGCTTCTTCCAGCGCGGCAACAAGACCCATGTGTCCAACCGAATCCCAGGCGGGAATGGCTTGAAATTCGAGCCCTCGGGCGGTCTCTGCGTCAATGTCGAATGCCTGCATAAAGGCGTTCGTGTATTTTTCTTCGTTGGTCATTAAAAAAGCTCCTTGCAGGTTTCAGAAATTCGCTCGGCAATCTGCGGCGCGGTCAGGCCGCTGTATTCAAGCAGGAAAGGATAATCGCCCGCGTGGGGATACGCCCCGCGCGCACCGAGGATCAGGTGAGGCGGGCGGGCGGGCTTTAAAGCCAAGGCCTCAGCCACTGCACCGCCCAACCCGCCACTGGCCGAATGCTCTTCGACCGTCACAATCAACCTTTTCGCGCAGGCTTTCTCCACAGCCTCCCTATCCAGCGGCGTGATGGTATGCATGTCCGTCACTTCCGCGGAAAATCCTGCCTGTTCAAGCAGTTCGGCGGATTTCAAGGCATGGTGAACCATGCTGCCCGTGGCGATAATCGCTATATCCTCGCCCGCTCGAAGTTCTATTGCTTTGCCGACTTCAAATTCAAAGTCTTCCTTATAGATGATGGGATTGTTCATGCTCCCGGTCAGGCGCAGATAGACCGGGGCGTCGAGCTGCGCCGCGGCAAGCGTGGCTTTCACCGCAGCCGTGCAGTCAGCGGGAGAAAGTATGACCACATTGGGCAGCGCCCGCATGAAGGGCACATCTTCCAGGCTCATGTGCGTGGGGCCAAGTATGCCGGCGGAAAATCCCGCGCTGAGTCCGACAAGCTTCACGGGAAGGTTCATATACCCCATGCAGAGCTTGATCTGATCCGCACAGCGCATGGTTGCAAACGCGGCGTATGTGGCCGCAAAGGGGATAAAGCCCTCTTTGGCCATGCCTGCCGCAATGCCGATCATATTCTGTTCGGCAATGCCCACATTGTATACTCTGTCGGGATAGCCGGCCCTGAACCGATCAAGGCCGGAAAAATTGCAGACATCCGCTGTCAGTATGACAGTTTTTTCCTCCGCTTCCGGCAGGGATAATGCCGCCTGCCCGAATGCTCCGCAGGAGCCGAGGCGTGACCACAATCTGATATTCGTGGATGTGAAATCAATCATGACTCCGCCTCCAGTTCCGCCATGGCCTGTTCGAAAATTCTCTGGGTCACAACGCCGTTATGCCACTGCGCCGCATGTTCCATAAAAGACACCCCCTTGCCCTTGACGGTTTCAGCCACTATCGCAAGAGGTCTTCCCGGACGCGCTGAAAGCGCGTTCACAAGCGCGTTCACATCGTGCCCGTTTACCGTCACGGCGTTCCATCCGAAGGATTTCCACTTGGCTTCCAGATCAGCCAAAGCAAGGATATCTTCGGTCGGGCCGTCATACTGAAGGCCGTTTCTGTCCACTATGGTCACAATATTGTTCAGGCCATAATGGGAAGCGCTCATCGCCGCTTCCCATACCGATCCCTCATCACACTCGCCGTCCCCCAGCACCACGAACACGCGGGATGCCGCATTACCTTTGCGCCGCAAAGCCAATGCAAGCCCCACCCCGAGAGAAAGCCCCTGACCCAGACTTCCGCCGGCAAATTCGATACCCAACGCCGCATTGACGGAAGGATGTGCATTCACTGCGGTATTGTTGGACTTGTACGTCAGCATCTGCTCTTCTGTAAGAAGCCCCAGCTGCTTCAGCGCGACGTATTGCGCCATCACTCCATGCCCTTTGCTGATGACGAGCCTGTCACGGTGTTCATTTTCCATATTGCCCGGTTCCAGCTTCATCACGCTGCCGTAAAGAGCCGCCATGATCTCCACCATGGACAGTGAACCGCCCAGATGCGCGCCCTGCGATTTTGCGGCAAGAGCCATCCGGAGGATGTCTATTCGCATTTCTTTCGTGTTCATCTCGTCCTCCTATGCCTTGCCGCCATCAACACGCAGGATCTGTCCGTTAATGAAGGAAGATTCCGCTGAAGCAAGAAATACCGCCGCTCTGCCTATTTCCCGCGGGGTGGCGCGACGCTTCAGGGCGCACTGGTTCATCATGGCCTTTTCTGCTTCCTCTTCCATCAGATCTGCCATTTCCGTATCCACCAGCCCCGGAGCCAGGGCATTGACCCGTATTCCAAGAGGCGCGCACTCAGCGGCCAGCGTGCGCGTAAAGGCCATGAGCGCGGCCTTTGAAAGGCCATACGCGCAGCTGCCGCGCGGCATATCAAGCCCCAATACGGACCCCATGTTGATGACGCAGGCTTCTCCCCATTTGGCCATATACCGCAGAAGATGCTGCGTCAGCTCCATATGGGAAAACAGGTTGATATCGAAAACCTTACGAATCTGCGTCATGGATGTCATCTGAAACAGCCCTCCGTGAGCTGCTCCGGCATTGTTGATCAGCACATTCACAGGGGTTTTTGACGATATCAGTCCTCGCACTGCGTTTTTCATGGCTTCACTGTCAAGCATGTCAAAAAAAAGCGGCGTTACCTTGACCCCGTATTCAGCGCGGATCCCCTCGCATATCTGCATGAACTCAGGCGTTTCCCGGCGGGCATGCGCGATGATGTCGGCTCCGCTACAGGCGAACTCTTCCACAAAAGCCTTTCCGATACCCCGGTTTGTGCCGGTAATGAGCGCTGTTTTGCCTTTAAGCATTGTTCCCGGCCTTGAAATACGAAATCCAGTAGTCAATCTTTTCCTGACGCGTCATGCTGCTTCCCGGGGTTTTATACAGGCGTATGCCACCAATGTGCGCTTGTTCCAAATCAACCAGGCAGAAGCCCCAGGAAAGCCCCACGCCGAATGTCGCCATGCACACGCTTTTGGCGCAGGCCCCGCTCAGTTGATGGCACAGATCCACGGTCACAGCGGCAGCACCGCAATTTCCGTAACGTGAAAACGTATCGGAAGAGTATTTATCTTTGGGCAGCCCGGCATACATGGCGACGGTACGCACAATCTGCCTGTTGGCCTGATGAAAGGCGAAGTAATCCACGTCATCCTTTGTCCTGCCAGCGAAACTCAGAATCTCCGAAATGCCCTTGGGGCCTACCTCTGTAGTAAACTTGAATACATCCAGCCCCTTCATGATATCATCGCACATGCGCCAGACATTGCCCGCGGCATCCGTCATTTCCAGCCCGGCAATATCCGCCGCCATGGGAAGACTGTAGCCCCCGGCCGGAGCTATAAGCTTGTCCCAGCATTTGCCCCGTGTGCCGGTAACAAAAAAGGCCGGTCGTTCTTCTTCCGTATATTCCAGCAGCGTAGCCGTGCCCGCGTCTCCAAACAGCATATTCGAATTGCGATTGCGCCGATCGGAATGACGGCTCGTGATGTCTCCGGCCAGCAGCAGGCATTTTCGCACCGCTCCCCCGGCAATGAGTGAATGCGCCAGCCACAGCCCATGAACATAGGCCGAGCAGGCCAGTCCGGAAATGTCAAAACAGGTGCAATCCTCACTCAGCTCCAGCCGCCCCTGAAGCACACAGGCCGAGGCCGGATAATGATAGTCATGCGAACTGGACGCTACAATAAGCGCATCAATACTGCTTTTATCAACATGCAGCTCGGCAAGCAGATCCCGCCCCGCAGCTTCACACAGATCCGCATTGGTCGTGCGCTCGTCGGCAACGTGCCGTGTCCCAAGCCCAAGAATCTTCTTATTGCGTTCCAGCAGTTTTGGATCGTTATTAAAAAATTCCAGCTCTTCATCAATATTGATGAAATGCTCCGGAACAACCGCTGTTATGCCGATGATTCTGACATGCCGGAACTGTGACTTGGACATAATTTATATGGCTCCACAGTCAATAATATAATTTTGAGCAGTGAGCCAGCGTGCTTGTTCCGAAAGCAGATAGACAACCATATTGGCCACATCCGGCACAGTTCCGATGCCGAAAGGGTACTTGCCTTCGGCATAACCACGGGCAATTTCATCCGCCATATCTGTCTGAATGAGGGAAGGCGATACGCAATTGACACGCATTCCGGCAGGGGCTAGTTCTCTGGCGACGGACTGCATGGTTGCAATAAGGGCTCCCTTTGAGCCGGCATATGATGTCATTCCGGGATCACAATGGACTCCGCCGGCGGAAGCAATGAATACCATGGCACTGCCAGAACCATTATTATTGCGTTTGTCCGCAAACCCTTTGGCCATGAATACCGGCGCAAAGTAGTTCACATCAAAAATACGGTGTATCGTTTCCAGCTCCACCGCCCTCAGGGGCTGAATTCCGCCCAGCCCCGCGCAGTAGGCCAATCCCTGAAATTTGCCGTAATGGTCTTTCAGTTCCCTGACATACGCTGGCAGACCGGCAATATCCTGCGCCAGATCCCTGCGCTCCAGAAAAACCCGGTCAGGGTGAACAGCCCTGGCCTTCATTTTCTCCAGTCGTTCCTGATTGCGCCCGATTCCGATAACCGTCGCCCCCAGCTCGTTCAGTAACAGGGCAACCCCTTCTCCAATGCCCGAAGACGCGCCCGTCACGATAAAACGTTGCTCCGGTGTGAATGAAATCATCCTAGAGGCCCGCCTTCGCCGCGATATCTTCCACGGTTTTCATGATTTCATAGTCACGCAGGGTGGTCTTGACCCCAAACTGTTTGTCCAGGAAGGCCATGGTCGCCATGACGGCCAGCGAATCCCACTCGTCCAAATCCTGCAGTTCCATGTCAAATGTCAGCTCATCCTCACGCTGCAGAACATCCAGCATTTCAATAAGGAATTCTTCACGTGTCATCACTACTCTCCCTTAAAATGTTTAGCCCAATGTGCTAGCCGATCCGCACGACTCAGTTTATCAGTCGGAGGCATATAAGTAGAAAAACCGCCGTTATACATGCCTGAAACATCAAGAGCCGCCCCTGCCCAAGACAGCCCTATACCAAAAGTAGAGAATATAATCTTCCTCAATACCGCGTCCGCAGGTTGGTCACAGAGCACAGTGAGCACGGAATTAGTAGAGTGGTTGGCATATTTGGAAAAGACATCCGCAGGGGACTTGTCTGCTGGAATCCCAGCTTTTTCGATAATATTTTCAACTATCTGTTTATTTGCTTGATGAATGGCAAAAAGATCTACATCATCGACCGTCCAACCTGCCGCATGAACTGTTTCTTTAATCAATGCAGGAGCAACTGCCATAGTAAAATTAAATACATCTTCTCCTTTCATCATACCCTGCTGAGGAGTCCATTTGTTACCTGAAGCGTCTTTAAAAACAAGATTTACAGTTTCCTCATCCAACGGTATACGTGTTCCCCCAACAGGATGAATTATCCTGTCCCAACTACTACCATCACAACCAAGTACAAAACTTGCCTGTCTATCTTCATCACTGCGCACCAAAAAAGTAGCGGAAGCAGAATCGCCAAACACAGGAGCAAGCTTTCTGTTTGTCTGGTCTGTCGTGCGTCCGCATAGATCTCCGGCAAGTAAAAGGCAATTTCTTACCGCTCCGCTTGAAATCATCGCATGAGCCGTCCAAAGGCCGTGGACATAGCCGGAGCAGCCAAGATTAAGATTCAGAGCCGCGCAGCTTTTCTTTAAATGAAGAACTCCATGGGCGATGCAGGCATCAGAAGGCTCAGGATAATCGGGCTTCTGATTAACAAAGATGAGCAGTTCAATCTCATCAGCGGAAAGGCCCATCTCCGTCATAAGTTTTTGGGCGGCATCGACGGCGAGATCCGTTACAGTCGTGTTTTCATCGGCAATATACCGACGGCCATAGCCCATCATCTTTTTTGCCCGGGCAAGCTTCTTGGTCGAACCGGCAAAGTATTCAAGCTCGTCATCAATATTGATATAATGTTCAGGCAAGGAGGTTTTTATCCCTGCTATCCTGACATGTCTGAACGTGGAAATTGACATTGAGCTATCCTTTTTGGATGAGAAAAATTGTTGAATATTCGGCATCATCCAAAAATTTTTTGCCTATCCATAACTTTGAATCCTAACACCCATAGTTCCTTTCGTTTCTTTTTCCACTTTATTCTGCATATTTTCTTCATTAAATTTTTTATGGAAAATCTATCCGCAATGTTGCCTTGTATCCAACAGCAGGAAGAAATCTGGTCTTCTGTCGGCTCATGTGGCGCATCTGACGTGTCAAAGCGGTGAATATGATGTTGTTTTGGTAATGCAGCCAAGACCTTTTGGAGGTTTTGCCGCCACACTTCAACGCCGTTATATGATGCAAGAGATACTTGAAGTTCCCGCACCAGAGCTTCAGAATTTGCGGGGGAGTTCAGCATTGTTTGACTTTTGGTTTTAAACTCGCCCACGGTAGTGCAGAGAGCGGATGTTCTGATCAGAAAATCTGACTGACCACTGTTCATGGTGAGGACAGGCTTTTCGGCGTTGATGGCGTCAATTACCGCCGTACCGCCTCCAATGGGAAACGAATCAAGGACAAGATCGGCACAGGCCAGGCACGTTTGATAATCTGTTGAATTATCAAGATTGCCGAGCAGGTAAAGCCGGTCTGGGTATTTCTTCTGTAATTGTCTGAAGTTTTTGTTCGCATGGTGTATTCCCACAATGACAACCGCAACCTTGGGATCTGAGGCCAGAAGGAAATCCAGTGTGTCATAAAAGGCGAGGCCTCTTGCAGGAATATATTTCGCTGCTGAACCTGAGGAAAAAACTATCTTTGCATTCGGGAAGAATCCGATGTTCTTTCGGGCGGAATCTCTGTCCCCATGATGCTTGACTGAACTGTCAACCGGTATGCCCAAAAATTCAGCTTGCGCGACTTTTCGACGGGAAAGACTGAGAGCACGACCGTGGCTGCTGAGATCGGCCACACAGTCAGCTATTGAAACTCCAAGCCAGAAAATATGATCAGCATGGTTAAACAGGACGACAGGCCGCTTGAAGTCCTCTGTACCAAACGCCAGTAACGCTGTCGGATCATCAGGATGCGTATGAAGAATGACACATTCGAACTGCGAGGCAAGTTCCCGCAGGCGCAGCGCATTGTCCAATATGGTAGCCGAGGTGTCGGCTATAACAAATCTTCCCCCGGACAGTTCCACACATTTTTTCAACCTGTCGGGCCAGTCTGCTTTCTGGGCAAGTAATATGCAGGAATGAGTTCTTTTTTCGCTGTCCAAATCTATCCAGCGTTCAACACATCGCGTATGCCCTCCGAAAGTGTACGCCTCTGTCAACACATGAAGAACGCTGTCTTTGTGAAAATCTTCCGGCAGATCGATATGATGTTGTTCAGCAGCTTCAAGAAAAATATTCTCCAGATGTTCCGAAGCATACGCAGCAATCGCGTGTGATGTTGCATATTTTGCGGCATCAGATGCCTTCAGTAAACGGCGCTTTTCTTCTTTTTCATATACAGCGGCAGAGACCATTTTAAAAAAATGGTTAGTATTCTCCATGATGCGTTTAAAAAATATATTATGCTCTTTCATGGAGAAAACCACTGAGAAAATTTTGCTCTAGAGTTATGAAATCATTGTAGTTTCTGACGTAATCGGATTCGTCATAATATGTATCCGCCAAAACCATAAGGATACTATCGTCAGAAACAAATTTCATCGTATGCCACACAAGGCCGCTCAAAAGCAAACCTTTCTTTGGAGAATCCAATAGATAAAAAGATTTTTGTCCATGATATTCGCAAGTTACCTCGATAATGCCGTTTACGGCAATAAGAACCTGCATCAGATTCCTGTGAGCATGAAATCCTCTTTCTATATTTTGGGGAGTGTTGTATATGTAATAGACGCGAGCTATTTCAAAGGGTATATTATTTCCTCCTTCAATAGCAACTAAACATCCTCTTGTATCTTTATTTTCATTAAAAATGATAAGGTGTGGGTTCTCTTTCATATTTCCCCCTCACGCCTTGAGGCAGTCATAGGGCCCGACCATGCCAACGGGGCGGCGATCCCGCAGTACAAACAGGGCGGCGGCGCCGTTTTCCCGCAGAAGGCGCAATGCCTCGGCTACGGAATCTTCCTCGGTCAGCGTGGCGGCGGGAGCCCGCATCACCTTTGTGACCGGAGCGTCCAGCTCTATGCGGCTGCCCATGCGGCGAAAATCCGCATCGGAGATCACGCCGGAGAGTTTGTCCTTTTTCATCACTCCCACCACGCAGGGCGCATGTCTGCGCAGCAGGGTCCGCGCTTCAGCCAGCACGGCATCTCCTTTCAACAGGGGCAGTTCCGCCCCTTTGCGCATAATTTCGCTCACCCGGCGGAAGCGACTGCCGCCCAGCGTTTTTGCCGCATCCCCGAAGGCGTCTTTCACACCTCGTATGCGGCGTATCTCCCACGCCAGCGCTTCTCCCAGCGCCATATAGATCAGGGGAGAAACCTCGCCTTGGCCGACAAGGGAAGACAGACTGCCGGACAGTTTCAGCGTATGGCGGTTCACGTCCGGGGCATGTTCCTGATCCGTGATCAGGAACAGGGGGATATCCATGCGCGAGGTCATAAACATGACTTCTTCCTGAAACGCGCACTCTTCCCGAGTGACAAACAGAAGCATGGCGTCGCCCGGAGATGCCAGCCAGCTGATCCCGCTCCCGCTGAAAGAATCCGTTCCGACAAACAGCGAGGGAATGCCTGAAGAGGAAAACCTGCGCGCCGTATGGCGCGCGGCGCAGTCATTTGCACCGGCTCCGGCTACCAGAATGCGCCCCGGAACCGCTCCCATCCTCCCGGCAAAGTCCGCAAAGACCTTGCCCAAAGCGCCGGCCGCAAGGTTCAGACTCTGTGCCTGTGCTCGCAACAACTGCACGGCGGCTCCGAATCCCGCACTTCCGGGTGTGCTCGTGTGTGCATGCGTGACGGCAGGCATGTTTTTTCCTCCAGGGCATTGAGGGGATGTCGTAAAACACGGAAAAATCACTGACAGACACAATGTCGATTTCTTGCGGGCAAAAGGATGGGCAAAAAGGTGAATCTCCATGAATTTACGGAGTTTTTTCAGGCAAAAGAGACAGAGAAAATTTTTCTCAAAAAGCTGATATTGCCAACAAGCACGCTTTAATGTATTGCTTTCCAAGCATTCATCGACATTGTGTCTGTCAATGAGCAGTCCGGACAGGTGCTGTAAAAGCGTGGCACTGCGCGTGACGTGTGCCTTTGCTTCGGCATGGCCGGTTCGCTTGCGCCTCCCGTAGCCAAGGATATTTTCGTCCGCTGTCTTCTCACGGGGCGTGCCGCCCCGCGTCCTTATTCTCTCTTCCCCATGCGGGCGGAGTGCGTCTTCTCCCAAACAAGAATTCTTCCGGCGGACGAAGGAAAAACGTCCGGTATGCTGTCGCCGGGTTCGGACGGAGTGAAAAAGCCGCTCACGGTTTCAGCCGCCGCCAGCAGGGACGCCTGCCCCAGATGGGCATAACGCATGGTGGTTCGGGGATCGCTGTGCCCCAGCATCTTTTGCGTCTCATACAATGAATGCCCCGCATTCACGAGAAAAGAGGCGAAGGTATGCCGCAGATCGTGGATGCGCACATCGGCAAGCCCCAAGTCCCGCCGCAGTCTGTTCCAGAACAGATAGAGATCGGAAAGCGGCTTTCCCGGAGCATGGCCGGGGAACAGCCACGGATTGCCGGGAGTGCGGGGCATGGCGCGAACAACGTCCAATGCGGCGTCGGACAGGAGAATATGGCGCGGCCTGCCGGATTTGGACAGCGGCACGATGAGCAGCCGCAGTTCCAGGCGAACATGTTCCCAGCGGGCCTTGAGGATTTCGCTCTTCCGCGCTCCGGTCAGCAGGAGCAGACGAAGGGCAAAGGCCTCCGGATGCTTGCTGTTTTCCAATGCCCGCATGAGCCGCTGCGCTTCCTCCCGTGAGAGGTAGCGTTCCCGCTGCGTATGGATTTTGAAGGAAGACACGCCCGCGCATGGGGATTGCCCGGCGGGCAGAAGGCCGCGCATTGCGGCCAGAGAACAGATGGTCTTGAAAACCGCCAGAATACGGTTGCAGGTGGCCGGGGCCAGCCCCCCGGCTGACAGTCCGTGCAGCCAGTCCTCCACTTCGTGGCGTTGTATGTCGGCAAGTTCCCGTGCGCCGAATGCCGGAGAAAGGTGCTGTCGGGCAATGCGCTCATCCACGCGCCAGCTCCGCTTGCGGAGTTTGACATGCGGCAGATAGATGCTTGAGACAAAGGCGTCAAAGGTGACGGGAGCCTCGTGTCGCCCGGCCTGTGCGGGCGCTTGCTGTGCTGAGGGAGCTGACGGGTGGTGACGGGCCATGCGGTGTTCTCCTGTACATAAAGAGGGACGCAGTACCGGAATGATTTTTGATTCCGATAATACTGGTTCCGCACAGCGTATCACGGGTTTTCAGGTTGACCCCCTCTCTGAAAATGTGCCGCGATGGGAAAATCCGCAGACGTCCAGTTGAATAGTACAGGGGAAGCAAGAATTGCATTCTTCTCCGGACATGGTTTGCCGTAGCATGCCTCAGACTGGGGACAAACCCCGCTTCGCCGACTTCGCGCCTTTGTGCGGCTTTGCCGCCTCAAGGCTCCGCTCCGCGCCGCCTCCTCCATGCCGCCTTACCATGCGGCGGGGGGCGTCGCTCAAAGCTCGCTAACGCTCGCGCCTCCGGCGGTTAAAGGAGCATATTTCTCTTTATCAACCGTAAACTTGAACAGAGCCTTCAATAAAGGAACTTTTGACGAATCCATGCGGAGGAAGCATGTTATTTCCCCTGGCTTCTTTAATCCATGAAGGCCGCCGCAGAAAGTTGAACCCCTTATGGACGAAAATTACGGGAGTTCTGTTTCTGCTTTTCGCTGCGGTTGAAATTTACGGCGCGCCTTTCGGTTTTATTGATTCTTTTGTCCTGCGCGGATTGTTTGTGGCCTTTGCGCTGGCGCTGACCTTTCTCTGCTATACGCCGGTTTTTACACCGGCTCCGAAGAATGCCTCCGAAGGGGTTCCCCTCCCGGATGTTCTGTTGAGCTGTCTCAGTCTTTTTCTGGGGCTCTGGTTTGCCATGAACGGCAAGGACATTGTCAACCGCTGGACAGGCGTGGATCCTCTTCTGCCCCTTGACTGGGTGGCCACCGTCTCCATGGTGCTGCTGGTGCTGGAAGTGACGCGCCGCACCGTGGGCCCCGTGCTGCTGGGGATCATCTTCGTTTTTATCGCCTACAATTTCGCAGGGCCGTGGCTGCCGGGTTATTTCGGTCATCGCGGAACCTCTCTTGAAGTCTTTTTCGATCGTATGGCCTATACCTATGATGGTATTCTCGGCACGCCGGTAGGCGTGGCCTGCACCTACGTTTTTATGTTCGTGCTGTTCGGACAGGTATTCAACGCCGCGGGCGGCGGCGACTTCTTTTTCCGCCTTGCCGCGGCCATTGCCGGGCGCATGCGCGGCGGCCCCGCCAAAATCAGCGTCATTGCCTCCGCGCTGTACGGCACGCTTTCCGGCAGTCCGGTTTCCGACGTCGTGACCACGGGCAGTATCACCATCCCGCTGATGAAGCGACTCGGCTACGGGGCCAATTTTTCCGGAGCCGTTTCCGCTTCGGCTTGCGCGGGAGCCTCGCTCATGCCGCCCATCATGGGCACAGCCGCTTTCCTCATGGTGGATGTGGCGGGCATTCCTTACCTGGAAATTGCCCTGGCCGCCGTCATTCCCTCAATCCTGTTCTATTTTGGAGTGCTGGTGCAGGTGCACGACCGTGCCGTTATCACTGGCATGCGTCCCATTTCCGACGATCCTGACCACAAGCAGGAGAAGGCCCGCGCCGTTCTCCGTGAGAACTGGCTCTATCTTATTCCCATCGCCATCCTGATCTGGCTGATTACCCGTCGGGTCAATCCCACTGTGGTGGGGCTTGTCGCCACAGCCGCCACCATTGTGATCAGCTGGTTCATCCCCGGCCGCCGCATGGGCGTCAGGGAAACAGCCGCCGCACTGCGCCGCACCGGCGGAGGAATTCTGACCGTGGCCAACGCTTCGGCCGCTGCGGGGCTGGTTATAGGCGGCATTATGCTTACCGGGCTGGGCGGCAAGTTCACCAGCCTGGTATTCGCCGCCACAGGCGGGTTCAGCGGCCTGTGGC
>OFFF01001168.1_pt1 | contig 17442 bp, 16 predicted proteins | sample 1521301 | NCBI WGS metagenome assembly OFFF01 (sample SAMEA3504101, study PRJEB24116) | mouse gut metagenome | biome: mouse gut; feature: mouse-associated habitat; material: faeces | place: Denmark | collected 2011
ATGGAGAAAGACATTCGTTGAAAAAAGTCTATGAAATCTTTTTCACCGAGTGATTCACTTTCTATTTGTATACCACCTACATTTTTCTTTTTAAGAGGCATTATTTTATAATCTGCCAATACCGAAAAAATAGCAGGCTTTAACACTTGCTATTCTTAAAATGAAATACTTATTTTTGCATTTCTATCCAAACACCCTTGATTTCCAGTAATCATTTATATCATGGAACTCTTGTGGATAATCTAATGCCGCATAATCATACTTCTGGTTCTTCGGCGGATTCTGGTTGTATGCTTCAAAGAATCCCTTTAATTCCTCTGTCGCTTTTCTTCCAGCTCCATCATGGTCAAAGCATATAACAAACCTCTCATTACAGTGCAGAGCATGTTCCTCTGATAGATAATGAATCAGGGATTTTAAGTTTGCAATGCTGTTGAGCGATATGCTTTTTATCCCATTCATAACACAGGATAAAGCATCTTCTATCCCCTCACAGATATAAATATCGTTGTTCTTATTATACCCCAGCTCCTGTGTGATGAAGTTAAAATCAGAAGCTCCCAGTGCCCTTTTTGTATGGCTTCCGTCAAGGCTTTTCTGTACCGCCATGTGTCTTTCTGTATTCATATAAAACTTGTCAAGGCACAAATCATCTTCATCATCAGCCTCATAATCAACAAGGTAAATGATGCTGTTCACTCCCTCCCAATAATTATGCTTAATCTGGATTCTGTTTGCTTTCAGGATGGGAGCAATCCCCTTATAAAATGTGCCTCTAGCCTTTATCTCATTCAACCGATTGATTTCATTCTGGTCTGTCTCTGTCTGCAATGCTTTGTCAATGTTCTGTGCTGTATAGATTTTTTTATCATAAACATAGGAATCATAAAGCATTATCCCTCTGTCATGGAGATAATTTAATTCATATCCTGTAAGTAGCTTGCTGTTACCTACTATCATTTCATAAGGGGTGATATTGTTACCATTAGTAACTTGCACATTTGATTGACTGCTCTTATTACCGCCAAACTGATAACCACAAGCCTGACTACTGCTGTTATTTATCGCCACATTACCACCGCTCCCCTTTGCCATATCTTCCAGCTTTAGGATTTCCTCTACCGCTTTATAGAATGGTACTACCCTTCCATTGACTTTTTCACACAAGCACTGGTATAGATCAATGGTATCAAAAGTCTCTCCGCATCCAAAGCACTTACAGGTATTCCTTGATTCCGAAAATGCACAGCTCGGTGTACTGTCATTATGGTTGGGGTGTGGGCATCTGATTCTGCCATACCTGTCTTTCTCCCAATTAAATTCCTCAAAAATAATGTTTATGTCCACTGCTTTCGCAGCCTTTATTGTTTCTCTGTCAATCATATATAATTTCCTCCCATTAAACAAATTTTCTGCCTTTCTTTTATCTGAAATCTGATTTCTCAATCGTAAAAATATCCTTTTCATCGGTTTTCAGTTGGCTGCGGATTACATCAGCCCCTTTGGACTTGTACATATTTTTCAGCATCTTTTTCACCCTGGTCACAGCCCCCTTTTCATTAAGAGACAGGGATTCTTTCGGATAAGCTTCTTTATAAAATCTTATTATCTCCCCTGCCAGTGCATCTGTGATGGTGTAGCATCCGCACCCTTTCTGCTTTAGATAACAGTATACAGCCACCTGTAAGGTATCTTTTATCCCTTTGTGATACAGGGAAATAGCCGATGCATCCATCCCGTCAAACTTTTCAAGCATCTTGTTTGAGATAATCAAGTTATAAGCATTTTTGTACTTTGTCACTTTTCCTTTCGATTTGGAGCTGACCATCACACGGAGTATATTCTCTTTTGACATATGCAGTTTTTCAAGGCTTTTCATCAGCTCTGCCAGATACCCTGTTCTCCTGATTCTTGAAAGATTGCCGCTGTGATGTATGTCCGATGTATATTTGTTTTCCTCCCACTTTACGATTGCATTATAATACGCTTCCTCACAGACCACTTCCTGCCTGACATATTCCAGCCCATCCCAGAGATTATTCCTGTCATAATCCCTTTTCTCTTTCCCTGTCGCAGTCTCCACAAAATCAACCCTGACCTTCATTCTGGCTTCCAGCTCCTCTTTCAGCCTGTCTGCATGGTAAAGGTACTGCCTCTGGTACTGGTCGTAGCTCACCATATACAGGAGCCTGTAATCTACCCTGATTTCCCCATCCTCATATTTCAGGCAGTCTTTCAGCCTTTTCTGGGCTTCAATGCCTGCAAGTGCCATAATCTCCATCAGTTCATTGTCATCCAGCTCCAAGCCCTCCATTTCATCATCGGTCAAGTTTCCTGTCCTCTGGTTTTCATCCCTTACCTTTGCAAAGGCATCCGCATATCTCTGGAGGGTGGCCGCTGCTTCTTTGGCAGCCCTGTAATTTGATTTCAAAATACCAATCAAAGGACTGAACCCTGCCCCGTTAAAAAATACAGGCTGTGAATCCATGCCGTAAGTAGCCTCCCCACTGTTCTCCGTGGATCTGATATATAGATTCCTTATCACTTTTCCACCGTATAAATCCAGCTTCACCTTATATTTTCCACATGGGATGCCATCCATCTGTGCGGTATCTTTTATGACCGCCATACCATTCTCCAGCACAACATTATGGAACTCGCATATCTTATTCCCCTCCCCATCTAAAAGGTATGCTTCATTTGCCTTTGGTTTTGGCAGTATGACCTTTGCGCACTCAATATGAGATGTGACAGTCCTCCTCGCCCTGTTGAAAAACTGCTCGATACTGTCAACGCTCATGTTCCAGTCAGGAAAGGCCGCTATCATCTGCAAGTTCGACGGATAGGAAGTCACATTGATTCCAACCTCTGAAACACTGGTAGTAAGAATCCCCTTAAGTGGGGAGCTTTGGATTGTCTCCCTGTCTACAATGGAATTATACAGGTCACTGTCCTTTTCCCCGCTTGTGAGCACCCCATAGGATGGCAGGTAATTTTTTACCAAATCTCCAATGAGTGTTGTGCTATTGAGCCTGACAAACGGGAAGCATTGATCCAAATCTATTCCCTTTATATATTCAACCACATCATCCACGAACTCAATCTCAATCCTGTCCATCACAGGCCGATAGCTGTCGCTCTCAAACTCAATGCACTTATCGCACCGAAACAGGGGCATGGGGGCTGGTGTGGCTGTCAGCAGTATCGCACTGTCATAAAAATTCTGCTCAATGCCCGATATGATCCCTTTCATGGCATATTTCCTGAACTTATGCTGTGTCACCAGAAAATGGCACTCGTCAAGGATGAGCACATACCTTTCCTTAACCCCAAGGGCTTTCTGCTTCCTGATATAGTCCTGTACCTTGTCCAGTTTTTCATAAGTGGTCGCCGTAATCTTTTTGCTGGTATAGAACATGTCGCCGCCGACCATGGCCCTGACATCAGGGATGTTCCCTGTCTGCTGTACTGTGTTCACCGTCGGAAGTGCTATGAATACCTTGCAGTCCTTATCCTGCTTTACTACCTTTTTCGCCACATCTGCCAGTGTCCTGCTTTTCCCTGAACCTGTGGGGGCAACCACAAGTGTAATGCCCTTATTTGTCATTGCATCCTCTAATGCTTTGACATTATCAGGGTTATCCGCAATGTACCTGTCATATTTTCTTGTCTCCACATCCCTGCAGTAATGGCTGTCATTATAGAACAGCTTCCTGATTTGGGGAGACATCTCCCTGATCAAGTCTGCCCTCATTCCCATAATATCCTCCTTTCTCCCCCGTAGGGGAGGCTTCAGCCCTTAACTGAAGCCCCGCCAATCTATTGCTTATCTTACTCTATAAGAGCACAATGCCATTCCCAATAACTTCTTTGTCGGATATGCCGCATATATGCTCCTGACATTCCCCAGATAATCCTGCCTGTCAAAGGGTTTCTCTTTCTGCTCCATAGCCATTTTAACAAGCTTCCTGCTGATTTCCGTAGACAATGACAGCAGCCTGTTATGGAGCAATCTGCCTGTCTGTGTGTCGTACAAATGGACTGTCATAGCCAGTCCCTGACCATCCGCAGGCATCTCCAGCCTGTTCAGGTTCCTGCTAAGGTGTACATTATATGGTGCATCCATCCAGCTCATATCGCCAAATTTGAACATTGGAAAAATAACATTCCTTAATTGTGCCAGTTTCATTTCAAATGGATTTCCAGATGCAAACTGTTCAATCTCATGTGTAGTTGGTTTTCTCATGTATACATGCAGGTTTATACCACAATCATCTATATCAAATAAAATCCCCTCCTGATGATTGACCGCTTCCTGATAAACATCCCCAACCGTGTAACACTCCACCATTTCTTTTTCCTCCCCATCATAATTAACAATCTCTGTCATGGCTTCTAACATATCAGTCATTCTTTCCATAACGATTACATGCATGTTGCTTTCAAAAAACTGCAAGGGCATTACATTTTCCAAGGTAAGCATCCACCCATTTACCCCTGCCACGCCGACAGCAAACTTTTGTGCCAACTCCTTAACCTTTTTATGAACAAAATCGTCATCGTACTCAACATCTGAAACAAATACATTCAGTTGTACTTTTTCATCTTCTATTTTGTAGCAGACATTCATTTCCTGTCCTTTCTGGCTGCACAATGTTGTGCCGACCAGATAAATACTTCCTTCCTGCATCATCTGGAAATTCCAGTGTGTAAATTCATTTACAAGCTCCATCACCTTTACGGCAAGTTCTTTTTGTCTATTCATATCATTATCCTCTCTTTCTTTTATTTCTGAAATGATGTGTGTTCCCTCACACCTTGTCGGGGCTTTTTATAACAGCCCTGCCTCCACCGTCGGCTATCGTTGAAGTAACAGCAGGGAATCTGGTCCCTGTGCCTTGTCTGGTTATATACCAGCCTCCCCACTATCTTACTGCCTGGGAAGTGGCAGGCAGGTCTTTCCTGCTGTGAACTATTTTCTTTATTATCAGTCATTTTTTTCTTTTGTGCCGAGCACTAATAAATTGCATTTTTAAGTCTTCATTTCCTTATTTCCCTGACTCTAGGGGTAGTCTATCATGGTTTTTCCGCCTGCTCCGAGCACTGCTAAATTGCATTTTCGCACACAAAAAAAGAACCCCCATTGTCTGGAAGTCCTTATTTTTATGTTATTTATATATGTTCCCCTCTAATGATGTGACCTTTTTATACTTCCTTTTCCCAAACCTGTAATCCTTTCTTAAGATTCCCAGCCTCTCTGATATGGCAAGGTCCATGTCTTCCTCTATCCGCTTTAAATATTCATCAGCAGCCTGTATCATCAATTCTTCCGATTCCGCACTGCCAATTTTATTTTGATATTCTTCTTTATATTTTTCTGTGATATTCCGAAAATCCCCACGTAAGGCATCCCATATATCGTAGTCTTTCAATTTTATATTATCAGTCAAATGATGGTATAGCCTTTTCCTCTCATGCTGGATAATGTTTTCAATGATGTCTGACTTCTCTTTACCATAAGCATCTCTCTGGTATTTTTCATCTTTACATACATACCTGTACACCTTGATAACATTGCTTTCCTCGTCATACATGCTCCCATCATAGTACCGCCTGTTGCACAGCCTGCTCCGCTTATGGTCAGAGACAGTATACATACCGCAGCCCTCACAGATAAAGAGGTTTACATTACCCTTTATCATGGCATAACATTCTTTCGATAATGCCTGTTCCAGTGACGACGAAGTGCTCCAGCCCTTCGGTATCATACTCTGCAGTTCTTTTTTGCTGATTTCCTTTATTTCCTGACAATACCTTACAAAATTGCTCCTTTTATCATTTTTATCCTTTGGGAAAAAAACTTTACCGCAGAATACTTTTAACCGCTCCTGCAGGTCTTTAATCTTCTGCACTTCTTCCAGATCATACTCCCATTTCTCTTTATTGATGAACCTGCACCCAAACATCCTGATGAAGAATGGGATGCTGTCATGCAGCCCATCATCACTGTCATCATTGTCTATTACCGTAAAAGAATTAACCATTGGCCTTACCCACGGCTTACTTAAATCAAACCCCTCTGTTTTCTTCCAGCCGACAATATGGCTTCCCCTGCCCTCTTCTCCTGCTTCCCATAGCAATCGGTAGCCCCCGTTCATAAAGCAGTCAATATCAAAGTTAAGGAAATTGGCAAGCTCTGTTCCCACAAGGGGAAATTCATCCTCTTCCAGATTATACTCTGCCTGTGGCATTTCTGTTTCAATCCAGACTGCCTCCGTAAGAGGGTAATTATCCACACCATCATCTGTGCCTGTGTTATCTGTTACTGGCAAATGTGTATGTTCCTTATCATTTTTTGCCATGCCTCTCATTTTGCTGTTGTCCTTATTATGAAATTTCAGGCTCTCTATTTCTGGCAGTTCTGGAAATTCAAATCCTTCCTGCAAGTATTCAGGAGGACTGGACATCTCCTCTCTCTGCATATTATCATAAAGCATATAGGTTCCATGGCAGTCTGCTATCTCATGCCCCTTATCCCCTGTTCCCTTAAATATGTATTTTATCCTGTATTCCAAATCTATCACCCTCCAAGTAGTTTGAACTTCTGCTATTATATCATTTAGAAGAAGAGAAAGAAAGCTGTCAGACCGCTTCCACCCAATATAATATTTTCCCAATGGGATATGTAAACAGCCTGTTTCCATCCCAATTCTGCCAGACAAAGCCTGTCTAGCACTCGACATGTGAAAAAGCCTGTAAACATCAGCATTTCAGGGCATTTTACCTGTAAAAAAGGCCTCATTTTTCCCTATATATAAATACATACTTTTTATGTTCTAATTCTGTTCTTTATAGAAGTTAATTCCGATTTTATGAAAAAATATCTGCCTCTTAAAAAGAAAAAGATAGGCAGCATATAGATGGAAAGTGATTTACTCGGCAAAAGAAAACAGACATATACATTTTCTTTCAACTGGTAGCTCCCATCCTATAATGCACCAACCATACTTTTTCTTTTTTAAAAGGCATATTTTTTATAAGATACCCAGCACCATTTCATATAGTTCTGGTTCTGCTATCTCTTTCAGATATGGCAGACACGCCAGTACATTGTCTTTCCTCATATTTGTGAGTGTCCTGACCTGCTTCCAGTTGGGGGTTTTCCCCTCTTTCTGGATTTTCTGTACAGCCCATACTATTTCCCTAGCCCAATACTGTTCCTGTGATTCCTGATGCTTTAATATCTCCGCCTTGCATAAAGGCATCAGTTCTAATCGCTTATCAGGATAACCTAATAATTTGCTGACTGCAAATTCTGTTACCTTGTGCGGTCTTTCACCTCCACTACCCCATAGCTTTCTGACTGCACCTTTTACCAATGGCAGTGATTCCCTGTCTATCTGTTTCCAGTTTTTAGGCTTTGCCCCGCATTTCTGATGTGTTTCTTTTTCATAGCTGTATTTGCCATATCTCCCACCACCGACAGACTTCACCACATTATAAGATGCATTTAATCTTTTTGCTATTTCGGGATATCTCAATCCCTGTTTATGAAGCTCTTTTACCTTATCATCAAATAGCTGTTCCTGTGTTCTGTCAGGCAGTTCCATACTGCATAATTTTTCTATCGGCACATTCAGGAACATTGCGATCTGGCACACCTCAAAGCAATTAAGCCTGTAATTGTTAAATACTTTTTGTATCTGCCACAGTTCCGTCAATCCCTGTTCAGGCAACTCCTTATAAAATACCATAAAATCATCATAAAACTTTTGAATATTCCTCTGCCCTCCCCTGACTGACAGATATTCTGTGCCTGACATTTCAGAATGTAGGAACTGACCGACAGCAATAGGATTCTTCATATCCATAGCTGACTGGAAAACTACCCTCACATATCCTGCAAGTTGCTTCTCAATTTCATTCCCAAAGATAATATCCATCTCTTTTATTTCCTGTTCTGCCGTAACCAGATTAGGACTTGCTTTTCCGCTGAGCATTACAGAACTATTCGATAATTTACAGCCATGCACAGGACATATCCCCACCCCTGTTAATTGATGGCTTCTGTGCCAGTAGGATTCTCCATAAAAGGTTCTATCTTCTTTCACACATAAAGGGCAATATCTCAAATACCTGTGTTCTCCATTCTTCTGTTTTGGAATTGCAAGCAGATTGTTGTAATCTCCTCCCATACTGCACAGTGCTTCAAATGCCCTGTTTCTTCTCACATGGGGCAGGAATCTCGCATAATAAGGAAACATGGTATGTTTTTCAATCAGTTCAGCCATAGACATTTTCTTACATAGGGATTCTAGTCTTTCTGGTTTCATTACATTCAGGAACTCCATATCTGGTCTTACCCTTTTATTTAGAAAAATATCCTCGGCGCAAAATGTATATGCTGGATAACCGCTATGCACATAAAACCTCGCCAAAACACTATAAATAAGTTCATCTGGATAAATCTGTGGAAAATATCCAATCTCCATGATGCCACCCCTTTCAGACCGCAATCTCTGTGATGCTGATTTTCCCTTTTAACAGCGATAACATATCACAACGATTCTTTTTCGCCAGCTCTGCAAGTTCCATGAAGCTCCATTCAGAGCTATCACCTTTATCCACTGAATAGGTAACTGGCTCTACATTATCCTCTGCCTTGTCAATACTGCCTGTGGCTCTGCCATCTCTATTAGAATCTGCTTCCTGTGGCAGTATACCAGTCTCCTGCCTTTCTTCCTGACCAGAATTGCCGACTGCCTCTAATGTACTATTCCCCTTTTTCCTTTTAACGGCATCCTTTTTTATTACCACAGATGGTCTGATATGGCTGTGCAGCATGTTCATCCTCTGCTCATATGCTTCATTCAGGGAAACAATATCCAATATCTCCCTGTCATTTAAAATGCTGATCTCCTGTGCATCATGGATCAGGCTCACCACAACCGCAAGCACTCCTGCCGAATGTTCATACAACCATTGGATGATACTATCCGATATAACAGTCTCCTGCTTTATATACTGATACTGAAACAAGCTTTCGCAAAACTCCCTGAAATAGGCATTATATTCACAGTTTCCATACCGAAGCCCTAATGCTCTCCTTGCCAGGTAATCAACACTCTCAAAGAATACTTCCGCTTCTGGTGTTCCAACCATGCAGATAGAGATACCGCTGTTATTGATAAGCTGTGTCAACATCCCCACAAGACTTTTCCCCTGCCTGTGGTTTACAATATTCTGGATTTCATCCACCACAAGCAGTCCTATATGATTCAAAGCTATCTGACTGACACTGCCAATCAGCATATCTGTGGTAGCCCTTGCCCTCACCGCCATATCATAATAGTGAGTATCCAGCTCCATATCAATCTGCCGTAAAATCTGTAGCAATAAACTCTTTACTGAACAGTCAAAAGGACATTGAACCACAACTGCAGGGATAATCTTACAGAATGGCTCTTCCATCTCAAGCACCCTGTTTTCTGTCGCAATATTGATAGCTCTGCTTATCGCACTTGATTTCCCGATTCCCGAACTGCCGATTATCGTAAAGCTATCTGAACCCCCTATGATACCTTGATAGCCATAATCAGAACCATCTATATCTCTTATCCTTTTGCCATTCTCATTCCTCTGCTGTATGGCCAGTTTTCCCTCTTTCTTCTGCAAGCTCCGCAGCATGGCAAGATATATCTTTGAATAGATTTCCTCCGACATCACAGAGGGCAGATAAATACTGTAGATTTCATTCAAAGCCACCAATCTCTCCGATTTAGTTTTGGAACGAATCTCCCCATCATAAAATGGCTTTATCTCCAGTCTCCTTTTCAGTTCCTCCCCCGACAGCATGGGAGGCAGTTTCTCCACAATATTCCATTTCTCCTTAAGCATTTACCGCCACTTCCTTTCCAAAGTCCTTATGAAGCCTTTTCTGCTCCTTTTCCCTGTTTGTCCTAATATTCTTAATGGATGGCTTTTTCTGCCCTCCTGATGCCCCTGCAACCGCACTGATATGTCCTGCAAGGTCTATTTCTGCCTGTGTCCTGTTCTCTGTCTCCTGCCTGATTAACTCCCTCTGTCGCTGCTTCATGGCCTGCACTCCTGTTAAATCTTTCTCCCTGAATCTGCTTTCAATCAAATCAAAAGGAATATACACACCATTCTCAATCAGCCATATCTGACACACATTATCAGGGTTATAAGCGACAATACATTCTTTCCCATTCAGGTATTGCTCCCTGAACAGCTTGTTATGGTAATGCATCCCATTCACTGACAGCCCAAACCTTGTGAATCTCCCCTCTGTTCTCGGAAGCAAAGTCAAAATCAACTGCTCCTTATCAACTGTTATCAGATTACATCCATCCTGCCCACAGCCATAATTCCATATCTCATTTGCATAAGGTTTAATTCCCTGTGAAAGCATTTCCTCTGTATAGGGGAAGTTCTCTAAAACCCTGTTGCAGTTATAGAACAGGATGCAATGAATGATTATCTTCTCAAACTCTGCCATGGTCAGACAGGCATCTTTCCTGTAATCATGTACCCCTCTTTCCTGAAAATCAGGTTCCACAACCCCTTTTCCTTTCAACTGGTTTTTATAATAAGCCTGTATGCAGTCAAAGAATTTCTCCACTTTGGACTTCAATTCAGGGCGATAGGATGGCAGATTGATAATCTGTATTCCTAAATCTGTTATCTGCTCAAAATTACTGCTCTTATATTCACTTCCCATATCGGTAACAAGCTTGCCTGATAACCTGTCACAATTCCAATCTTCCCGACTGATTTCAATACCAAAAGATCTGCAGTGTTCCACCTTATCGGATATGATATTCAGCATCAGATTTCTAAGGCTGTATACACCGCCCTCCCATGAAAGGGCGTACCCACAGCACAGGCCGCTATAGGCATCCACACATGCAGTCAGGATAGGTCTGCCTACAATGCCCCCTGATTCATTTATGAGATAAATGTCAAGCGTTGTTGCATCTAGCATCCCCACTCCCACATTGGGAGCAAATGCCTGTACCCCATCCCCTGTCAGCGGTCTCTGATTCCTTTGATAATAAGACAATCCATTCCTGCTGATATATTCTGTCTGCTTTGTATTGTATTTGCGGAAGAAATATCTAAACTGATAGAAAGATGGATACACATTTAGCAGCTTGCCCTCTTCATCACAATAGGAATCTCTTAACATCATGGTATAAACATTCTTCAAGGTTCGCTTTTTCGTAGTGTAATAATACTTGTTCAAAGCTTTCCGCATGTTCTTTTCATCCTGTGTCAATGCCCTGTCTGTATTCCTCTCTTGTGGGGCAAGGCTTCTGATATCCTGTGACGAAAGATACTCACAGAGATATTTCCTTACCGACTGCTTACTGATGCCATGTTCCTCTGCCATCCTCGCTATCAATTCGCTCCGCATGGATTCATTATCCACGAAAGGCAGTATTGCAGAAATGATGTTATATCTCTGATAGATGGTCTTCCTCACATCAGGGCTGTAATCTTCCAGAATGTCAAAATCTGCTTCCCCTGACTGTTTGATTTCCTTTTCCTCTATGAAATCATTTAGCTTCTCAATCTCCATCCATACAGGCATTGTCTTCTTAATACAGTCAATCACAAGGATTTCTTCATCCGCTATCGCAAGCACCCTGAAAATCTGCTCTATATCTCCGATACTGTTTCCCTTTATTTCTGCATCTCCCTGCTCCTTAAGCTGAACCTCTCCATTTTTCCTTTTAAAGAGCATATTTTTCTTCAATCTGTTCTTATCCATTGAAAGCCCCCTCTTTCTCAACCACAATCCCCCAGTCATTAACCCCACGTCTTAACCAGAAATCCTTTGAAGCCTGTAATAACTTCACTGTCAGCGGCTTTGTGAGATGCTTTCTTTCTACACACTCCCTGACCATCAAATCATTGTCTTTCTTAACACAGACAAAATCAGAAGTATAACCACCATCTATGCCATCCAGCAGGACATTCACCCGAAAGCTTTTAATATCCTCTGAACCATTTAGCAGGTCAGCATAGGCAAACTGGATAGCATCAAATGTCCTGCACACATCCTCACATTTAGGCAGTTTCCTCTTTTCACATCTTCCTTTGAAATTCTTCTTTCTCACTATGAGACACCTCCAATGTCAGGAATCAAAGGTATTCAGGCTATACAGCTTTTGTACCACTTTTTGGGGAAATCCCCAAAAACAGACACCCTTTCCCCAAAAGCGAAAATCCCCAAAAACGGCAAAACAGGCATTTCATTTTTGGGAAACAGGAATCCCCATTTTACAGGCACTCCCAAAAACACATCCCCAAAAATAAGCTCCCAAAAATGGTTTTGGGGAAATTCTCCATGTCCAGGGGCAAACCCGATTATCCTCTAAGGGCAATCTCGCATATCCTCGCCCCATTTTTCCCAAAAATAACACAGAAGCAAAATACACGGGAAAACTCTCCCTCTGATTCAAACCGTATTGACACCTGATACCTCTCAATCCCTTTATTTTCAAGGCTTTCTCTCTCCATCCCTCTAACTTAAAATGACCTCATAGAAAGGATTCATCCTCTCTACAAGGTCATTCAAACTTACTCTATTCTCTTTTTGGGGCTGCCCTAAATTGCCCTCACAGGATAATCGGGTGTGCCTCGGGATAATTTCATCACTCGAACTCAATCGTCCCCGGCGGTTTCCCCGTGCAGTCATACAGCACCCTGTTAACCCCCTTCACCTCATTCACAATCCTACTGGTCACCGCATCCAGCACTTCCCAAGGCAGATGCACCGCTTCTGCTGTCATGAAATCCGAGGTTTCCACTGCCCTAAGTGCCACAGCATAATCGTACGTCCTTTCATCCCCCATGACTCCCACAGAGCGCATATTTGTCAATGCCGCAAAGTACTGCCCCAGGCCTTTGTCCAATCCGGCCCTCCCGATTTCTTCCCGGTAAATGGCATCCGCATCCTGGACAATCCGGACTTTCTCCGCTGTCACCTCTCCTACAATCCTTACCCCCAGGCCCGGTCCTGGAAACGGCTGCCTAAATACCAGCTTCTCCGGTATCCCAAGTTCCAGCCCTGCTTTCCTCACCTCATCTTTAAATAATAGCCGCAGCGGCTCGATAATCTCTTTAAAATCCACACAATCCGGCAATCCGCCCACATTATGATGGGATTTTATCCGCGCTTTTTCCCAACCCGCTTTCGATTACATCCGGATAGATTGTTCCCTGTACCAGATAATCTACCGCACCGATTTTCTTTGCCTCTTCCTCAAAGACACGGATAAACTCTTCCCCGATAATCTTCCGCTTCTGCTCTGGATCTTCCACACCGGCCAGCTTTGCATAAAACCGCTCCTGTGCATTTACTCTCACAAAATTCAAATCGTATGCTCCATCCGGGCCGAAGACTTCCTCTACTTCATCCCCTTCGTTTTTCCTAAGCAAACCATGGTCCACAAAGACACATGTGAGCTGCCTTCCGATTGCTTTTGCTAACAGCACCGCCGCCACTGAGGAGTCTACGCCGCCGCTCAATGCGCAGAGCACCTTGCCGCTGCCTACCTTTTCGCGGATTGCCTTTATGCTTGTTTCCACAAAAGAATCCATTTTCCAGTCGCCTTTGCATCCGCAAATATCCCTCACAAAATTATGCAGCATCTTCATCCCTTCCTGGGTATGCATTACTTCCGGATGAAACTGCACGGCATATAATCCCTTTTTGGCACACTCCATCCCCGCCACAGGGCAGACCGGCGTATGTGCTGTCACAGCAAATCCTTCCGGTGCCTTTTCTATATAATCCGTATGGCTCATCCAACAAATTGTTTTGGGAGATACCCCTTGGAATAAGGCCTGGCTATTGTCCACATCCACTTCCGTTTTGCCATACTCGCTAACCGGCGCTGTGGAAACTTTTCCGCCAAGGAGATGGGCCATCAGCTGCGAACCATAGCAAATACCCAATACCGGAACTCCCAACCGGAAGACTTCCTTTCCACAAAGCGGCGAACCCTCCGCATATACGCTGTTAGGGCCCCCTGTAAAAATTATCCCTTTTAAATTCATTTCTTTTAGCTTGTCCAGTTCCACATTATAAGGGTGCACCTCACAATATACATTGCACTCCCTTACCCTTCTTGCAATCAGCTGATTATACTGTCCTCCAAAGTCCATTACAACAATCGTTTCTCTCTTCATCTTTTACCCCATTTCTACGCGGCCTTTGTACCCTGACATTTCCGGGTCTTTTCGCATGGCAAGTTTGTGGATGCCGCTCAGGCACAAACTTGGGATTGAAATTTTCCAATTTTCAATCTTTACCCTATTTCTGCGTTGTATTTCTATTTTACTTTTTAATGCCCAGCCCCGCTAAGATTTTATGTATTGTAAGCGTAGATATGTACATTTTCTTCCTTTCCCGTCAGAATAAACTTCCCTGTCACCGGAAAAACTTTTCCCATTTATGCCCTCTGTAACGCAGGCAATAACAAATTGAACGAAATGCCCAGTCTATCGTCATCGCAACCCAGACCCCCAGCAATCCCATATGAAAATTATTATGAAAAACATAGGATGCCCCAATCCGAAATACCCACATAGAACCAATGGCAATAAACATCGTCCACACCACATCACCGGCTGCCCTCAGAGTATTGGGCAATGTGAAAGAAGGTACCCAGATAAGCATTGCCAGCACTGCATGGTAACGGATGACCTGAATGGCCAGCTGCTCCGTTTCCGGGCTCAAATGATAAACTTTCATAATCCATGGCGAAAATCCAATCAATACCGCCGATAATGCAGCGATGCTTATCACTGCAATCAACATCAGTTTTTTCGTATAATATCTGGCCTGTTCAAAATCTCCCGCCCCGATGCATACCGCCGCCACCGACACGAGCGCCAGCCCAATCGCCTGCCCAGGCAGTATATTGAACCCTGCCAATGTATTGCACACAGCATTTGCCGCCATCGCATAGGTTCCAAAGGTGGAAATCAGGCTCAATAACAGAATTTTACCTAGCTGGAATAAACTGTTCTCCACACCGTTAGGTATTCCAATATACAGGATTTTTTTAATCAATCTGACATTTATATGCCAGTCCACCCGCCCCTTAATATGAATCTGCCTGTCAGTCTGAAACATCATACCGAAAATAGCAATCGCCGCCACCGTCCTGGAAACCGTTGTAGCAATTGCCGCCCCAGCCACCCCCATGCCGGCCCCGAATATGAGTATAGCATTTCCGACCACATTGATTGCATTCATCAGTATTGATATCATCAATGTAGTTTTCGCTCCATTCATGGCCCGAAACAAAGCGGCACATGAATTATATACAGCTAACGGTACAATGGATATTGCAGTGATCAGAAGGTACGTCACCGCACTGGACATAACTTCCGCTTCCACATTCCCAAATATAGCGTATAAAAGAGGCCGATGAAACGCCACCAACATAAGAAAAATAACCACCGATGCGGCCGATGAAAATAAAATAAGCTGCCATGCCGCCTTACCTGCGCTTTCCGAATCTTTCTGCCCAAGAAAGTGGCCGGCTACCACCGCACCACCCGTAGCCATTGCCGCCGTAATGTTAATGACTAAAATATTAATATTGTCTACTAATGAAACACCCGATACAGCAGCTTCCCCTACGCCTGAAATCATCACCGTATCTACCATACCAACTAAAATTGCCAAAAATTGTTCCAACACCAACGGCAGGATTAATTTCTTTAAATCTTTATTGGAGTACAGCATATTGTCCCATATCTTTCTATTGTATTTTACCAAATTGTACTTATTCTCAGTGTCCGGTTACATATGCTATTGTAGTACTATTTATGGAAAATGTAAATTGTTTTTCACCTATAACTACCTAAGTGTGGCAGATTGTATTAGAATACCACATTGCAAGGAGTTCCCTGATGCTCACAAAAGTGTACCGTATCCAAGAATTATTTAATGAAGCACTTACTCGGTACAATGAGAAACAGATCAGAAGCGACCGCCGGATTGATGATTATTATGAGAAAATCTGTTCCGGCAAACCAGGAAATCCATTCCATGAGATCATTTTGCAAATTGGGAACAGATTAGCCGTTTGATGGATAGGGTCATGAAGCAAAACGATTTGAAAGGGCAGAAAAAGAAGATTGAAAAATCATTGGTTCGATAAGGAATATGGAACATGGCAGTTGCTATGCCCTGTATTCTTAGTAGTAAATAAGGAATGGAAGTGGTATAATCAAATGAACAAATAGGGGTTGAAAGAGAGGACACCATGGAAAAAACTGCGTTGGTATTAAGCGTTATATTTACAATTTTAACTTTTATTGGTGCTGGATATGTTTTATATAACAGAGGACAGGCAAATGCAGGGTACGCCAGTATTCCATTAGTATTTGCTCTCGTCAGCATCGCCTTTTATCGGAATAGAAAATAACAATTTCACATTCATCAATGTGAGCAGGGCGAATAATCAGTATTTACGGAGGAAAGGACATTGCATTTAACATATAAAAGGGCAACGATTGAGGACATAGATATATTAACAGAAACAAGAATCGAAGTGTTAAGGGCTGCTAATAAATTATCTGATGATATTGATATGAGTGAAGTGAAAAAACAATCCTATGGCTATTATAAAAAAGCTCTTTGTAATGATACACATATCGCATATTTGATATTTAATGAAAATTGTTTTGTAGGCACTGGCGGTGTCAGCTTTTTTCAGGTAATGCCAACTTATCATAATCCAAGCGACACTAAGAGTAAGGGGATTACCTCTATTTCTTTGGAGACAACCGCTATGGGGCGTCCTTTGTATGAGAAATATGGTTTTGTAAAAATGAATGATGAAATGGAATTGCCAGAATAACAAGTAGATCCATTGGATATGTTTTATTTGCCCTATCCGAAAATGTACTATGCTGAACATATACCTATACATTATGTTATAGTCATAGGGAGCCAGTGACCTTGCTCCCATTAAAAAGATAGACTTTTCTCTGCTGTGGCGTTGTACTCTATAAGAGCCCGCCGCAGTTCAGCCTATGGGGCAGTGATGCGGCAAAATACTGCCCATAAGGAACGAACTGCTGTTAATATGCTCTTACTTGAATGATAACCATACCGGCACCCCAATCTATAGCTACAGTTTCATCTGGTGCAAATATTTTTCTTTCGTGGCTAACCCGCCCCTGATATGGCGCTCCGATTTATTTATATCAAGTACTTTTCTCGCTTCCTTTGCAAGCGCAGGATTGATCTGCATCAGACGTTCTGTGACATCCTTATGTACCGTAGACTTGCTAATCCCAAACTGCTTCGCCGTCTGCCTGACGGTTGCATTGTTTTCGATAATATAATTAGCAATATCAATTGCTCTTTCCTCAATATAATCCTTCAAAAGA
>OFFF01001170.1_pt1 | contig 17421 bp, 15 predicted proteins | sample 1521301 | NCBI WGS metagenome assembly OFFF01 (sample SAMEA3504101, study PRJEB24116) | mouse gut metagenome | biome: mouse gut; feature: mouse-associated habitat; material: faeces | place: Denmark | collected 2011
GCCCCCGCGGCCGCCGCGCAGGCGGAGCCCGCACGTCCGGAGTTCCGCCACGTGCCGCCCCGGCACCCCGAGGCGGAGGCGTCCCGGCCGGAACCCCGCCGCAACGATCCGCAACCCGTAGAGGTGCGCGCGCCGCAGCCTGCGGAGGAGCCCGCAGCCGTGCGGCCCGAGGTGGCGGCGGAGCCTGTGCGCCGCGAGCACGAGACCTCCCGCGAGGAGGATGCGGCGGCGGAGACGACGCACAGCAAGCGCGACTGGGGCCGCATATTCAAGCGGGCCATCGAGAAGATCAACGACGGATTCAACGCCGCGGAGGACGAGGAGATCTGATGCGGCCGGCGCAGGGCGCGGCCGGCGGAGCCCGGTGCGACCCGCGGAAGGCGCGACGACGTAGCAAGGAGATAGGGGCCGGAGGACCGGCCCGGAGTATGTAAGCCGAAAAAAGAAGAGAACAGGAAATAGATATGACGGAGGATTTGATGTCGGAACTGTCTGCGGAGCGTACCGGTAGCTCGATCATCATGGTCGCGGGTATCGGCGGTGCGGGCGGAAATGCCGTGAACCATATGTGGAACCTGGGTATCCGGGGCGTGGACTTCATGGTCTGCAACACGGACCAGCAGGCGCTGGACAAGAGTCCCGTGGTGACCAAGGTGCGCCTCGGGGCGGAGGGCCTCGGGGCGGGCAACGACCCCGAGAACGGCCGCAAGGCCGCCGTGGAGTCGCTGCCCGAGATCCGCCAGCGGCTCGAAGCGTCGGGCACGCGCATGATCTTCATCACGGCCGGTATGGGCGGCGGCACGGGTACGGGCGCCTCGCCCGTGATCGCGAAGCTGGCCCGCGAAATGGGGCTGCTGACGGTGGCCATCGTCACCTCGCCCCTCGCCGTCGAGGGACGCATCCGCTACGAGCAGGCGTTCCGCGGCATTGAGGAGCTGCGGCAGAATGTCGATTCGCTGCTGGTCATCAACAACGAGAACATCCTCGAAATGTATGGCCGCCTGGCCCTCAAGCAGGCTTTCGGCAAGGCCGACGACATCCTGGCCGCCGCGGCCAAGGGCATCGCCGAGCTCATCACGGTCGAGAGCGACCTGGTGAACGTCGATTTCGCCGATGTGGCGAAGGTCATGCACGACAGCGGCCGCGCCCACATGGGCGTGGCGACGGCCGAGGGCGAGGACCGCGCGCTGGCTGCGGCCGAATCGTCGCTCCACTCGCCGCTGCTGGACCACAACCTCATTTCGGGTGCGAAGAACATCCTGCTCAACATCTCGGTGGCCAACGACGACGAACTGATGTACGAGGAGGTCATGACCATTCTGGAGTACATCCAGGCGCATGCCAGCGTGAAGGACGCCGACGGCGTGGTGCACGACGCCAACATCATATGGGGTACGAGCGTGAAGCCGCAGCTGGGCCGCGCCATCGAGCTGGTGGTGGTGGCCACGGGTTTCGAGGGCGAGGCCGCGATGCATGCCTCGGGCATGAAGCGCATGGTGGTGCCCGGGGCGAAAGCCGCGGAGCCCGCGCGCGAGGGGAGTGCGGCACCCGTGCTCGAACCGGTCAAGCCGGCGTCGCCGCTGGCCCGCGGTGCGTCGCGCATCGCCGAGCAGGTGGTGCTGGGCGGCAAATCGACGCGCTATGCCAACATCGCCCAGCTGCTCGCCGTGCCGGCCTACAAGGCGCGCAATGCGAAGATGGTCGCCGAGTCGCCCGCAGGCCGCAAGGAGCTGCTGCGCGACGGCGCGCAGACCGCCGAGGAAGAGGGACGCAACGCCTCGCTCTTCGACTGAGCAAGACCGTCGGGCGGGGGTGCGGTGCCGGGGTGTGCGTGCGGCCCTTGCCGCGGCCCGGGAAGTTCGGGCGTTGTGCTGCCTCCGGGTGTGCGGCGCGCCCCGCCGGCCTTTCCGCAGGTGCCGCGCCGGGGCATGGCCCCGAAGCCCGGATCCGCACGAAGAGGAAATGCTTGCGCCCGAAGCCCGAAGCCCGGAACGGGCGGGGCGGAAAGCGGAAAAACGTGATCGCGTAAATTTTTTTCGATTTGGAAAGTTCGGTTCCCTGGATAGTATTCAACGGCGTGACGCCGCATATCGTGCTGATGTGCGTGCTCACGCTCTGTCTTTTGTCGGTTTCGGCGCTCGTGTCGGGTGCCGAGACCGCCTTTTTTTCGCTGTCGCATGCCGACGTGCAGCGCTTGCGCGAGCGGCGGAGCGCTGCGGGCGAGGCGGTGCTCGCCCTGCTCAAGGACGTCGATTTCCTGCTGGCGACGATCCTCGTGGTCAATAACCTGGTCAATATCTCGATCGTTATCCTCACGTCGGGCATCATCGATTCGGTGTTCACTTTCATGCGGTTCGAGTTCCTCTTCAAGACGGTGCTCGTCACCTTTCTGCTGCTGCTCTTCGGCGAGATCCTGCCCAAGGTGCTGGCGCAGACGGCGCCGGTGCGCTTCGCATGCTTCGTGTCGCGCCCCGTGCAGCTCCTGAGGCTCCTGGTCTATCCGCTGTCGTACGTGCTGGTGAACGCCAGCAGCCGCATCAGCGAGAAGGCGGCGCACCGGAGCGAAATATCGCTCGACGACCTGGCCGATGCCGTGGACATGACGCAGGGCGCCTCGGACGAGGAGCACGAAATGCTCACGGGCATCGTCAATTTCGTCAATACGGAGGCCGTGGAGATCATGAAGCCCCGCGTGGACATCACGGCCGTGGAGCTCACGGCCGACTACGAGACCGTGAAACGCACGATCATCGGTTCGGGCTTCTCGCGCATTCCGGTCTACGACGACGACATCGACAACATCAAGGGCACGCTCTACGTGAAGGACCTGCTGCCCTACATCAACCACGGCAACGAGTTCGGCTGGCAGCAGCTGATCCGCAAGCCCTACTTCGTGCCGGAGAACAAAAAGATCAACGACCTGCTGGAGGATTTCCAGAGCAACAAGGTCCACATGGCCATCGTGGTCGATGAGTACGGCTCGACGCTCGGCCTGGTGTCGCTCGAAGACATCATCGAGGAGATCGTGGGCGAAATCTCGGACGAGAGCGACGCCGACGAATCCTTCTACACGCGCATCGACGACCGCACCTACCGTTTCGACGGCAAGACCCACATCGGCGACTTCGAGCGGGTGCTCGCACTCGACGAGGAGACCTTCTCCGACGTGCGGGGCGAGGCCGAGACGCTGGCGGGGCTGATGCTCGAACTCAAGCGCGACTTCCCGCGCAAGGGCGATGCCTTTACCGCGCACGGCATCCGCTTCTCGGTGGATGCGGTCGAGGGACACCGCATCGACAAAATCAGGGTGGTAGTGAATGAATAGGCACCTCGTGATCGCCGCACCGCCGGCCGAGGAGGAGCTGCTGCTGCGCACGACGCCCGAGGAGCGCCGTGCGGCCGCGTTGTTCGCGCCGCGCCGCAGAGCCGAATACCTGGGCTGGCGTGCCCTGGTACGGCGCGAGGCGGGCGACGTGCGCATCGTATACGATGCGGCGGGCGCTCCGCGGATCGCGGACGACGGTGCGCCCTGCATCGGTGTGTCGCACGGCGCGGGGCGTGTGGCGGTCGCATTCTCCGACCGGCCGTGCGCCGTGGATGTCGAGTCGCTGCTGCGCCCTTTCGACCGCCTCGTGTCGCGCTACCTCACCGCCGAGGAGCGGCGGCTGGGGGGAGCGGACGCACGCTTTCCGGCCGCGGCATGGTGCGCCAAGGAGACCCTCTACAAGCTTGCCGGACGCCGGGAGCTCGATCTGCTGCGTGACCTGCGGCTCACGGCTGCGGGCGAGGGCTGGATCGAGGGGAGGATCTGCGGGGGTGCGCCGCTGCGCCTCGACGTGCGGATGCTCGACGGGGATGCCGTGGTGGTGTGGCGGCTGTGACGGGTGAAGCCGGCGGGTCGGGGCGTCAGAAAGCCTCCGATATGGTGAAGAAGAACGCCGAGGAGCGTTTGTCGTCCCACGGCAGGTTGCGGTTGCCGAAGCGGCCCCAGCCGTAGTCGAAGCGGATGTTCATCCGCTTTTTGAATTCGAAACGATACCCCGCGCCGAAGTTGTAGAGCGTGTTGCGCCACCGGAAGGGACTCCGGCCCCAGATGTTGCCCAGACCGCCCCAGGCCACGATGCCGTGGCGGCGGTAGATGCGCTGGCGCAGTTCGAGCTGCGTCTCGACGAGGCGTTTGTCGCGGTAGCGCCCCTCGTAGTAGCCGCGCATGCGGTCCGAGCCGCCCAGCTTGGCGAACATGTGCCACGAGGGGGTGCCGAGCAGGAAGTCGCCGTAGAGGTCGTAGGCCAGCACGGCCCCCCGCCACAGGCGGCGGTACCAGTCGAAGGTGCAGGTGATGCGGCCGAAGTCGCGGCCCGTATTGCCCAGCACGCGCGGGTACCATTTGGCCTCCAGCTTGACGAAGACGCCCCGGAAAGCATTGAACGAGACGTCGCGCGTGTCGTATTGCGCGAAGATGCCGATGTGGGTGTTCAGCGCGTCGGGTTTCTCGCCCGTCGATTCGATGTAGTTCGAGAAAGGGTCCTGCAAGGCGGGGTCGTAGCGCCCCTCGGTCCACAGTTCGTAGAGCCGGCCCAGGTTGCCGCCGGGCACGGCGCCGCCGGCCGCCACCTCGTCCGCGATGGCGTCGAGGCGCCCGGCCATGCCGCTCGAAGCGTATTTCGCACCCGAGTAGTCGAAGCCGCCGCTCACGCCCAGGAAGAGCTCCCGCCATACGGACATGCCGTAGTCGATGTTCATGGTGCCGATGGTCGTGGTGAGCGCCTGTTTGTATCCGTTGGCGCCGTCGGTCCAGCCGACGCCGTAAAAATCGCCCGGGTAGTGTACGAAAGCTCCCGAGTAGTTCAGTTTCTGTTTGTTGCCGTTGAAGATATTCTGGCCCGAGAAGCGTAGCGTGATGTACTTCTTGGTCGTGACGTAGCCGTAGATCGAAATGTCGGAGGGTGCCGTGACCGTATCCGTGCGGTCGCGGCGGTAGAGGCCCGCCACGAGGAAGCCGAGGCCCAGCCCCGTGTCCGACGCGTAGCTCGGGCCCGGAGCGATGCTCCAGTCGATCCGTTTCTCGAAGGTGCGGTCTACGTTCGAACGGCTGTAATAGTCGATGATGCGGCGGATCAGCCCGGGGCGTTTGACCGCTGCGGCGGTCGTATCCGCCGTGTTCAGGCTCGTCGCTGCGCCGTCGCACCGCGTGCTGTCGGCTGCGGTCACGGGGGAGCTTTCGGCCGGACCGATCCGGTCGATGGTCCCGGCCGTCGCGTGGAGGTTGTCCCGCGCATGCAGGACCGGCTGCTGCGCCCGCGTCGCTGCGGCCCAGAGCAGGCAGCAGAGCAGCGGCAGTATGCGTTTTGTGCGATCCATTCTGTGGGATTGTCCCGGGCAAAGGTACGATTATTTTCACTTGCAGCAAAACGAATACCCGCACGGCCGCGCGATCGGAGTTTTGCGACACGAACGGCGACTTGCGCGACAGCGGGGGCGGACGGCATTGCGGACCGTGGCGGCGGAGACAAAAAAATCCCCGCGGCCGTTGCGGCTGCGGGGAATTGCGGTGCGCAGGCATGCCTGCGGCTACTTGAGGTGCAGTTTGTTGCGGATGTCCTTCGGAATCGCGTTCTTGTTCACGATGATCGAGGTGGTCTTGTAGGCCACGAACGGACGCGAGAAGTAGTAGTAACCGGCATACGGAGGCAGTACGTCCCACGAGTTGAGCACCTTGAAGAAGGGGTTGCCCGCCTGATCGTGCGCCGTGCCCACGATCACCATGCCGTGGTCGTCGGTGGTCTCGTAGTTGTCGAAAGCGGTCTGGCGCATCTCCTGCGTGATGATCTTCTCCTTCACGGGGCGGTCGAACTTGTAGAGTGCGGCCTCCTTCTCGGCATCGGTGAGGTCACCCCACTTCTCGGCTTCGGAGCCGTCCAGACCGTCGATGTCCTCGTCGGGCACGATGCCGATCGCCTTGGTGCGGCTGAAGCCCTTCTCGCTCACGTCGGTGGCCCACTCGATGGGGTAGTTGTTGGCCAGGGCGTTGTCCACGATGGCCATCATCTCGTCGAGCGTGACGTTGTAGACCGTGCCCCACATCCAGTTGTCGGGAACTTCGAGTATGAACTGCGTGTGGAACGGATGGTGGGTATAGGAGCCGACGCTCACGTAGTCGTTGATGTCGATGGGAAGCGACGCGGCGAACGACTGGGGCGTGTACTCCTTGCCGTTGTAGGTGAACGTCTCGGGCATGACGCCGAAGTACTCGTCGAGGATGGCGTCGAAGCCGCGCTCCCAGGCTGTGGAGAGGGGTTTCGACGTGCGGTCGGCCACCTCGATCACGGTGTCGAGGTAACTTTTCAACACCTCGGCCAGCTCATGGAAGTCGGGTTTGTCGGTGCCGTAGTTCAGGCCGGGATAGACCTCGAACGGCACGATGCCGTGGGCCTTGATGCCCTCCGTCACATCGCAGGCCGCGCCGCCCTGGGCCCAGTTGATGTGGCCGTGCATGCGCACGTACTTGCGGGCCTTGTCCTTGTAGGCGTTGCGCACGACCCACATTTCCGAGAGGTGGGGCGCCTCGGCGCCGGTGCGCAGGATTTCGCCTTCAAGGAACGAAATCGTAGAGAAACACCAGCAGGTGCCGCTGCGGTGCTGGTTCTTCACGGGGGTGATGGGCACGACTTTCGTGTCGGTGAAGACGTAGCCTTCGCCTTCCCCGGCCGGGGTGTCGGTCGTCTGAGCCGCTGCCGTGCCGGCGAAGCACAGCGCGAGGGCGGCGATGATGAGGTTCGTTTTCATTTTATCGTTTTTTTTGGTTTAAGTTCGTTCTGCATGCGGCCCCTGTGTCGTGGCCGCCGGGCTGTTCCGGCTGTATCGGCTTTCCGGTCTTTTCCGGTCCGCACCGGTCTGGGCCGGGGGTTATTTCTTCGAGGCGGCCACGATCTTGCGGCATGCTTCGAGCGTCAGCTCCTCGGGCACCGTGCCTTTCGGCAGGCGGTAGTTCTTGCCCTTGTATGCGATGTAGGCGCCGTAGCGGCCGTTTCTGACCAGCATGTCGGGGTCCTCGTCGAAGGTCTTGAGCGGCGTGTGGGCTGCGGCGGCCGCGGCCTGGTGCGCACGGAGCAGCTCCACGGCGCGATCGTAGGAGATCGTGTAGGGGTCGTCGCCCTTGGCCAGCGAGGCGAACGACTTGCCGTGGCGGACGTAGGGGCCGTATTTGCCGATGCCGACCATCAGGTCCTCGCCGTCGAGCTTGCCCACCGAACGGGGCAGGGCGAAGAGCTCCAGCGCCTCGTCGAGCGTGATCGACTCGATGAGCTGGCCCTTCTTGAGCGAGGCGAAGCGTCCCTTCTCGCCCTCGGCGCCCTCGATTTCGACCATCGGGCCGTAGCGGCCGATGCGTGCTTTCACGGTGCGCCCCGTCTCGGGATCGGTGCCCAGGATGCGCGACTGCGACGATTTGTCGTTCTGCTTCTCGATGGCCTTGTGCACCATGTCGTGGAACGGGCCGTAGAATGCGCCGATCATGCGGTCCCAGGTGATTTCGCCCTCGGCGATGCGGTCGAACTCCTTCTCGACATTGGCCGTGAAGTTGTAGTCCATGATGGGCTGGAACTGCGCTTCGAGGTAGTCGTTCACCACCATGCCGATGTCGGTGGGCTGGAGGCGGTTTTTCTCCTTGCCGCAGTTCTCGGTGAGGGTCTTCTCGTCGATGCGTCCGCCGGCCAGGGTCAGCTGCGTGTAGTTGCGCTTCTGGCCCTCCTTGTTCTGCTTGACCACATAGCCGCGGTTGATGATCGTGGTGATCGTCGGGGCGTAGGTCGAGGGGCGTCCGATGCCCAGCTCCTCAAGTCGCTTGACGAGCGAGGCTTCGTTGTAGCGGGCCGGGGCCTGTGTGAAGCGCTCGGTGGCGGTGATCTGCACGGCGGTCAGCGGGTCGCCCGGCGCCATCTTCGGCAGCAGGCCCTCGCCGCTCTGCTCGGTCTGCTCGTCGTCGGTGGACTCGGAGTAGAGACGCAGGAAACCGTCGAAGCGCACCACTTCGCCCTGGGCCGTGAATTGCAGCGGCGAGGTCGTGATGTCGATGGTGACCGTCGTGCGGTCGATTTCGGCGCACACCATCTGCGAGGCCACGGTGCGCTTCCAGATCAGGTCGTAGAGACGCTTCTCGGCCGACGTGCCCTCGATCGACTGGCGGTCGATGTACGACGGACGGATGGCCTCGTGCGCCTCCTGCGCGCCCTTGGTCTTGGTCTTGTAGTTGTGCCACGACGAGTAGCGTTCGCCGAAGAGCTTGGTGATCTCCTCCTTGCACTGGGCCAGCGCCTGTTGCGAGAGGTTCACCGAGTCGGTACGCATGTAGGTGATCAGACCCTGCTCGTAGAGGTGCTGCGCCACCGACATGGTCTGCGACACGGACATTCCGAGCTTGCGCCCGGCCTCCTGTTGCAGCGTGGAGGTGGTGAAAGGCGGCGCAGGGTAGCGGCGGGCGGGTTTCTCCTCGGCCTTGGCCACGATGAAGCCGGCGTCCGTGCAGCTTTCGAGGAAGCGCTGCGCCTCGTCGCGCGTGTCGAAACGCGTCGAGAGCTCGGCGCGGAAGAGCGTCTTGTCGGGATCGTCCGCGGCATGGAACTGGGCCACGACGCGGAAATAGGGGGTCGAGCGGAAAGCGATGATCTCGCGTTCGCGCTCCACGAGCAGCCGCACGGCCACGCTCTGCACGCGGCCCGCCGAGAGCGACGGCCGCACCTTCTTCCAGAGCACGGGCGAGAGCTCGAAGCCCACGAGGCGGTCGAGGATGCGACGGGCCTGCTGGGCATTCACGAGGTTCATGTCCACCGTGCGGGGTTTCTCGATCGCTTCGAGGATGGCCCGTTTGGTGATTTCGTGGAAGACGATGCGTTTCGTCTGATCGACCGGGAGACCCAACACTTCGGTCAGGTGCCATGCGATGGCCTCTCCTTCGCGGTCTTCATCGGATGCGAGCCATACGGTCTTCGTCTTCTGCGCCAGGCGCGATAGCTCGTCCACGACCTTCTTCTTGTCGGACGGTATTTCGTAGACGGGAGCGAATCCCTCGTCGATGTGGATGCCGAGGTCCTTTTTCGAGAGGTCGCGGATGTGGCCGAAACTCGATTTGACCACGAAATCCTTTCCGAGAAACCGCTCGATGGTTTTCGCCTTGGCGGGCGACTCGACGATCACCAGATTTTCCTGTGTTTTTTCCTGCATAGCTCGCTGTCTTGCTCGAATGCGTGACCCCGGATGTTCGCAGCCCGGGGCGCCGCACGAATGTAGTTTGCTTTTTGGGCCGACGTCTTCCGCCCGGCGGTCTCCGCACCGTGTTCGGCGCGGCGTCCGGCCCGGCGGAAACGTCCGAATATCTGTCGTTACTTCATCAGCGTGTAGGTCAGGTCGAGGGCGACCGGTGCCGCATTGCCCTCGTCCCGCATGCCCTGCACCTTGGCGAAAGCGTTGGTGTAGAGGTCGTAGGCCCCCGGCCCGAGGTAGATCGAGCGGTCGGCGACCTTCGCGAGGTCCACCGTGCCTCCGCCGGCCTCGGCCTTCGCCGCGAGGTATCGGTTCCACAGCCCCTGGAGGTAGCCCGAGATGTCGAGCACGTAGCAGGCGCGGCTGCGGTTGATGTAACCTCCGTAGTTGAGCGTGAGGTCGTAGTATTTCTCCGAGTAGAAGTCGTAGTCGGGCACGGGTTCGAGTGCCGCGTAGTCGGTGTAGGCGCCCAGACGGTCGATGGCGGCCGACATGAGGGGTGCGACCTCGTTCGCGTCGATCTTCTCCCACGCGTAGTCGCCGCCCGTGAAGTAGATCGACATCAGGGCCCGGTTGAATGCCAGCGTGGTGAAGCTGCGGCCCTCTTCGGCGTTGGCCTCGGCGATGATACGCTCCACGGCGTCGAAGAACTCCTGCGTGAAAGTCACCTCCGAGATCACGCCGCCCAGGCCCGAGACCACGATGCTGGCGCTCAGCGGCCGCTCGCCTTCGAGCGCTGCGGGGTCGATCTGCGATCCCGCATAGTCGTGGCGCACCGTGTTGATCGAGCGGTTGCCGGCTTTGAAGTCCTTGTCGTAGAACATGTAGACCATGCCCACCGTGTCACGGATGAGCGTCGGATCCTCCTCCACGCGGTTGCGTCCGTAGATCGAGAAGCCCGATGCCGAGAGCTCCGTGCCGTAGACCGAGCCTTTGCCGTTTTCGGTGGCTGCGGCGTCGGCCGGCTTGATGTAAAGGCCCTTGAACACCTCGACGAAGCGTGCGTCGTCACGGTAGACGTCGTATCCCACGCCGGGCTGTATGAGCGACGTGCCGTCGGAGATCATCAGCCGGCGCACGAACGCGCGGCCCTCCTCCGTGGGGGTCATCCGCACCTCTTTCGAGGCCTTGGGGCCCGGCATGTGCTCGGGCGGGAAGGTGAACGTGAACAGCGGCTTCTTGCCGACGTAGGGCGTGGGATCGAAGTCGATGTAATATACCGAGTCCTTCTTCAGGTAGCTGTCGTCGGTGATTTCGTACACCTCGAACTGCTGTGCGGTGAGCGTGTCGCGGCCGAACTCCTTGACGGAGAGGCGCAGCGTGGCCGAGTCGAAGATGGGCCGGTAGCCGAAGTATCCGTCGGTGATGCGGTAGTAATTGACGAACTGGGTCATGAACCCCGCGGCCACGAGCCCCGTGGTATCGTTGCGCGCCGCGCCGAAGTACCCCAGGCCGAGGTCCGACGATTTGATCGAGTCGGTGCGGTATAGGCGCGTTTCGAGGTAGCGCTCCGCCTTGTCCAGCCGTGCCGTGCCGGCTTTCATCTCCTGGTTGTCGGGCAGGAACTCCGCGCCGAGCGTGTCGTCGGAGCGGGTGCAGCCGGGCGTGAGGGCGGCGCATGCGGCGAGTACCGCGACGGTCAGTGCGCATGCGGCGCGGCGGAGGCTGTTATAATTCATCGTAGAATCGGTTATATCGGTCGAAAAAATCCGCGGCCTCGGGCGACACGTACTCCAGCAGGCGGCGGCCGCTCGTGCGGGCCAGCTCCGCGACCTTCGGATCGACGTCCTGCGACGCCAGGATCACGCCGTCGGCGTATTGCATAACGAAACGGCAGAAGTTTTCGTATGACGGCGTGTCGAGAAGTTGCAGGTTTTTGTCCTTCACGCCCTCGTTGGCGATCTTGGCGCGGAGGCCGCCGTCCAGCTCGCCGGGGAAGCCGTCGCCGTAGAGCGACACGACCACCTTCACGTTGCGGAAGATGGGGTCGTCGGCGAAGACCTTCTTGAGGTATATGGGCGTGATGGCCGAGAACCATCCGTGGCAGTGTACGACGGTGGGGGTCCAGCGCAGCTTCTTGACCGTTTCGAGCACGCCCCGGGCGAAGAAGATGGCCCGTTCGTCGTTGTCGGGGAAGAAGTCGCCCTTCTCGTCCCGGAGCACCGCCTTGCGGGCGAAATAGTCGTCGTTGTCGATGAAGTAGATCTGCACGCGGGCCGAGGGGATCGACGCGACCTTGATGATGAGCTGGTGGTCGTTGTCGTCGATGATGAGGTTCATGCCCGAAAGCCGGATCACCTCGTGGAGCTGGTGGCGCCGTTCGTTCACGCAGCCGTAGCGGGGCATGAACGTGCGGATTTCGTTGCCGCGTTCCTGCATCGCCTGCGAGAGTCTGCGGCACATCGCCGCGCACTCCGTTTCCGGCAGGTAGGGAGTGATCTCCTGACACACATACAGAATCTTGTTTGCAGCCATGGGGGTCGAATGGTTTTATTATCGCAAAGATAGTGAAAATTTCGGGAATACCCAACATCTCCGCCGCCGCGCTCCCGTCGGCGCGGCGGGCGGGCGGCGCCGGGGCCTCAGAGAATCAGCATCGCGTCGCCGTAGGTGCCGAAGCGGTAACCCTCCTCGCGGGCCGCCTTGTAGGCGTTCATGACGCATTCGTAGCCTCCGAAGGCGGCCACCATCATCAGCTGCGTGGAGTAGGGCAGGTGGAAGTTGGTGACCAGCGCGTTGGGCACGCTGAATTCGTAGGGGCAGAAGATGAACTTGTTCGTCCAGCCCTCCATAGGTTTGATCATGCCGTGGGTCGAGACCACCGTTTCGAGCGTGCGCATGACCGTCGTGCCGATCGACACCACCTTGCGGCCCTCGCGCTTCGCGGCATTGACCGCCTCGGCGGCCTCGTCCGTGACGATGTACTGCTCGGAGTCCATCTTGTGCTTCGAGAGGTCCTCGACATCCACCGTGCGGAAGTTGCCCAGGCCCACGTGGAGCGTGACGAAAGCGCGGTCGATGCCGCGGATCTCCATGCGCTTCATCAGGTGCTTCGAGAAGTGCATGCCGGCCGTCGGGGCCGCCACGGCGCCCTCGTGCCGTGCGAAGATGGTCTGGTAGCGCTCGGCGTCCTCGGGTTCGACCTTCTCGCGCACCCAGCGGGGCAGGGGCGTCTCGCCCATCCTGAAGAGCGCCTCCTTGAACTCCTCGTAGGAGCCGTCGAAGAGGAAGCGCAGCGTGCGGCCGCGCGAGGTGGTGTTGTCGATCACCTCGGCCACGAGCAGATCGTCGTCGCCGAAGTAGAGCTTGTTGCCGATGCGGATCTTGCGGGCCGGGTCCACGAGCACGTCCCACAGCCGCAGCTCGCGGTTCAGCTCGCGCAGCAGGAAGATCTCGATCTCGGCGCCGGTCTTCTCCTTGTTGCCGTACAGACGTGCGGGGAAGACCTTCGTGTCGTTGAACACGAAGAGGTCCTTTTCGTCGAAATAGTCGAGCAGGTCCTTGAAGATGCGGTGTTCGATCGTGCCCTTGGCGCGGTCGATGACCATCAGGCGCGATTCGTCGCGGTTTTCCGCCGGATGCTTGGCCAGCATCTCGGGAGTGAATTCGTAGCCGTATTGTGATAGTTTCATATGCGAAAACGGAGCGTTCGCCGCTCGGGTTGTAATATGTATACTAAGGGTAATACGCGGAATCGTCTATTTTGTTTCGCACGCACGCAGTTTTTCGAGAAAATCGTCCAGCTGCCACGCTGTGGCGAGGGTGAAGCCGCCGCTCCGCGTGCGGCGGAGCGATTCGAGGTGGGCGCCGCTGCGGAGCTCCTCGCCGATTTCGCGGGCCAGCGAGCGGATGTAGGTGCCCTTGCTGCACCGCACGCGCACGCGGATGCGCGGCAGCTCGCATTCGAGCAGCTCCATGCCGTAGATGTTGATGAGCGCCTGGCGCAGTGCGACCTCCTCGCCCGCGCGGGCGATATCGTAGGCGCGCACGCCGTCGATCTTCTTCGCCGAGTAGAGCGGCGGCGTCTGGAGCCGTTCGCCCGTGAGGGCGTCGAGGGCCGCGAGCACCGCCTCGCGCGTGATGTGCTCCGTGGGGTAGGTGCGGTCGATGGGGTGTTCGAGGTCGAAGCTGGGCGTGGTGGCGCCCAGGCGGATGTCGGTTTCGTACTCCTTCTCTTCGGCCTGGAGCGCATCGACCATCTTGGTGGCGCGGCCGATGCAGACCACGAGGATGCCCGTGGCCAGCGGGTCGAGGGTGCCGGCGTGCCCCACCTTGATTCTGCGGTAGCCCAGGCCGTGGAGCGCGAATTTGATCTTGCGGACCACGTCGGTCGAGGTCCATTCCAGCGGTTTGTCGATGACGGCGATGTAGCCCTCTTCGAAGTTGAGTCCCCGCAGGTCGCGGTCGGTAGTAGTTGTCATGAGGTAGGGTTTGGCCCCTGCGGGGCGGGTTACAGTAGGTAGCTCAGGATGGCCGCCGTGCCTGCTGCGGCGCAGTAGAGGGCGAACCAGATCAGGCGGCCCCGGCGCACGATGCCGAGCATGAATTTGCAGGCCAGACATCCGGTGACGAACGACGCGGCGAAACCCGCGGTGAGGGGCAGCGCGCCGATGCCTGCGGCGGGCAGGCCGCCCGCATCGAGCACGTCGAGCAGCGTCTGTCCGATGATGGGAGCCAGCACCATGAGGAACGAGAAGCGCGCCACGGCCTCCTTGCGGTTGCCCAGGAGCAGTCCCGTGGCGATGGTGGAGCCCGAGCGCGAGAGTCCGGGCATGGCGGCGCACGCCTGGGCGATACCTATAATAAAAGCGTCGCGGTAGGAGATGCGTTCGCGTCGCCGCGCCTTGCTGCGGTCGGCGAAGGCGAGCAGGCCGGCGGTCAGCAGCAGCATGGCGCCTACGATGAGCAGGATGGCGGGCGATTCGAGCATGCGGTTGATGCGGTCCATGAAGAGCAGGCCGACGATGCCGATCGGAATCATCGACAGCAGCAGCTTCAGGATGTAGGCCTTCTCCTCGTTGAACCGCGGGGTGAAGAGCCCGCGCACGAGGCCGGCGATCTCGCCTCGCAGGATCACCACGGTGCTCAGCACGGTGCCGGCGTGCAGCAGCACGTCGAACGTGAGGTTCTCCTCGATCCGCACGCCGAGCAGCTCCTTGGCGATCTGGAGGTGTCCGCTGCTCGACACGGGCAGGAATTCGGTGATGCCCTGCACGATGCCGAGGAGTATGGCGTCGATGGTCTCCATGGGTCAGAAGCGTTTCATGATGGCGTAGGCCTCCACGGCGAAGCCTGCGACGACCAGCAGCGGGGCCAGCGTGATGCGGCGCCACGAGAACATGGCGTAATCGAACTCCTCGGGTGAGTCGCTGCCGCCGCCCGCCATGAGGACGAAGCCCAGCAGGATGATGCCGAAGCCCGCGAGCAGCCAGAGGTAGTTCTTGCGCACGAGGGGCAGTTTCGGATTTTCGGGATCGGGGCGTGTGTTTTTGTCTTGGCGTTTCATGTCAGTAGAGATGGATCTTGTTGGACTTCATATTGACGAATTTATTGACCGCCGCGAAGGTGAAGAGCAGCGACAGCACCACGCCGCCGCAGATCATCGCTCCGGCGATGGCGGCGATGCGCGCGGCGTCGGCCACGTTCGTCAGCTCGGGCAGCGTCTCGTTGAGGCCTTCCACGGCAATCCAGAAGAGCGCCGAGGCCCCGGCTCCGGCGCCGATGCCCTGGCGGATGCTGTCACCCAGGAAGGGCCGCATGATGAACCACTTGGTGGCGCCCACCAGCTTCATGGTGTTGATGAGGTAGCGTTTGGCGAAGATGGCCAGGCGGATCGTGTTGCCCACGAGGATCAGCGAGATGACCAGCAGCGCGCCGCCGAAGAGCAGCAGCACCAGGCGGATGCGGGCCACGGTGGCGTGGAGGCGCTCGGCCACCATCGCCGGATAGGATACGCGTTCCACGCCGTCGAGCGCCTCAAGGCGTCCGACCAGCGCGTCGAGCGCCCCGGCTTCGCCGGCAGCTGCCGCGAGGCGCAGCTCGTAGGAGTCGCGCAGGGGGTTCTCTTCGAGCAGCTCCTCGAATTCGCTCTCGAACATCTTGCGGAAATCGTTGTCGGCGAGCTTCTCCTCCTTGGGCGAGTAGGTGAACTCCGCCACGAGGGGCTCGGCCGCGAGGCGCTCGCCGATTGCGGCTTTCACCGCCTCGTCGTGTTCGCGGTCCAGCTCGATGCTCACGGCCACGCTCTCCTGGAGCGTGCGCGCCGTCTTGAGCGCGGCGGTCAGCAGGTAGCCCACCGAGCCCAGCAGGAAGAGTACGAGCGCCATGCTGACGGTCGATACGATGTAGGAGTTGCGTACTTTGCGTTTCAGTCGTTTGTCGTCTTTCATAATCGGGTCTTCAGTTTCGTTGCGGGGTGCGGCGCCCGTGTGCGGGGCGCTGCGTGTCAGGCGCAGGGCGCGGAGCCTTTGCGCCGGCGGAGCAGGGCCCGCACGAGGCAGGCGGCGCACCCCGCGAGGATCGCGAGCGACGCGGCGAGCGTAAGATAGTCTTTGTTCGGCGCGAGCAAAAAGGAGAGAGTCACCACCGCGGCGGAAACGCTCCAGAGCGCGATTTCGAATTTGGTGAGAGTTTTGAACGGGTTTTGTGCTTTCATAAGTACCCGCTATAATAGCACACAGCCCGTTTATTGTCAAGAAGAATGGCGGCGGAAAAGTTGACAAATGAGCAAATGTGCGGTATTATGGTATTGACAAACAAATATACATACAAAGGGCGTAACTCAAATGGTAAACGAAAAAGATTACGAGTGGAAAGTGTCTGCCGCGGGCAGGGTAAACATTATAGGCGAGCACGTGGACTATTGCGGCGGCAAGGTGTTTCCCGCCGCGCTCGGCATGCGCAACACCGTGTATTTGCGGCGCAACGGCACGAATAAAATCAACTTGAGCTGGACGACGTTGCCCGACAAAGTAAGTTTGGATATAGACAAACTCGACTCTTACCGTAACCTCAAGTACGGCAACTATCAGGCGGGAAGCGCGCTTTTGTGGCAAAAGGCGGGGCACAAACTCGTGGGTTGCGATATGGTGCAAGACTGCACCGTGCCGTTCGGCAGCGGATTGAGTTCGTCGGCGGCAATCGAGGTGTCCACCATAGCCGCGCTCGCGGTTGCGGCGGGCGAGGAGTTCGAGCCTGTGGCGGTTGCGCTCACGGCGCAAAGCGCGGAACGCGAATACGCGGGCGTGAACTGCGGAATAATGGACCAATACGCTTCGGCGTGCGGCAAACGCGGCAACGCAATGCTGCTCGACTGCAACACGCTTGCGTGCGAGTACGTTCCCGTGCAAATGGGCGACTGCTCCATAGTGATAATAAATTGCAACAAGCCGCACAGTCTTGTGGAAAGCAAGTACAACGAGCGACGCGCCGAGACCGACTCCGCGTTGGAAATTCTCGCAAAGCCCGCCGGCATAAGTTGCCTTGCCGAGCTTACGCCCGAACTTTTCGAAAAGCACGGCAAACTGCTCTCTGGCAAGGTGTACGACAGAGTGAAGCACGTTGTGAACGAGTGCGAGCGGGTAAGAAAAGCCGCCGTTGCAATGAAGGCGGGCGATATGGTAACGCTCGGAAAACTGCTCAACGAGTCGCACGCCTCGCTTCGCGACCTCTACGAGGTTACGGGCAAAGAGCTTGACGCGCTTGCGGCGGCGGCTCAAAGTCACCCCGCTTGCCTCGGCTCGCGCATGACTGGCGGCGGGTTCGGCGGTTGCACCATATCCATAGTGAAAACGGCTCGGGCGGAAGATTTCAAAAAGCACGCTATAGAAAAATACAAAGCGGCGACGGGTTACGACGCCACTTGCTACGAAACCGAAATAGGCGACGGCATCACCGTTGAAAAATTATAACAGGGAGGCAAAACATGAAGATACTTGTTACGGGCGGCGCGGGATATATAGGCTCGCATACTTGCGTGGAGCTTTTGGCAAAGGGGCACGAGGTTGTAATAGTAGACAACTTTGTAAACGCTTCGCCCAAGAGCGTTGAGAGGGTGCGCAAAATAAGCGGCAAGAACGCGGAATTATACGAGGGTGATATACGCGATTCCGCGCTTTTGGACAAAATATTCGCGAGTCACAAAATAGACTGGGTGATACACTT
>OFFF01001175.1_pt1 | contig 17340 bp, 13 predicted proteins | sample 1521301 | NCBI WGS metagenome assembly OFFF01 (sample SAMEA3504101, study PRJEB24116) | mouse gut metagenome | biome: mouse gut; feature: mouse-associated habitat; material: faeces | place: Denmark | collected 2011
AAAAAAAGAGCGGATACCGACCGCCGGATTTCTCCGGCAGCGATACCCGCTCTATGAAGTCTTACCTGTTATATTGGTAGGCGTCCTACCCTCCTTGCGCCGCCCTGCGCTTTTCTTTGCCTGTTTTGGGTCAAAAAATAGAACTAACCGCACAAAACCCGCATTTTATCGGGCTTTCTGCGTTTAGTTCTATAATAACACAATCATCCTTGACAATGACCGTCCCCACCTCGCCAGCTTCAATCATCTGCTCCATCTGGCGGAAACTCGGCCGGTCGAAGTTGGTTCCGCTCCATCCGTCATCAGAAAGTGTCAAGGGAAAACCAAAAATTTTTCAAACTTTTTTCTCAGCGCTGATAAAATGAACTCCTTTTTGGTTTTCGCTGGACACTATCATGTGAAAGTGTCTAATAAAAACCAAAAAGCAACTCGTTTTAGTAGCCTGGGGAACAGTTTACTTTACTGTCCCCAGGTATATTGCTGATTTACCGCCTAAAGGTTTACTTATCGTCCCGCATAGCTGTATCCTCCTCCAAAAGAAGTTTCATATAGTCCTCGTTGAAATTCCAGGCGATTTCAATACGGTTTTCGCTGTAAACCTGGATAGAGTGAATCAATTCCTCAACCATGTCCCGATCTAGCGCCCGCAGATTGCTGAGAGGTTTCAAACTGTTGATCTGCCCATAGCTGGCAACATCCACCTCAAGGAGAACACTGCCACCGTCCTGCTCCAAGGCATCCAGCCGCCGCTTTTGCTCCATGATGGCGGCATCAATCTTTTTGCAGCGTTTTTTGTAATCGCTTTGCGATACCTCACCCATGTCATAGCTCAGATAGGCCTCCGCTTTCCGTGTCTCCAACTGAGCAATCCGTTTCTGAATACGCTGCCGGGCCGACATAGCACGATTTTGCGCCGCCTGGATATTTTTTGCCTGCCGGTCAAGGCGCTGCTCTGTCTTTTTCGCCAGCTGTGCTTGAAATCGGATGGAAGCCAAAACCGTTTGAGTCAGGTCCGTCTCGAACAGCCGGATTTTTTTGCAGTCATCCGTCCCGTTCCAGGCCTGGCCATCGCAGTCATAGTAGACACCCTGCGCAATCTCATGGCGCAGCAGAGCCGCGCCGCAGTGGCCGCATTTTAGCTTTCGGGAGAACAACCGCCGCTTCATCGGTCCCAGCTTACGCGTGGGCCTGACAGCCTCAATCCTTGCCTGCACCTGGTCGAATATCTCCTGGGAGATAATGGCCTCAAACGCCCCTGGGACGATGATCCAATCATCTTTCTCAATGGCCTTGGCCGAGTTGATATTCCCCAGTTCGCTCAGTGTGGTTTTCAGCGCCACCAGCTTGCCGGTGTACCGCTCATCCCGCAGGATTTTCCCAATCGTAGTAGCCCGCCAGAAGTTTTCTGTGCGCTCCGAGTTCCACAGCTGTCGCTTGGAGCCCAAAGACCGCTTGTGCTGGGCCGGTGTGGGGATGCCATCCTCGTTCAGCAGCCGAGCAATCTCTCCCGGACCTTTCCCCTCCAGGTACATCCCGAACATCCGCTTTACTACCGGGGCGGCCTCCGGATCGGGAATCCACGCCCGCTTGTCCTCCGGGGACTTGAGGTAGCCGTAGACCGGGTAGGCGGTAATGCACTGCCCTCTCTGAGCGTACAGCCGCTTGGCTGTCTTGGACTTCTGGGAGAGGTCCCGGCTGTACATCTCGTTGATCAGGCAGAGCAGCCCGTTGTTGACGTTCCCGGCGGTCCCATAGGGAAAATCGAAGCTGTCGTAGCAATCATTGACCGAGATAAAACGAATACTGAGGGCCGGGAATACCTGTTCCAGGTAGTGGCCGGACTCCAGGTAGTTCCTGGCAAAGCGGGAAAAATCCTTCACGATGATACAGTCAATCTCTTGCCGGCGGGCGGCTTCCAGCATGGCGTGAAGTCCGGGCCGGTCGAAATTGGTCCCGCTGCGGCCATCGTCCAGAAACTCCAAAATCGTACAGCTGGAAAATTCGCGATGACTTTCGATGTAATGATCCAACAGCATTCGCTGGTTGACCACACTGTTGCTCTCGGCCCTCTCGCCGCGCTTGACATCCTCATCGGCGGAGGACAGCCGGATATATTTTGCGACCGTCATGCCACGCCCTCCTCATTGATTGCGGTAAGCAGCTGCTCCCGCTCATCCCGGTACTTGAATACCACTTCAATTTTGTCATCCGCATAGATGGTAATGTGCTGGATCAGCGTCTGGGCCAGCTCCTTGGTCAAGTGATTGGGGCGCCGCAGGCCGCTGAAGGTTCGGAGCCACGGGTTGTCCACGGTCAGCGTCTCGGACTGGCGCTGCTGCTCTGTACGGAGGACAGTGATCTGCTCGCTCAGCCGTTCAATTTCCTCGGCGAAACAGCTTTTCAGCCGCTCATGCTCTGCCCAGGCCAGCGTCCCCGCCAAGAAGTCCTGCATGGTGGACTTCTTTCTGGACTGAACCCGTTCCAGCTCCAGGTTCAGCCGTCGAAGCTCTGTCGCCCTGACGGCAATCTGACCCTCGGTACCCTCCGAAAGACGCTTTGCCAGCTGGACAGCATCCACGGCCTGTTCGATCTCCTTGCCAATCAGTTGGGATAGGGTATCCAGCAGAATATCCTCTCGCAGGAACTTGTATGCACAGCCGCTCTTGTCCAGCATAGCGGCGTAATTGGGACACATATAGTGGTAGGTCACCTTTTTCCCTTTGACGACCTGCTTATACCGCACCATAGGCCGGCCACAGTCGCCGCAGTAGACCAGCCCTCTGAGGATGTTTTCACTCTTGCCCAGGTAATCGTATTTGCCCAGCCGGGCGTGGTACCCCCTATTTTTCGCTTCACAGAGGGCCTGCACTGCCTCAAAGTCCTCTTGGCTGATAATGGCTTCATGGGTGTTCTCCACGATGGTCCACTCCGATTTTGGCAGGAGCCGGTCCGGTATCCCGGCGTAAAACTCCGAGCGGCGGCGGCCCTGGACCATGTGGCCCAGATAGACTTGGCTGCGCAGGATTTTTTTGACGGTTTCAATCCCCCAGGGCTTGGGCCGGGCGTAACGCTGGTCGATCAGGATGCCCTTCTGGTAACGGTAGCAGCAGGGGGAAAGGATACCGGAATCATTGAGCCAGCGGGTAATGGCCGTGTTGCTGGCGCCCTCCAGTCTCTTTTGAAAGATAGCCTTGACCACTTCCGCCGCCTCCGGGTCAACGATGATCCGGTGCTTGTCCTCCGGGTCCTTGATGTAGCCATAGGAGGCGTAGCCCCCGATAAACTCCCCACGCTTGATTTTCTCCCTCAGAATGGAGCCGGACTTTCGGGAAATATCCTTGGAATACACCTGATTCATCAGGTTTTTCAAAGCGACCACCAGACAGTCGGCGGTGGTGGCGTCGGCGCTGTCATAGCCGTCTCCGATGGAGATAAATCGGACGCCCATGGACGGAAAAACGTGGTCCAGGTAGTTGCCGGCCTCAATGTAGTTTCGGCCAAACCGCGAGAGGTCTTTCACTACGATGCAGTTGGCCTTGCCATCACAGACCGCCTCCATCATGGCCTCGAACCCGGGCCGCCGGAAATTCGTCCCGGTTTCGCCGTTATCCTCAAAAATGGACAGCAGCTTGAGGTCCTTCTGCCCCTGGATGTACTCCCGAATGAGGGCCTTCTGGTTTTGCAGGGCCTCGCTGTCCTTCCGGTCCCGGGTCTCCAGGACGGACAGGCGGGCGTATCCCACGGCGGTATAGACCACCTCGGCAGGAACTTCGGACTGTTTCTGCTCAGGCAGAGCTTGTCCGCTGTTTGCGGCCCGAATCAAGTCTTTTCTGCTCTTTCTCGCCATACCTACACCGCCTCCCGAAGTTCATCGTTCTCCGAAAAGGAGGAGACCACAGCCTTTGCTTGTTCAAACTGCGTCTGATACTGGAACACAATCTCGATCCTGCTGTCCTCATAGACCAGTACCCGCTCCACCAGGCGCACCAGCACGTCCCGGTTCAGCGCATCAATTTGGCCGAATTTTTGAAAATACCCGATCCAGGGACTATCCGGGGAGGTGTTGGCCAGCATTTCCTCCAACTGGCGCTGCTGGGCCTCAATGGACTGCTCAATTTCCTCACAGTCCTTGGTGAAAATGCGCTTGAAGTCGTAAAAGTCCTCGTTGGACACCTCACCGCTGGCGTAGCGGCGGTAGAGGTTGTCCCGGATCTCCTGCTTGCGGGACAGCTCCTGCCGCAGGGTTTCCAGGTGGTGGTCCATCCGCTCCACGGTCACCCGCTGCATGGGGCGGCGGCTGATGGCCTCCAGCGTCCCACGTAGCTCCGCCACCATGCGGATGTGGAGGTTGACCCCCTCCAAAACAGCCCGTTCCAGCTTGGCCTCGCTGATGCTGTGGGTGGAGCACACCGACTTGTCCGCCCGGTGGGCGGCGCAGACGAAGTACCCGTAGGTCTTGTCCCCACAGAGAGTGGTCTTCCGGACCATGTTGCTCTTGCAGTCTCCGCAGCACACCAGGCCGGACAGCGGGTAGACGGCACTGGTGCCGGGGGCCTTACGGGTGTCCTTTTCCTTCAGTCGGGCGGCCAGTTGAAAATCCTCCCGGCTGATAATGGCCTCGTGGGTCCCCTCCACCCGCATCCAGGCTTCAGGTGGGCGCTCGACCACCGTCCTGACCTTGTAATTGGGAGTGGTGCGCCTGCCCTGAGTCATGGTGCCCAGATAAACCTCGTTTTCCAGAATACGCAGTACCGCCCGGGCGCTCCACTTGGCTTTGCTCTGCACCTGGTAGCCGGTCTTGAAGTTGATCCCCTTAGACCGCTTGTACTCCATGGGGGACAGCACCCCCAGGGCGTTGAGGTCATCCGCGATGTTCTGGCAGCTCTGTCCGGCAATCCGCCGGGAAAATATCTCCCGCACCACCTCGGCGGCCTCGGGATCGACCACCAGCCGGTTTTTATTTTCCGGGTCCTTGGCGTAGCCGTAGACGGCAAAGGAGCCGATAAATTCCCCGTTCCTGCGCTTCACGTCCAGGTGGCTGCGGATTTTGATGGATGTATCCCGGCTGTAGCTGTCGTTCATCAGATTTTTGAAGGGCAGCATCAGGCTGCTGGAGCTGTCCAGGTGGGCGGTGTCGTAGTTGTCATTGATGGCGATAAAACGCACTCCCAGGGCCGGGAACAGCTTTTCGATGTACTGGCCCGACTCGATGTACTCCCGTCCAAACCGGGACAGGTCCTTGACCACCACGCAGTTGACTTTGCCGGACTTCACCGCCTCCAGCATCTCCCGGACATGGGGGCGCTCGAAGCTGGTGCCGGTGTAGCCGTCATCGTAGCCCTCCATGACCAGGTGCAGCTCCGGGTCCCGGTCGATAAAGTCGTGGATCAGGTCTCGCTGATTCTTGATGCTGTCGCTCTCCACCTTTTTGTCCAGGTCCTCCTTGGACAGACGGCCATAAGCGTAACAAAAAAACTCCATGAGAAAACCTCCTGACATTTTCCGCAAAACAAAATGCGGATTTACAGTCAGAAAGCACTCATAGAGCTTCCATATCTGATTTGATCCGCATTCAGTATATCAGCTTTTGATGGTTCTGTAAAGGGTGAGTTTTACCGGCGCTGTCATTTAGAATGCTCCAGACAGTCCTCCAAGACCGTCTGGAGGGGCCGTGTGCTGGCAAAGGAGGTCTTGACCAGAATGCCGCCGCAGCGGTAGACGAAGGGATTGCCGTTCAGCTGCCGGGCGGCCTCTCGGATACGCTCGGCGGGCGGCAGAGCCGGGTCCACCTGAATGTCCCGGATATCCGGCACTGTGGCCGGGTCCACGGAACGGATATCAATAGCTTTCATTTGTGCGTACTGTTCCGCTGTGATTTTTTCCCACATAGGATTACCCCCTTGCAGATAATAGAGGAAGGCACCCCAGACATGGCCTGGAGTGCCTTCCTTTTTGACAGCTTAATAATAACACATTTTAAACGGGAATTTCAAGGCCAGTGAACGGGGAATTTTGGGGGAATTTCGGGGGAATTATCGGGCAAGACAGAGAGAATCAGGAAAAGTCAGAAATAAATTCATACATCACGACAAGTGCGTCCAACGCCTCCTTTTTCAATTTCCGGACCGTCTTCGCAGATAGGCCCATCAGCTTCTCCACTTCGCCCTGGGTCAGTTCCTTCTCATAAAAGAACTGGATTGCTTTGGCTTGCCGCTCATTCAGAAGGGAAATGTAGTAGTCCAACCGTTTCTGCTCCCGTTCCAATTCCACCAGCTGCACCACGATTTCCTGCTTGATGTCGGCATTCAGCTTGTCGGCCCGGTCCTGGTAGTTGAGGGCGATGTAGAGGGTCTTGTCGGAGATGTGGCCCTCGGTGTGGCTGCTCCCGCCAGCGCCATGCCCCAAAGCCATCGCACCGATCATCTCAGTCTCGGATGTATGGGCGGGGTGTTCCAGCTCATAGTGCAGCAGGGCAATCTTGCGCTTACGCTCCTGGCTGGTTTCCAAAAGGTTGACCACATAGGCTCTTGTATCGTTATTCTCATTGTTCATATTCAAATTCCTTTCCAATCAAAATTTTATTATCTGAGCGGGCAGAAATTTTTGATTGGAGGGGAGCGGCATCGGGGGCGATGCCGGCAAATAAAAAAAGGGCGGCCGATCCCACGAAATTGTGGATAATCGGCCGCTCGGCGCACATGGAAATATCTTGTCGATGTGACTGATCGGGCAGGCGGAGGTTCTTCCGGTCGTTGTTCCGGCTCTCTTTTGACCCTGCGGGAGAGGCTAAGACAAGGGCGTCTTATGAAAGCGGTGTGTCTTGGCACGTCATACCGTCGGATATTCTCAGCGCGATGAATCTTCCATCGCATAAGAACTTCCTCCGTAGGAACGGTCGGCACACAGACGGCTTATCCCTTTTTACAGAGAAAGTGCAGCAGTACTTACTACCGTCCGCCAAATACTTTTACGAAAAATGTCACTTCCTTCTGTTATCCTGCCACAATATGAGTATAGAAAACGAAAGTAAAATCTAAGGAATCGCTGATTAAAGCACTCAAAAGCAAAGTACAAAGTCAAAAATGATGGTAAAAGTCAATTATATGGTCATATTGGGGGCAGTAATCTGGTTTTCTAATCCTATTCTAGATCAATCTGTATTCAGAGTGGAATGCCCCGATAGGCGGGGGAGCGGTCAATCAATAGAAGTTCTCTAAAGGCGGAAAAAATGCCCCGCATTGGTATCCACTTCCGTGCCGGTGAAGCTGTAGATTGTTGTGATGGAAAGCACATCCGACTGGTCCCTCTCATTAACATACTGTGCTCCCACGCTGGAACTCCACATCCGGTAATAGGTGGCACCGCCAGAGGTGAGACGCTCAGGCAGACGCTCGAAGTCCGACATTTTTGACGTGTCGTCCTCTTTCATGTTCTGCTCCACGGTCCCAGGCCTGACAAACAGGCGGTAAATGATGAAGCATGCGATAGCAACACCCGCAAGCCAGCCGATCACACCTCTCAAAATCCAGAGAGCCGCATGGATGGCCAGTGCTGCCGCTGTCCCCTTTGCGCCCTTTTTCGCGATGAGTGTCATAATAACGCCCGCTGCCGTCAGAACAATTCCAAACATTGCGGCCGCAAAACCGATCCCCAGCGTCTCGGTGACACCTTTTAGGTTTTCGTAGAGAACCACGCCCACTAATGTAGCAAGGCACTCGGCATTTCTCTGTAATAAACTCATAACCTATAATCTCCTCTGTTGTTATACAACTGCTACCATTCAAGATGCGCAGCAAGGTCAGTCAAATATCGCCAATTGATTGGTTTCGTCATCGCTGTTGTGCTCCCGGTATGCAGCTTCGTCATCAACCCAAGACTTTGTAAGGTTCCACCCATATACAAGACTTCGTGCCTTTCCAAGCAGGGTATTATCCGCAGTGATGGCACCGCTTTCAGTAAACGCCATTACATTGCTCCAGACTCCAAAAGTTTCTATGTAAAAATTGGTATCCGAACGGTCATTCAGGGCGTAAACAATGCTTCCATCTGATTTCAGCCCTGCTACACAGTTGTAAGTCCAAACAATATCCACAATATTGCTCCAAGAATGTACTTCCTCGGGACAACAGGTTTCTGTGCCGTAAACGGTTTCACTGACCAGAGAGCCATCTTTTTTCAGTCCAATCACATTCCAGTAGTCGTCCAAGTCGCCATTCACATAGACCATGGCAATATCGCTCCAGCCCTCCAACTCTTGAATGTCATCCTCCTCATTGGCCCAAAGCCAGGCAGCTGTTCCATCTTCCCTCACAAAAGCAATTACTCCCCAGAACGCTGCGGCGTACTTTACATTTTTGGCCCCCTGTACCAAGTGAGGCTTAATCCCGGGACTGTCCCGCAGAAGTTTGGAGTCAGCCCAGGCCAGCCTACCGTCCTCGGTTACAGCTGCCAAAACCTGAGTGTATGGAGTATTGTCAAAGTGGAAAAAGTCGAAATATTTTACCCGATAGTCGGAGAAGATGGACTGATTATCATACCACAGCTTTCCATCTTCACCCAGAACGACTACGCAGGAAGCGTATTCATCCAGTCGGATTTCCCGGATTTCAGGAGACGCTTCCCCCCCGGTAACCAGCCGTGTATACTGGGGAAGGCACCGGTAGCCAAAGCCAGAGGTATAGGACGCATAAAGTTTGTTGTCTACCGCATAGAGCGGAGCCGTATTACAGGCAAAACGCATCTTGTTTTCTATCGCCTCGTCTATGGTCCAATGAGCAGACGCAGACGGAAGATTGGCGTTCTCGCATTCTGATTCCGACTTGGTTCCGCTGTCATCGCTTGTCTTGGCGAACGATCCGTTTTCATTGGAGGCCAGATGGCTGTCTTGTTGCCCGCAGGCAATCAGGTTCGCCGCCAGTGATATTGCCAGTAAAAGTGTCAAATACTTCTTTTTCACTTGAATTCTTCCTTCCTTAATGAAAGATTGGTTCAGGCACACTGCCGTTTGACGCACTGATACTGATTTGTTCACCACAGGGCGGGCCAGTCCCCAGGATTTACGCCGGGTTCCTCATCCCTGACCGTACCGTCAGCGAACAGCGCGGTCGTATACCGCTCGTCCGCGTTACAGGCAACGGCAACCACATCTGTCCAGGTGGTAATACCGTGAGACTTATCGTACACATTCCCGGCCACCAGCACTGTCCCGTCTGCCTTCAGACCAACTGTGTGGTTTATTCCGGCGGCAATCATGACAATATCACTCCAATCCTCCACCGCGAGCTTCCCGCCGCTGTCAGACCCGCAGGCCACCACAGTGCCGTCACTCTTTAATCCTACCGTGTGGGCCGCCCCTGCGGCAACGGCCACAATGTCAGTCCACTCGTCCACGGCAGTCTGGCCCAAGTCTACATTGCTTTCTTGGATGGCAGTCGCCACCACAGTACCATCGCTTTTCAAGCCGATGATACTACGTGCGCCCACTGCTATGGCGGTGACATCGCTCCATCCCTTCAACTCCTGGGAAATTTGCCCGTAATACGTCGTCTCGGGATCGGTGGAGTCACAAATCACCGTTCCATCCTCAATCAGGGCCACTAGGCCGATGGGGCCGATGCCAGTCCCGAAGGCCACGTCCACTACCCCGGTCCAGTCCAGCTCCTGCATCTCGCCTGTTAAAATGGAACACCGGGTGACTGTACCGCCGACATGAACCACTGCCAGCTGATCGCCGTTGGCATCCATGGCTACGATGTCATTCCACGCAGGAAGCTCTTGCCGGTCTTTCCCTGACGCCATTACCACCGAGCCGTCTGGAAGGATGCCAAAGCAGACGGCGCCTCCACGGGCAATCAAGCTACCGTCCCCGCCCCAGGATATTTTCTGCTCATCTGATTCATTCTGTGTGTTCGGCTGCTCGGTTAGACTGCTGTCCGGATTCAAGCTGGAGTCCTTCGCTTCACTGCCCTGCCTCACGTCCTCTCCATCCCCGCAGGCGACCAGCATCAGTGCCAGGACTGCGGGCAGCAAAAGCGCAAAACATCTTTTTTTCATTAAACTTCTCCTTGTTTTGATAATTTTTCTCCTGTTATATTTTCCTTGCTTAACTTTGATTCTGCACCTCCCTATTTTTTAATTCGCATCACGCAGAGAAAAAGGGACAAAAAATTTGGACCGGGAGCAAAAGTGCTCCCGGTCCTGCGGTATCTGTTTTGTTATTTATCCGGCCCCAACCATCAGGGGCAGGTCAAAGCTGTGCTCCCAGCGCATACTCAGCGGCTCGCATACTGTGAACAGGACATTGGAAGGATCGTAGCAGCCATCCCAGCCCGCAATGGCCAGCTCCACGACATTGTCCTCCTCCCCATCAGAAACAGGGCTGCAATGGAGGCCATAGCTGTTGAGGGGGATAAAGCTGCCGTCTGGTCCGGTAGCAACATCATAGAGGACCTTGCCCTGCACCTCCATCTCCTCCGCCGGTTTCAGAAGGCATCCTGTCAAAACCAGATCCTCCGAGGACTCATAGCGCAGCCGGAGGGTCCAGCACCGGCAGCCCTCCTTCACGGTAAACGGGCCGCCTTGTCCGGGGATCGGCTCGCCCAATTGGACCTCCAGGGGCTGGCAGCTCTCAATGGACAGTGTCCCTCCAGGCACCGGGTATTTCTGATCATCCCAGGTCCCCTGCTCCAGGTCCAGCCGGAAGGTGACAGGCTCCTCCAACGGCGCGGTCAGGTAGACATAGGGCACATGGAGGGTATAGTCCCCCGGCTGGGCCGGCCCAAAGCTCCAGTTGTAAAAATATTCGTTGTTATAAGACGAGGCGTAGTCACATTCTCCCATCAGCTCCTGCCCGTCAGGAGCGGTAACGGTAATGTCCCCCTTTTTGCCCTCCATGAGACGGCCCCGCAGCAGGTAGGTCAGGAGGGTCTCTCTGCCGGTGCTGAGGGGATAGATACCCACCATGAGGCGGCCCTCCTCCAGCCGCGGGATGGCCAGCAGCCCGCCCCGGCTTCCCATTTGGTTGGAATATTCAGATACCCGGCCTGCCTCCACCCGGGTCAGGCGGCAGCTGAAGTTGATGTCAAACAGGGTGAAAGCCGCTTCAACGCCATCCTCCCACAGCGGGATTTCCTCCGGCTCAAGTGTATGGAGCTTCAACTTTATCCTCCAGTAGCCGCCGCCGCCTTCCTCCTGAGAGGTCTCCCGGTCGAAGCCTGGGTAAAACGGACCGAAGCTGGCCCCGTTCAATGTGACAGCGGTATGGACTACTTCACTGCTGAATGTATCAAACGCGCCATCCTCGTTCCACATCATTTTTTCCATAATAGCCGGGTCTGACGGCTGATAGTCCATCAAAATATACATCTCGTCATTGAGCAGCAGGGCGTCATGGATCAGGTAGGTCCCTGGATAGGCCCCGCTGTCGTTTTCCACCTGTGCCGGCTCCTCCAAAATGAAGACCAGAGACTTTGGATCGCCGCTGATCCCATAGCCAGGAATGATGCCAAAATACCGCAGCAGCGTATAGGCGCAGGCGGCCAGCACGGCCAGCAGGCCCAGGACCAGGAGGCCCAGCAGTAGCGTCCTCATCTTAGACAGGCTTCGCTGATGGCGCTTTTTTACGGTATCATAGGACAGCCCCAGGCTGGCGGCAATTTCTCGCGCTGTCATGCCGCCGTAGTATTTCATACGGATGATCTCCGCGTCCTCCGGCTTCAGGGCAGCCATAGCCCGCTCCAGGTCAACCCGCGCCTCCGCCGACTCCGGAATGGACGCGGGGTCTTCCAACGGAGTGTCCAGCTGCTCATCCCACAGGACATTTTTTCGGTAACGGCTGACGGAGAGATTCCGCATGATCCGCGCCAAGTAGGCAGCCAAGGTGCCTTTCTTAGAATCGAACCGCTCCCAATGGATGTAAAATTCCAGAAACGCATCGTTGATACACTCTTTAATATCCTCCGGGTTTTGCAGGTGTTTTGCCCCAATTTTCCAAAGCAGACCTGTGAACTGCCCTACCGCCGCCTCCATGCCCGCCTGGGGGTCGCGCTCCAACAGATCAAGCAGCTCTCGGTCAGAAATCCTCTCTGCCTGTATCTCTTTTTTTACTCTATTCAAATACTGATTCATCCTCCCTGTAGGATACATTTTGAAAAGTATAGCATAGTTTTTGGGGAAGCTCAAGAAAAGCAGAACTCCTTTTCAGTGTTTTCCCTTATCTAAATATTGTCTGTGGCTAATTATGTGGTCAGGAAATAAACCACATCTCCCAAAACCCTCTCATGGTCTCTATGTAAAATGCTTCGTTTTTGCTCTCGGATTCCTCCGTTTTAGATTGCAATTTCCTATCGACTTTCGTCTCCTGTTTCGATATTGTGTCACTTGCGAAACCTACGCAAAATATAAGAATCGGGAGGAAATGCAAATGACCAATACAAAAAAGCGCATCACCGCTGCACTGACGGCAGCAATCCTCGCAACAACCCTTACCATCCCCGCCACGGCAGCGGAAACCCCGACCATCCGAGTGAGCAGCTACAAGGGCAGTACCCTGGAGGTGGGAGAGCGTAGCGGCCTCATCATCGGCCCCAGTGGTACGGAATAAACCGTCACCTCCCTAAGAATTGATGTAGAAATTATTGCTTTATGCAACCGTTTTCTGAACTCGCAAACCTCTTGCCCGAATCTGCAATTCTTCGGACAAGTAGCGCAGGGAGGTAAACTGGTCATTGAGGTCAGTCAGCTCCCGGCTGAGGATACCCTCATAGTAACCGCGCTTTTGTTCCAGTCCCTGGATACGCAGGACCAGCCGGTCCAAAATATTGGGGCTCTGGCTGCCCGACTGGATCAGGTGGGTGGCCCGCTCCTTGTATTCCGCAATCTCTTTGCGGACGGTACTGTAAAACGCAGACGCCATCTTATCCCTCTGTTTGGCATCATCTACCACAAACATGCTGTTAGCGTCCAGAGGCACACGCTCCGGCCGGCTGAACTGGTTTTGCTGCTCCAACAGCTCAATAAAGTCCTCGAACAGGGTCAGCTTCGCCATGTAATCTCTGGGAATAAAGTAGATGTGCCCCCAGGCGATTTTAACGGCCTGCATAGAATCCACATAGTTCTCCAGCAGGGTCTCAATCTGCCGCCTTCTTATGCTCGTTTAAGCCGCCTTTTGAAATCGGATACTGTTTGCCCTCACCTGGAGCTCCTGGGCAAGGAATTTCAGTGTATTGAACTCATCGTCCAGCCCGTCCAGCTCCCGCTGGAGGACCTGCTCATAGTGTTTCTTTTTCTCCTCCAGCCCCCGGACCTTCAGCACCCAGCGATCCATGACCGCTGGGCTCTGGCTCCCGGACTGGATGAGGTAATCACACCGCTCCTGATAGACAGCGATTTCCTTCTTTACTGCCGCATAGAACTCCTCGGTCATCTTGCCCCGCTGCTTTTCGTCGTCGATAATGTAGAAGCTGTTTACCATCAGCGGGGTGTTGTTTCGGTTGAGATTACCCAATAGAGTGATGAAGTCCTCGAAAATATCCACCTTCTCCATGTAGGTCTTGGGAACAAAGTACATATGTCCGGCGATACTCAGCTTGGTGGCATCCAGGCCGCGCAGGAAGCTGGTGCATATCGTTTCAATCTGCTTGCGGTTGGCGCACCGCTGGTAAAGCTCAAAAAGCTCCTCCGCCCGGCGACAGCACTCCCGCACATCCACCGCGTCATCCATCATCAGGTTATCGCAGCGGAATATATGATCCCGCTTGTCAAAGCTGATGTTAGCCAGCTTCTCATACTGGTTGGTCCTCTGGTTCAGCGTCTCCTTTACCAGCTCCCGGGAGAGGATATCCGCCGTGTGTTTGTTGTCCCGGCAGTAGGCCAGGTAGATGTGGGTCTCGTTTCCCGTGGTAACAGGATACCGTTCCCGGATATCCCCGGTGGCGGAACGGAAAGCGTCAGCGACGGAAAGCCGCTTGCCGCCGGTGTAGGGAATGTCCATCTCATCACAGAGCTTTGCCAGGGACTCCTTCTCCACCAGGAGATTGCTCAGGGAGAAGTAGAGGAATTTGCCCAGCATATGCTCCTTGTCACCCTGAGAGGTGCCGATGAAATCCTTCATATCAAATACGTTGTCCATAATATGTCCTTTCTCTACATAGCTGCTACCCGGCTGAGGAGGTAGTCGTCCACCCCCTTGTAGGCCGGGTCCCATGTGTATTTGGTGTACTTCCACCGCTTGACTGCCTGGACTTCCCTCCGCATAGCCTGGATGGCTTTCCGGACCTCCGGTTTGGTGTTCTGGTCCATATCCATGGCCTCCACCACCTCGGTGACGTTGAGACTGCGCAGGGTATCGGTCAGGCCGTTCAGCGCATTGACGCCGCCGATGCACACGAACAGGGCGTCATGGGCCAGAAAGCTGGCCACGTCCCCCTTGAGGGGTCCCTCCGTCAGATAAGCCCGTTTGCTGGCGGTGTCGCCGGTGACGTGGACCCAGGAATAGCTTCGGGTACCGTTGGTCATATCCCGGCTGGAGAGCCAGCGGTACTTCCTACTTGGGTCATCCGTATCGTCCAGGCGGATTTTCAGCCCCTGAATCAAGCCGTTTTTATCCCGGACAGGAATCAGGAAGCCGTTTGGCCCGGACAGCGTCCAGTCGCCGTAGCAGGTACGGAAACCAGGCACACCCAGCAGATCAAATCCGCAGGAGCGGAGCAGGGAGGCGAGAAGCCGCCGGCCCTGTTCCGTCTCCGGCATACTGCGGTACTCGTTGCGCTGGATTCTATCCTCAGACAATCCGCGTTCCAGCAGATTTTCCCAATGCTTGTCCAAAAGCGTCAGATAGCTCAGCATGGTGGAATAGGCGGCGTGCCGTTCCTCCAGGGAAACGGGCTGCCGCTCTGCTTCTGTGTTTTGAGGAGTAGGCTGTTTGGGGAGAGGATACACATTTGTCCCCCTTGCCAACTCCTGATACGCCTGCTTGTTGCTCACCCCGTTCAGCATGGCGTACAGCGTGACGCTGTTACCATGTGCGCCGCAGAGGTTGCACCGAAACTGATCGGTGGCGGTGTTCAGGCTCAGATGATACTTTCCCTTACCGTGGTCGCCGCAGAAGGGGCAGCTTGCCTCGACCTCCCGCCGCCGAAGCGTCCGAGAGTCGAGGACAAGCCCGCACCGCTTGGCCGTGTCCACGATGGGGATTTTTTCATAGACCAAGCGGTTTCACCCCTCCGTCTGACAATTAAGCGGCCCGCTGTTCTGTCGCTGTGGGAATGGGCCGCAGGGGCCGTACCTCCAGGGGCGCGCCGTGGACGCACTTGGCCATGATGACCTGCCCGGTAGGCCGCACGTTGGCCAGGTCGTCCACCGATTCCATGTTGTCCACGAAAACCGGATAGTTGCGCCCGGTCAGCCGTTTCACCAGCTCGGACACCTCCATCCCCGCCCGGATCTTCTCGGACAGGGACAGCCGGTCATACCGACGGCCGTTGTAGGTGAACTTGAAAGCTGCCTTCTGCTCTCCGCTGGTCTTCATCACGTCGTACAGCGAGATGGCCACCCTGTTCATCTTCAGGGCCTCAAAGGTGAGCTCCGCCCGCTTTCTGGCGTAGATGACCACGTTGGAGATCAGAACCTTCAAAGCCTTGACCTTCTGCTGGGCCTGGGTGATCTGGCTGTCAAAGTCGGGCTGTTCCCGCTCAACGGCCTTCCGGGCCGCGGCCAACTCCGCCGCGCACCGCTGAAGCTCATCCTTGCAGGCCAACAGGCGGTCATATTCCTGCTGTGACAGATTGCCGTACTCCAGGCCGGCGGACAACCGCTGAATCTGTTCTCTCAGATTGTCCGTCTGTCCGTCTGCCGTCAGCTTGTCCCGCCGCTTGGTGAGTGCGTCGATCTCATCCTGCATTTTGATGATGTCCTCCGCCTGGAACTGGTCAAAAACCGCCTGGTCCTTGGACTCCTGTTCCTGTAGCTGCGCCACCTGAATCCGCTGGCTCCGGCCATTGGCAACAATATGGTTGATAGCCGTCTGGATTGCCACCTGCACCTCGGGCAGGTTTTCTTCCGTTACCGGCCGGCGGCAGGTGGGGCAGGAGATACCGGGAACAAAGGCCTTCAAAATCTGGTTTTCCCGCTGGTACTGTTTGCCCAGCTCCTGGACCCTGGCGTTGGCCTGGGCGATCTCCTGAGTGAACTTGGGCTGATACTGCTGTGCCCGGCGCTGGGCCTGTTTCTGGCTCAAAGCCAGAATGTCAGCGTCAATCTGGGCCGTACTGCTGCCCTGGGCCGCTTCGTTGTATCGGGCACTCAGCGCAACCAAATCAGACTCCATCCGGGCGCGGTCCAGTCCGGCAAAGCGCTTGCCCTCCAGGGCTTTCAGTTCGCTGTCAAGCTGACTGTAACGCTCCGTCAGAGCGGCAGCGGACTGCCGCTGGGCCTCAGCCTGGGTAACAGCCTGGTCCTTCTGGCCCTGGAGGTAGATCATGTGCTCCTCCAGCTTCCGAATTTCCTCCCGCCTGTTTTTCAGAACAGCGTCGGGAGAGGGAATCTCCACACCCTCCAAGGCAGCCTGAATGCCGTCGGAAAGCCGTCCCATCACGGTTTCGTGAGGAATCATAGGCAGATACATCTCCAGCAGGTTTTTGCCCTCATCCCCCAGCTCCTCAATAAAATAGAGGGGGTTGAAGATGGACAGGAACACATCCCGCTCGCCGAACATAAGCTGGGCGAAGCTGTCATAATGACGCAGCTGCCGCTCCAGTTCTTTCTCGTTGAATTTCTCACCCTTGAAGGTCTTCACCTCCAGCGGCTGGGCCGGGAGGGGATACTGGCCCTCGGGAATCTCCGTCAGGCTGGGAATTTTGGCAGGATCAACGGTGTACTTCTCCAGCCACAGGGCGTCCTCCAGCACATCCGACCGGCGCTTGCGCAGACCCATGACGGCGATCTGCTTGAATTTCTTAAACTCGCCGTCGGTAAACCGCCAGACGGTTAGTCCCTCAAAGTTGTCCACCAGCACCCGGCAAATATCTGGGGTGAGCCGGTAGTAGGGGATGACATAGACCAGCAGGCCGCCGTACATCAGATGGGGGAGGCTTTCAATTAAAAACCGCTTCTCATGCCGGGTCCGACCGCCAAACTCGTTGAGAACGGACAGATAGGGCGGGTTGAGGAACAGCAGGTGGAAGGCCTCATGGCTGATCTGGCTGAAAAAGAAGCTGCCGAAGCCCACCCGATGCAGGCGGGTCTGGGCCTCCTCAGCCCGGCTCTCGTCCAGCTCTACCCCGTAGGCATAGCAGTGATTCCCTTGAGCGAGCTGCCGCAGGGCTTTCCCGCAGCCGCAGCAGG
>OFFF01001184.1_pt1 | contig 17182 bp, 20 predicted proteins | sample 1521301 | NCBI WGS metagenome assembly OFFF01 (sample SAMEA3504101, study PRJEB24116) | mouse gut metagenome | biome: mouse gut; feature: mouse-associated habitat; material: faeces | place: Denmark | collected 2011
GGCCGGGTTATTGCCCCACTTGCCTGCCAGTACCTCCTGGGCTACTGCAGAAACGCTTTTCTTTGCGGAAGCTCCGCTTTTCGCTTTCTGGTTTACTGCTGCCTGGACGGCTTCGTAGTTGTAGCCGGCCGCTTCCAGCTTCTGCTTGCGCTCCGGGTTGTTCCCCCATCTTCCTGCCAGGACTTCCGTGGCGATCTCGTCTATGCTTTTCTCCGGAGCTTTCTCCGTCGCCTTGCTGGCGTAGTTCGGGCAAATAAAGCCCCGGATATATCTGCCGTTGACCTGCAGGTTCCTGCGTCCTACAACTCCGCCGCTCATGTTGCCCTCCATAACTTTTATCGTGTTTCCGCTTACTGCCTCAACCATGCCGACGTGTTCCGGCGTTCCGGTGCAATCCGTGGTAGCAAAGTTCGCCCCGTTGTCCCAGTCGTAAAGAACTTCGTCGCCCGGTGCTGGGATGTATGCGTCGTTTTCCTGCCAAATGCCCATAGCCTTGGCTTTCTCAATCAAATAATAGCAGGAACACTCTACCGGGATAATATCCGTATAGCCTGCCTTGATCGCCGCTGCGCTGGTCGTGGTGGCGCAGTATGCGTCGGTGTAAGTAACCTTGTACCCCCTGGGCAGCGGCTTATTGCCGTTATATGCGTCAATGATCGGGGCGTGGCTTTTGTCGGAACGCTTAAGCCCGATCCAGCCCTGCATAATACCTACGACCTTCTGTCTTGCCTGTGCCTCTGTCATACCTTCGTTCCCTCCTTCTTTCTGGTAAAGAGCTTCGTACTCCTGGCCATAGCCCGCCCGCTTCTTCTGGACGGCTTCGCTCTGATCCCCCGGTTTCTCAAACTGTAGCAGTACGGCATCGGAAGCCTCCCGGATGCTGGCGGCTGTCTTAAGAACTTTAAGGACTGCCGGGAAGCTCTCGGAAAGCTCCTTGTAAATAAATTCCGCCTGCGTCAAGGTGTCGCCAATGGATACGCCCTTTGCCTGGTGGAAAGCAAGCATAGCCTGTTTCCGGCTCCAAAATGTGCATTGATGTAAGCCGTAGCCTGCACCGTCGTGTACGAAGTCCTTATAGCTTCCATTGTCAACTGCTGCCGTGTAGCTCTCGTCTGTAAAGCCGAGTTTCTTTTCAAAGCTGTTCTGCAGGTTCTTCGGGTTCATCCTGCTCTCTGCGTAAAGGTTGCCGAACAGCCCGAAAATGCCATTGTTACAAAGTCCCTTGCTACTGTAAAAGGCGTAAAGCTCACGCTCTACGCCTCCCCAAATAATGCCCATGGTCTGCCTCCTATTCCTCGGTATCCTCCTGGACCTCGATCCCGACCTCGCCCTCAATGTTTGCCGCATCCGTCAATCCTTCCCCGATAATGTAGGCAATAACGGAAGCACCGGCCATAATAAGTGCCGTTACCTGCGTCGCCGTGTTCTCGGCTCCGCCCGTTGCCAGGATCATCATGGAAACGAAGGAAGCGACCGCCGTCCAAAGTTTCCGGCTTGTAAGTTTCTTTACCCAGTTAATCTGTTTCATGGTGTTGTCCTCCTTTAAGGTTTATTTTTTTTTGCGCCGGGGTTTCCCAACCTTCCGGCGCGGTTGCCCTGTTACATCCCGATCTGCTTGAAAACAAAGCCGATAACAATGCCGACAATGGCGGTTGCTATGTAGCCTACAATCTTCCGCCACATCTCGCCGTCCTTTGCTTCAAGCTCCCGGAGCTGCTTTCCCTGCTGCTCCTGCTCCTTCGCCATGCTCTCAATGCTTACGGCCAGCTTTTCAACGGAAGCGGTAAGCGTTCCAATCTGGCGCACGGTTTCCTCCAGCTCGTCGATCCGCTTGTTCTGCCGCTTGTTTTCCTCGTCCTGCCGTTTTGCAAATTCCTGATGCTCTGCCCTGGTGATGGGTGTGTCCATGCTTTTGCCCTCCCTTCTTGCAATAAAATAAGCCCCTTCCACGGCGCGTCCTGCGCCGTTTCCTGGGCCTTTTGCCTTTTAGTGTAGAAATATTAGTCTAAGCCGATTCCAGCCCGGATTTCCGCCGCCTGGTTAATCCTGGCAATACACGGAAGGCCGTCCGCTTCTTCTGCGCTTATGTGTTGCATAAGAAGCAAGAAAAGCTCGTCAATAACGCCGCTCTGGATTCTTATAATGGCGTTCTGCTGCTCTACTATCTCCAGCGGGCCGCTGCTCCTATTCTCCATATTCCTCCCCCGTGATCTCCTGGTAATCGGCTTCGGTGATGGTTCCCTTCTCTACCCGTTCCCCGATCTGTTCCCTGGTGACTCTGCCTGCTGCATAAAGCCTCTTAAGGCTGTTTACTAAAATCGAAGCCATTATAAAAGCCCTCCTTCCATAAGCTGCATCGTGTACTCGTCAATAGCTGCGCTCACTGCCTCGTCCGTCCGGATTTCCTCTATGCTCTTAAGCATCTCGTACTCTCCGACGCTGATCTCCCGGCTCTCGCATACGAAGTCCGTATAGGCTGCCGCCTGCTCCGTGGCTTCGTGTTCCTCCTGCTGAATGTTCCGGCGCTGGATGAAAGTATCAGGCGCCACAAGCTGCAATTCTGCCGGCCGGCTTGCGCTTCGTTCCTGTGTCCACTGCTTCATTTCTGTTTGCCCTCCTTGTCAATTTTGAAATAATTTTCTTAAGCTGTCTTACTTTTATGTAAGGCTTTATATAGTCCTGGTATGCGTCGTAAGTGTCCGTACAACTGAACCAGCCCATATAGCTTAACATTGCCTCTAAGTGTTTCTTAAAATATCCCCTCCCGCCTTCCTTCGCTGCGTGTAGCTTGCTGGCCAGCCTGGTAGCTGAAAGCATGATAGCTTTCCTCATCGTTGTCCGGTTGCGGAAGAAAAGGAAGCCCATAAAATCAATAACGCGCCCTACGACCTTCCCGTTCTTCTTCTGGTAGTTAAACTTAAAGACCTGGTAGTTCCGCTTCAGCTTCAGCCGGAACCTCCGCCCTATGAATTTCTTAATTTCTACTATTGCCTGGTGCAACTTCTTTTTGTTGTCGTGTCCTAAAACAATATCATCCATATAGCGGATAAGGTTCGGTATTCCTAGCTTGTCCGTTATGAAGTGATCCAGCGGCTCCAATAAATAATTTGCCAGCCACTGGGAAATGTAGAAGCCCAGCGGTATTCCCTTCTTAAAGCCTTGTAAGCAAAGCTCCACAATGTATAGAAAAAGCTCGTCTTTTATTCTTATGCGAAGCTCCCGCATAAGAATGTCCAGCCGTATGCTGTCGTAAAAATGGCGGATGTCAATCTTCGCAAAATTCCGGATATTCTTTCCGCCCTGGATAATTTTTAAAAGCCGTTTCTTGCCGTAATGTGCGCCCCGCTTCGGGAAGCTGCCGCAGGAATATGGGTAAGCCGTGGCTGTTATAATCGGCTCCAAAATAAGGACGATTATATGGTGCAGCCATTGCTCGTGTATCTCCGGCATAAATATCTTCCGGGTTTTGCCCTTTTCCCTTATGATTTTCGGCTTGCGCTTTTTCGGCTTATATGCCAGCTCCAGGTGTTCCACCGGAACGTCTGGCGGCTTCGTATTCTCTATCATGCGCCGCATGGCGGCGACTTCGTTATCAAGATCGGCGTCTATCTTCTGTATCTCTATTCGCTTCGTTTTGCCCTTCCGCAGCTTCTTGTATGCTTTTCTTATTATGTTTTCGTCAAGCATACGGCGATACAAATATTTGTACTGTTTAACGCCTCTTTCCGTTACGGCTTTTTCTACTTTCTGCCACAGCTCCTTCTTCCGCATAAACAATACTCCTATAAGAATATTTTTTCTTCTATCCTCTACGCACGGCAGGTGCGACCGCTTTACCGTGCGCCCTGTATCAAGTTAATTTACCACTTACCCTTCCAATAATGGCGGTTAAGGCGTATTTCAACGCCCAGGGGTGTAGGAATAAGGGCGGCTTTAAGTTAATGAACCATATGAATAGAAAAAAGGCGGCGCCGAAGTTCCAGTACGCATCCGTGACACCGTTGTTCCAATTCCGCGCCCGTGGTCCGCAACTAAGCCCATTGCTGCAATTACCGAACCGTAGGCAGACGCCCCCAGGTGACGCCGCCCCTATCCCCTTATATTTTGTTGTTTATAATTTACGCTGCTTCAAAGCTCCGGTATCTCCTGGGGGAATTGCTTCGCACCCCCAGACCCCCTAAACGGCTACGCCGACAGGTGGTAAAAGAAGATCGGCGGCGCCGACGGACCAGTACGCAACCGTGACACCGTTCGACCAACCCCGCGCCCGCGGTCCGCAACTAAGCCCACCGCTGCAATCACCGAACCGCAGGCAGACGCCCGTAAACGTCTGCTTCGGGTCTTTTCTCCAAAGCCCGTCACAGCCTCCGGTCGCGCTGCTCCCTCCGTCCATTCCTAAAGCCGGGATACTGCCGTATCCCGGTACGGTTCTGAAATGGGCCGGGTAGTCCAGGGCGTTGTGGTTCGTGTCCCAGGTCTTGTTATCCGGTACGGTGATCCCTGTATCCGTATACTTTGCCCCGGTCGGATCGTAGGTGTAATTTTTGCTTACCTTCACCCGCCCGTTTACAACTACTTCGTAAGGGTCGCGCATCCACTGCTGGTAGCTGCCCAGGACTATGCTGTGGAAAATCTTATTTAAGCTCAGCTTATCGTCGGTTCCGTAGAACTGCCCGCCGCCCACTACGGCGTTCCGCTTTACTCCGTAGGTCGGGGACTGGCTGGCGTCGTAGCCGCTGCAGTTTCCGTACCCATAGGCTTCCTGCAAGTTCGTTGTTTTTGCGAACATGATCAAAAGGTCGATAATGGTTTCCACAATCGGCCCACCCAGGAACGCCGCCCGGCTGCTGAAATTGGTAATAGCTGTCTTTTCCTTGTCCGTGGTGTTGTTATAGGTCGGCTGCAAGTTTGCAAGGCTTACCATCTTCGGGGTAGCTCCGTCCGCTCCCAAAATGGAACCGTAGAACATGGGCAGCCATACGCCCCCCAGCTCGTTATTGCTGGGGTCAATGAAGCCCACCGGCTCGTAGCCGTCGCGGGCGGTAAGGGAAAAGCGCACGATCCGGTCGTTGCCGACCATTTCCTCGTTCTTGTAAATCTTCATAAGCCAGGAAAAAGCGCCGCCGTTATAGCTGCTGTTTGCAACGTCGGAAGAGCCGCCGTCCTCCCTCTGGGTGTAGTCCGTTTCCTTGAGCCTGTAATCCGGTGTGCCGTCTGCCCGAACCATATAAGGCTTGTTTGCTTTAATGACCGGGAAGTCCGCCCAACTGTTCAGAACCATGCTGCCGTTTTCCTTATTCCTTGCAAGCGGGGAATAATTCTTATTAAGCCCGATGTACTCAATCCGGGCGGACGGGCTTAAGATGTCGTTATGCTCAATGAAGCCGTATACCGGATCGGATGCCAAAATGTTATAAACCTTGTCTAAGGTTTCTTTGTCTGCAATATAAATCTTTTCTCCTGCCATTACTCGTCTACCTCCTGTATATAAATCAATCCGTTATCAATCCCCAGCTTATACTTCTGCTTCGTGGCGTCGTCCCTTATCTTGTTCGCATCCTCCGCAAGCAGGGCGGCTCCGGTGCTGACGATTGTAACTTCTGCGCTGTTGTTTACGGTTGCAAAATAATCCTGGGTGATCTGCGCCGGGTTATATCCGTTATAGGGCGGCATAAAGTCGCCGTTGTCCCCGGCTGTGGTGGTGATGCTGTAAAGGATTTCCGTGCTGTCCGCTCCGTCCTTTACCTTGGCAAATAAGCCCATCTCGTTAATGTAATACCCGGCGTTTACGAGGGTCTGCCCGGTTACTGGGTCCTGGTTCGTAATAAGCGCCGTTACCTTCACGCTGTAATCGCTGAATACGTCAATATCCGAAAGGGTATAACTGTTCTTAAGCGATTTAAGGGCTGTCCGCTTCTGCAGCGCATCCAGCGTCTTTTCGGCTGCGGTATAATTGCCGTTGCCTACTGCGATCCGGGTAAACTCTATCTTGATTTCCCCGGCCTGCGCCCTGGTCAGAAGCCTCGCCCCTGCGTTGGTCATGACCGCGTTGTTAAATGGTTGTGGCATTCTTGGTTCCTCCTTCTTTTACGGTATTCTTGTATTTACTATTTGAAGCCGTGGCGGCTACAATAGCCTCTGTTACTGTTTCGCCCTGGACGATAAAACCTTCCCGGACTGCTGGCGGTTTCTGGTGCGCCTCCGCCCTCGCTGCGGATCCAGTGTAAGCATGGCCTTCTACTGGTGAGGCGGCTCCTTCCAATCCTTCCCGGATGGCTGCCTGCTTCTCTGTGGCCGCCATTTCGCCCCCTATAAACGTCTGGCCTATGACTTCCTTACCCTCGAAGCTAAAACCGTCCACAATGGCCGCCTGGTGCGTCCTGGTGGCTCCTGCTGCCCCTGCAAATACTCCGGCGGTAATTTCTCCGCCCTCAGTCTTAAAGCCGTCCCAAATCGGCGCAGGGCGGCTCTGCTGGGATGCCAATGCCCCGGCGTGTATGGTCTGCCTTGCTTCCCGGTCTACGGCGTAACCATCAATTACTGCAGGCGGCTTATAGTTTGGGAAAACTGCCGCCCCAGAGAAAAGCTCGTGATTTACAATCCGGTGTATATCAATCGCCCGAAGGTGTGACCGGGTATTCTTTACCCGCCGGATCATAATTGAAAAAAAATCGTTCATTTCAAGTGTAAGTATTGCGTTGGTAACAATCTTAAAATAATAGGGCTTGTCGCCGTACTCGTACCACTCTTTTACTTCGCCCTCCCCAAATACTACACCCACGAGTTCCTCTACTGCCTGGGGCGTTCCTGCGCTCATATACCAAATAAGCGTATTTTTTACAAGCCGCCGCTTCGTGTCAATGTCCAGCGTACTCCGGTAATACTGGGTACGAAGTTCCGAAGCCAGAAGGTCTATAACTTCCTCCGGCTGCTCGTCCAAATTGGAATAAATATAGAGCCTCCGGCTGTATCGGTAAAGAAGACGGCAGGCTTGCTGCAAGGCGTAGCTTAACGCCTTTACTTCCGGCTTTTTGGTTATGTTTCCGGGCATGATGTCTGTTAGTTGCCCGTCGTAATAACTAATCATTTTCAAGCCCTCCGTATATAATATTTACCCCTGTACACTGGGCTTTCGCCGTTTCCCCTATAACGCGGAACGCTGGCGCCCGGACTTCCGCCCTTTTTGCCCCTGCATCGTTCAGCCTTGCTATAAGCTCATCCGGGTTTATGTCCCGGCCTACCTTGGAAGCCTGCCACAGCTTATAATCCTCTACGGCGGTTTCTGCCTGTGCCTGGATAGCCGTTGCTGCGTTGCTGTCGCTGGTGTTTATGTAATAGGTCACGTCTATCTCGTATTCTTCAATTTCCGGACGCTTTACTTGTACCTGGTCCGTAAGCGGCCGCTTTCCTCTCTGGTTTACCGCCGCCGTTACTGCTGCTATGGTGGTATCGTCCGGGACGGTTCCGTCTGTCATAACAAAGCGGATATCAACTAAGCCCGGTGTAGGGCTGGTTATTTTAACATCCCCTATAAAGGGGTTGCTGTCCTTCACCCAATACTCGTAAGCGTCGTCCGGGCCGGCTGTAGAATAGCTGGAAGGAGCCAGGTAAATTCTTTCTGCCATGTTCTGGTCTGACTCTACCTCCGTCCCTCCGGTGCTTTTCTGCGTGTTCTCAACCTTGGAAATAAAGCCTATCGGATCCACCAGGGTGGTAAGCTCCCCGGCGGCAAAGTCGTTCCCTATCGTCCCGGCCTCTGTGCATTCCGCCATGACCGTGACTTCCGTTTCCCCCGGCGGTATCTCTGCGTATTCAATCGTAGCAAAGTAAACCTCGTAGGCAGCCGTTACCCTGGTTCCCTGGGGGATACTGGTCGCCGCCTCCCTTTTCCCGGAAAGCGTGAACTTGACCGGAACCTGGGCGAACTTTGCCGGGTTCCTCGTTACCCTCTTAAGCGCACCCATATTCTCTAAATAATCGTCGTAGGCGTACTTAAGAAAGTTCATCTTTCCGCCCTTGTCTATGTTCTGCAAGCCCTGGTATATAAGCTGGGCGCAACCTAACATAATAATGCGGTTCGGATCCGACTTGGAAAGCTGTATTTTCTTCCCGGTGATCTCCTGGTACTTCGCCACGAAGTCGCTTAACATCTGGCTCTGGATGTTCTCCAGCGTCAATCCGTCTATGAAAGAAATATCCGGTAAATTATCTATCGTGTTCAGAATATCCGACAATCCTTGCCACCTCCTTTATTCCTCCGATTCTTCCGTGTCTGCATCCTCGGTGTCCTCTGGGTCTTTCGGCCCGATTATGATTTTCGGGGTCAGGTTCCCGTCTTCTGCCTGCGTGTACTCAATGTTTAATATTTCCGCCTTATCCTCGTAAATCTCCGTTTTTTCTATGACCTCCAGCGCAAATAAATTTCTCGCCACGTTGGTCGGGCAGCTCTCAAAGGTCTGCTCTAATCCGAAGTTACGATCACCGGGGCAAGTGCCGGCCCTGGTGCTGTAAAGCAGGTCAAGGTTGCGCTGCATTTCTTCCAGCTCCGTTGCGTTAAGGTAGTCGAAGCCGATTATAACTGTTTCCGGTGTGCCAAACATCCGCCCGCCTCCTTCCCCTTATAAATATTCCTCCAGGGTAATGTCGCAGGTAATCTTTACAACTTCGCCCCGGTTTAAAATCGTTTCCCAGCTCTCGCTGATCTCTGTTATGGCGTACTTATTGGAGCCTACCTTCTTGCTTCCAATAACTACGGTCTGGGGTTTCCCCGTCCGGATCAGCTTCTCTATGTTCTCTACCGTTTTCCGCGGCTTCACGCCGTGTTCTGCGTTGAGGGTTATGGTAAATGTTAGCTGGTCGGCATCCGGCCCTAAAAACTGCTTTTTCGGCTTTTTGCCTACTCTGGAATGGGAAGCCCAGCGCCCCTTTACGGTCCGCTGCATCTTCTTGAAATTAAGGATTTTTGCGTCGCTGGTTTCAAATACGACGGTTTTCCCTATATGCCCTATGGCCATTCAACTACCCCCTTCCCTACCCCTACGACCTTCTCTAAATCTGCGATCCTTTTTTCGTGGTCATGGAGCTTCAGCAGAAGTTTCTCCGCCTCCGCGTCCTGGTGGGTTTCGCTGCCATCTAAGGAAGCTATGACGGTATGCTCCGCCGCTATGGTCAGTACGCCGTCCTTATAATTGATATAGGCTCCGCCGCCCAGATCCTTGTGGAAGGTTCCGGGGTTCCCCGCTGCGTTGTATTCGTTCCAATAGGTCCCTAAGATGATTCCCATCTCCCCGCCGTTGCTCAAATGCATAACGACTACTTTTGCCCCCAACTGCGGCAGCTTGTATTCTTCGTTAAAGGTGGCGTATGGTAATAGCTCCGTGACCTCGCCGTCCCGGTCCTCAAATATTACGCTTACCATTCCCGTTTCCGGGTCTACGCTGCTTACGGTCCCGATCCTGTTTCCTCCGTCGCTCATCCTCCGCCTCCTATGCTTTCTTAAGGCTTTCTTTTCCGCACCAGCCGTACCGCGTCCCGCCCTTGCGCTTCGCCACTCCGTACTGGTACTTATAGCCGCTTCCTAAAATCTGCGTTATATACATTGTCATGTTGCTGCACTGGTTCGCCTTGCCTCCGTTGCCTCCCCAATAAGCCGGCCCGTTTACGATAACCTTGTCGCCTACTGCGAGGGCTTCTCCGGCTGCTGGCTGTGCGGTTGCGGTCTTGGAAGCGACCGCTTTCTTCTGTCCCTGGTATTCCTTCATGACGGTTGCCTTGCTTATGCGCTTCTGGCACTTGTGAAGCTCCAGCGCCATGGTGTAGGCTCCGTCCGGGCTTATGTTATGCGTTACTTTGTCCACAAAGTATTTCCCGGAAAGCTGGTAAAGCCCTTTTATATTTACCGTGCTTCCGGCTGCGATCCGGTTGTTCGCCATGATGGTTACGCTCATAGTTACCGCCTTTTCGTTCTCGGCGTTTACCTTGGCGCAGGCTTTTAGCTGGGCTTCCTGCAGGCTCTCGACCTTCTCGTTAATGTTAAGTATTCTTTTTCCGCTTCCGACTACGCACTTCATTTCCTTGTCGTCTTTACCGGAAGTATACTTTATCTGTGCGCCTGTGTACGTCCCGACCAGGGTGGTATTGTATGACCAGTCCTGCAAGTCTGCCTTTTTCAAGGTGGCCACTGGTTTCCTGGATTCAAACTGTCCCTTGTCGTAGATAACAATCTTTCCGCTGTAAATCTTGATAGCCATCCCGTAATCCTGGCATACTTTCGTCAAAAAGCTGCTGTCAGCCTCGTTGCTCTGCTCTATGGTTCCCAGCTTTATCGTCCCCCCGGTGTACTGCAGCTTAAGGTGGTACTTTTTGGCGACCTCCGCCGCCACCTCCTTAAGCGTTGCTTTCTTCCAGGTCTTACTCCGGGCCGTGCTTCTGAAAGCGTTACCTTCCGGGACGGATACTCCGCCAATGGTGCAGGTAAGCTCTGGGCCGGTATAGCTCAAATCGTCAAGGCAAAATTTTCCGCAATAGAAAGTTTTCTTTTGCCCTGCCTTGTCCCAGCTCTTTTCAATGATTTTTGCTGTCAACTTATCGCCTTTTTTTGGCATCCACTTGTTTGCCCAGCGCAAGTCTATATTTGTTAAGGTTATGCTTACGGTGTCGCTTTCCCCGGATGCCGGGTCGGTGTAAGAAAAACCTTCGTTATATTCCGCCATGACGGCGGCGGGATGTTTGCTTGTCCCGCCGGCCTTCTTGGCTTTCTGGTAGGTCACGCTTACGCTTGCCTGCCTGGGTGTTTCTTTGTTCATTCCTCGTCCTCCGCTTCATCCTCGCTGCTGTAATCATCGTAAGGATCTTCGTCCTCATCCCCGTCGTCCTCCGCCCCGGTTCTCCATGGCGGCAGCTCGTCGCTTTCCTCGTACCATGGAATACCCGGCGTATTTAAGACGGTTCCTGCTGAAAAGACTAAAACGTCCAAAAAGGGGTAGTTATTCGCCATAAGGAAGGCGGCGTATTCCTCGCCGCCGTATACCTTATAGGCTATTTCGTCCCAGGTTTCCCCCTGTATCGTGGTATATGTTTTCGCCAACTTTACCACCTCCTATAGCTTCCGCCTCTGCTGATCCTTCTCGTATTGTTTCATCAGCTTGTTAAATTCTGCCTGGCTCATGCGGTCGGCCTCTGCGATTTCTTCCTTCCCGGCGCTTCCGTAAAGGTTGTAGACCGGGCTGTACTGGATTGTAGGTCCTCCGGCTCCGGCAAGCTCCGGCTGTCCGCCGCCCCCGGTTCCTATTCCCTTCAGCTTCTCAATAAAGGCGTCAATAAGGGAAGCTCCGCCGCTTGCGGCGATTGCCTCGTTTAATATCTCCTTCATTTTCGCCCATAGCGTATCAAGGGGCAGAACTGCCTCCGGTCCCGCTTCCCCTACACCCTGCATTCCTGCTGGCGTGTTAAATATAGTCGGCTGGTCGAAAATGCCGCCCAGGGCGTTCCAGCTCACTGAAAAGTTCGGAACGCTTACGCTTCCGCCGTCGCCGTATGATACGGAACTTGTGGAAACATTTATAACGGGGATTTTTGGTTTCGGGATCGTTATGGTCATGTTTTCAAATGCTGCTTTTACCGCGCTCGCTGCGGAGCGGGCCGCGTCTGTGACGGTCGTTGCAAGGCGCTGCATCGCCGTCTGTGCGCTTGTGTTTGCTTTATTCCATCCGCTATCTAAAGCGGTGTTTACGTCGTCCCCCAGGGTCGTCACCGCCTGGGTTACTGCCTGGCTGTTTCCGGTCATTCCCGTTCCGATGGCCGTTGCTCCTTCGGTTCCTACCGTCGTAAGCGTCGCCGTCAGCCCGGAAGTGTCTACCGTCAGCGCACTGGTATCAATGGCCGAAGCGGCAAGCCCGGTATTAAGCCCGGTACTAAGAGCCGTTGCTCCCTCGGTTCCTGCGGCTGTCATGGTGGTGCTGAAAGCTGAAACGTCCAAAATGCCGCTTGTGTCTACTGGGATCCCTGCTATCCCGGTACTGAGTCCAGTGTTTAATGCCGTCGCCCCGGTTGTTCCCATGGCTGTCATATTTGCGCTGAAAGCCGTAGTATCAAGCCCGCCCGCTGCCATGCTGTCGGTTAAGCCCGCAGAGAAGGCCGTCCCCGCCTGGGTCCCGGCTGCTGTCGCCCCACTAGTGTCCAGTCCGCTGAAAGCGTTTGTTGCCATGCTGTTGGCTGCCGCCGTTACCGCTCCAGCGTTGCTATCAATACCAGATGCATAGCCCTTGGCAATTGTGCCGCCTTGGTCAGAAATTTCAAGTGCTTCGACCTCCCCACCTATGACAAGGCTCTTTATGGCGCTCCACAAGCTCTTTCCGGTGCTGAGTATTCCGTTAATCAATCCCTTTATAATCTGGATGCCAACGTCAAGCCAGTTTGTGCTTAAAATCGCATCAATTATCGCCCATACAAGCTGGGGAATGGCATCAATAAGCTGCGGTATGGCCTGAATCAAACCCGCTGCCAGTGTTATGATAATCTGAGCGGCCACCTGCACAATGTTGCCTAAATTTGCAATAACCCCTTGTATGAGAGATACAATCAGCTGTATGCCTCCCTGTATAATCATGGGAAGCATCTGAGTTATGCCGGAAATAAAGCTCACGATAATCTCTACGCCCATCTGTAAAATCTGGGGCAGGTTAGAAATTATCCCCTGCGCCAAACTCAAAATAAGCTGTATTCCCATCTGCAAAAGCTGTGGAAGCATGGAAACTATGCCTAAAACCAAATTACCTATAAGCTGAATAGCTGCGCTTATAAGCATGGGGGCGTTCTGTCCTATACTGTTTACAAGTGTCTGAACCAACGTAAGAGCTGTCGATATAACCTCCGGCAGCCGCTGTATGATGCCGTTTACAAAGTTCACGATTGCCTGCGTTCCGGTGCTTATAAGCTGTGGAAGCTGGGCGGTCATGCTCTGCACGAACTGGGTCAATATGTCGATTCCGGCAAGTATAACCTGCGGAACCAGGGTAAAAAGCCCCTCGACAAAAACGGTAATAACTTCCGACGACGCCGTTGCCAATGCCCCGGAGTTGTCTGTTATCCCGCTTATGAAATTTTCCAAAAGGTCCACGCCCATGCTTACTACCTGCGGGGCGTAGTCCGCTATGGTGTTTACTACCTCGGCCATGCATCCGCCTACCGCTCCGACCATGCCCTCCATGCCGCCGCTCTTGTACGCCTCGGAAAGCTCCCCGACCATGCTGGTGGCTAACTGGGTCATTTCCCTTAAAGGTCCATTAAGGTCCTGGTATATGCTGATTCCCAAATCGGAAAGACCGGACTTCAAAATGTCAATATCTCCGTTAAGGTTGTCAAGCTGAATAGCGTACATATTTTCGCAAGCTCCGGCGCTGTTCTCAATCGAAGCGGACAGCTCGTCGAAACGGTCCGTACAATTTGCAAGCATGGCGTTGGCCGCCGTAAGGTCGGTCTTATTGAACAGCGTCGAGAGTATGGTGTCTTTCGAGGCGTTGTCCATCCCGTCCATGGCTCCCTGCAAATCCTTAAATACGTCGTTAAGGCCGCGCATATTCCCCTGGGCGTCGTATACGTCAACACCCAAAGACTTAAGCGAAGCCGCCGCCTTGTCCGTCGGGTTCTGCAGGCTCAATATAATATTTCTAAGGTGTGTACCTCCTTCCGCTCCTTTTAGTCCGTTATCTGCCAAAATTCCGAGGGCTGTGTTAAGCTCCGTCGTCCCCCCGGCGAGTCCTTTTGCCGTTCCTCCTACGGTCAGAATAGCCTCGCCCAACTGTGCGACGCTGGTGTTCGCCTTGCTGGCTGTCTGAGCCAACTGATCGGAGAATTGCGTAAGGTTCGCTTCGGTCGCTTCAATGCCCAGGGCACTCATGCTGTCTGTTACCATATCGCTGGCGGCTGCCAGGTCCATGGCGCCCGCCCCTGCAAGTTTTAAGACGGTCGGCAGTGCCGTTGCCGCCTTGTCTGCGTCGTAACCTGCAAGGGCTAAATAGTTCAAGGCTTCCGCCGCCTCCGTCGCTGAAAAGGCTGTACTTGCCCCGCACTCCCTGGCGGCGTTCTCCAATGTTTCAAAAGCCTTTTGCCCCTCCGCTGTGGTCTTGTCGATCAGCATGGTGGCGGCGACCTGGCTCATGGCTCCTTCAAATTCCCGGCCGGTATTTATGGCAGCTATGCCCATAGCTCCTACGGCTGCGGCTGCTGCCGCCGTAGCGGAAGCGACCGTTTTTGTAATGGTTCCCAGTCCCTTGGTGGCCTGGCTTAAGGCGTTTTTAAACGAACTTTCAACTTTGCCCGCTATCTTTATAGCGATCTCCATCTCTTTACCGCCGCCCGCTGCCATAAATCTCCGTCACCTCCTTCGCTATTTCTATCAACTCAAAAACGGACAGGCTTTCCAATGCGTCTAAGCCTGTCCGCAGAATAATTGATAGGTGTATGGTTAATTTCCGAAGGCTGGAGCCGTCTGTTGGCTTTAGTCCTCGCCGTACAAAAAATTTGTTACCCGGTTCTTGATCTTAAGTGCCTCCTTCGGCGGAAGCGCCTTAAAAAATTCCACGGGCTTACCGGAAGCCCTGGCGGAAATAAGGCAGGCGTATTCCAGGGACATCTCCGGCAATACGTTCACTGTTCCGCCCCTCTCAATGGTCTTATTTACCGCAATCATGTCCGCTGCGCTCAAAAATTCCAGCCCGCTCAAATCTACGCTTTCATAGCTTACTCCCTCGAAGGTAAAAGGCTTCTTAAAGAATACCAGGAAAGGGTTGTCCTCCATCTCCTGCTTTCTCCTTGCCTCAACTGCTGCCGCCTCTGCCTCTGCTGCCTGGGTTAAATTCTTCTCTTTTTCCATCAACACATTTTCCTCACTTTCTCTAATAAGTCTTTGCCGTGTACCTTGTAAACGAAGTTGAGCTTATCAAGCTCGATCTCTGTCACGTTGTCGATCTCAATCAAAATATAAAGGATTTCCAGCTTAATGCTGCTTGCGGTTCCGCTTCCCTGCTTCGCCTTGCCGCCCGTAAGTCCCTTGTTTTTCCCCCGGACTACAATCCGCATGGGCTTAAAAGCCGTTGCACCGCTGTCGTTTACGGTGTACTGGATCGATCCTCTCAAAGTAACCGTAACGCTTGAAATATCGTCCGAAAGGATAAACAGATCCTTGTCCATCTGCCTGAACGGGATTTCTATTTCCATGCTCTGGAAATGCCCCACGGTCGGGTCGTCAATCTCCCCCAAAATACCAGGGCCGCTTAATGTTTCCGTTAAGCTCTCGAAGTCCGGCAGGGTTACTTCGTCGGAAATGCCGACCAGCTTCGTGCCGTCCTTGTATACGTTGAAAGAATTGATTTTTGAAGGAATGTTATACAATCTTATTCACCTCCTAAAGCTGCTTCCAGCATGGTCGGGTCAAACTCCAATACGTTCAGAATATCCTCCGCCGGGGTGTACGGCGCCAGGTACTGGTGAAACTGGATTTTCCCGTTTAAAATGTCCGTGATTGGGTTCTCATCCTCGCTGTAGGTAATCCGTGCGCCAGCGCACTTACCCTGGGCGACATAAGAATTGCCCCGGATATTCTCTGTGTCGCATATGCTCTGGACAAGCCGGGGGTCTGTCGGGTCGTCTACTTTCTCGAAGTAACTTAAAATAAAGCTGTTTCCCCACCAACTGAAAAAACGGCGGCAGCAAAACCAGCGGTCCTTCGGGTCGGTCGTCATGGGGTACGCTGCGCTATTATTCCCCCAGGAACGGAAGCCGTTAAGATTAATCGCCGTGGAAACGCCGAAGCTGTTTACCAGGTTCGCCTGCTCCCGGTCTACTACAATCTCGCTGCACTCGTCGTCGTCCAAACAAAGCCCAGTGATGGGAATCGCTTTATTGCTGGCTGAAAGGTTCGGCACATCGTCGTTGCTGGCGTCAACGTAGGCGATCAATGCTGAATAGATGGCGCTGAAATAATAAACCTCGGCCCCGATTCTTACCTTTGGCCATACCACCGACATATGTTCGCTTACAAAGCCGGATTTCTCCTTTACGGTCTTTACGTCCGTATACTTCGTCGCCCCATCTGCGGTGCTGTCCAGGTCGGTGATGCATTCGCAAGTGAAAGACCCGTTGATTTTAAGGCACTTCACCGCCATAACCGAAGCGACCACCGAATCCCTGGAATACCCCGGCGAAGTAATAAGCCCCGGCGTCATTCCAAAGAGCGGATAAACCTGGCGTACAAGCTCCAGACCGCTCTCCTTCCCGGTGCTTACGTTGTAGCCGCCTATAATGTCATTTTTTGTTACTTTGGACGGGTCGATCTTGTCCCCGGAAACGCTTAAAGTTGCAGCCTCTGCTCCGGCTCCGGACTCCAGAAGGGTAATAACTGCATAGCCATCGTCGTCAAAGCCTGTAATATAATCTACGTCCGCCTGCAGCGTCGTTTCCCCGGCTTCTATGACAAGGGTATCAAGCAGTATTCCCTCAATGCTTACGGTTGCCTGTAATGCGTCCACCTGGCATGTCGTTTTCGGTATGCTGTCCTTATGCTTCTTCGGATCCAGGACGTTGATTAATGCAATCGGCGCAACTGCGAACTTCTTAAAGGTCGCGCTGATGCTCTGGTTCAGATTGTAATCTTTCAAGTTGTTAGAATACCCTACCGCTGCGCTTGCTTCCGGGAAGCTGTAAGCGAGCTTCACTACGTTGGTAGCCTTATAGGGATCCTTGGCCAGATTGACCGGGGAAACGCCTACTACTACCTGGAAAGCCGCCGTACCGATGATTGGGGCTGTAAGGCTCGTAGGGTTTTCTGAAATTCTTACACCATGGTTGTAAGCCATCTTTTATCTCCTTTTCTCTTTATTTTTTGCTGAATGCGCTGGCCTTCTGGTAAAGGACGCTTAATGCGCTCCCTTCTTTCCTCAGCTCTGCGCTTGCCGCCGCCAGCTTCTCAACCGGAACGACTAAGGATTCAAAAATGCGGTACTCCGCAATTTGTTCCTTAAGCGCATCCGGCAGTCCGGCGTTGTATGTGGTGTACTGCTTCGCTCCGAGAATATCCGGGCCAATATAAACCACCGTTTCCGCCTCCTGCGTGGCCGATGCCGCTTTCGTTTTCTTTGCTTCACTCATGAATATGGATCCTCCCTTCTTACTGCTGCAATCTCAA
>OFFF01001185.1_pt1 | contig 17180 bp, 31 predicted proteins | sample 1521301 | NCBI WGS metagenome assembly OFFF01 (sample SAMEA3504101, study PRJEB24116) | mouse gut metagenome | biome: mouse gut; feature: mouse-associated habitat; material: faeces | place: Denmark | collected 2011
TGGATCGACCCAGTTCAGCAAATACTTACTGCCGAGTTCTTCAGCTTCTTTATATTTCATTTCAACCAAAGAACGAATCTTGCTATGGATCGGAACTATCCGCTCGCTTCCGGCTTCGGTCTTCATACCGCCTTTAAACGTTCCCTCTGTCAAATCTACATTCGCCAATTCTATCAATCCAAGCTCCTGAGGGCGCCACCCAGAATAGCATTGAATCAAGAGGATGTCTATACCTCGTTTATCGTTTACATGCTGCCATAGCAGTTCAATCTCTTCTTCAGTAAAAGCGATATGCTCCCGTTTGACATTATGGCACTCTTTCACAACTTCATCGGGCAGCTTAAAGGTTCGGGAATAGTTCTTGTCTACGATCTCATATTCCAAAGCATAATCCAACATCAGGTTAAATAGTGACTTGATTTTGTTTTTCATGGTTGCGGTCGGAGTCTGCTCGTTGCCCTTGACGACTGCAACACCTTCCTCCATACATCCTTTGATGTGTCTGGCACGAATATCCATCACTCTCATATTGTAAACAACGGAGCAATACTCCCAGGCATTCTCAGCAGCTTTCGTGTCTTTGACGGTCTTTTCATACTCAGGGAACCATTTGTCGTAGAGTTCCTTCATGGTGATGGCAGGCTGCAAGTCATAGGGATTCTTGTTATATTCTACGAGGGCTGTATACGCATCATTGTATGTAGGAAAGTAGGATTCCGGTTTCAGCGGTTTACAAATAGGTCTGCCGGTTGCTGTCTTACCAACGGTAATCATAGCTCGGAAGGGATTGCGCAGGTTCCGGTTCTTAATCTCGCTGATTTGTCCGAATCCGTTTGGTAATCTTCTTCTCTTGTTATTCTTATTTCGGGGTTTTCTCGGTTTTACGTCCGGCTGTAATGGATATCCACAGTGCGGACAGAATGTTGCTTTGTCGCTTACCTGTAATTCACATTCAGGGCATTGCATCAACATTGTACATCACTCTCCTTCCACAACCAGCATTATAATAAATAGTGTAGGAATTGTCAACTCCTACATTTATATTTTCTTGCTAAGCTCCTCTGATTTCTAACCTAGATTAAATACAGTACGCAGGTGACATGTTTTTCTGATAGCCTTAACATACAAAATCCGAAAAATTCCCGGGGTGAGATTTTGGAAAACATTTTTGAAGGAGGGCTGTATGGACACCATATTTCAAACTGGTTCTGTACCGGTTGCGGTCGCCGCCAAGGTATACGGTAAAGACGCTTCCTGGATACGGGCTGGCATTATTTCCGGTTGGCTTCCCATCGGAACAGCCACAAGGAATGGTCAACTCGTAACTAAAATCGAAGAAATCAACAGTAAGCTGGGACGGATTAACTTTTATATTTCACCCAAATTGCTGTATGAACAAACCGGATACCTTTGGAAAGGAGAAAAAGCATGAGTACGACCATAAGACCTGAGCTATCAGAGAAGAATAAATATTGGATTGACCGCCACCGTTATTATGAGCTGAAACATTTTTGTTTGCAGTATCCCGCATGGAAAAAAGCTTATCGAACACTGGATGGAATGAGTAAGAGACCGAACGACCATCCGATACTTAGCAAACTCAACGTAGTGAGTGACCCGACCGCCAGATGTGCAGTTACAAAAGCATATCTTGCAGAACGGATAGCGATGATAGAGGATGTTGCAGAGGATACGGACGAAGAACTGGCAAGTTACATTTTACATGGGGTAACGGAGGGCTGCTCCTATGACGTATTGCGGGTGAGGTATAATATTCCGTGCTGTAAGGATATTTATTACGACTTGTACAGACGGTTCTTCTGGCTGCTGAGCAAAGAAAGAGAGTAAAATTCGCAGAGATTTCATCTCCTTTAATGAAAGGAGTGTGAAATTATGAGTGCAATAAAAAGATGGTTTGAAGATCATATTTCAGAGATTACAGACGACGAATTACTGGAAGGTGGTTATGAACAGGAAGAGATCAACTTTATGAGAGAATGCTTTACAGGAAAGAAGACGGAGTCCTAACAAGGGCTCTTTCTTTTCTGCGTAGAAAATGCTATAATTAAGCCGATACATGATACTTTTTGTTTTATATTTCGCAAATAATACATCGCCCTTTATGAAAGGAGGATACATATGACGGAACAAGGTTCTAATTTTGAAGAAAAGGAGAAAACCGAGATGATGAACGTTCAGGAAGTGGCAAGAATGACCGAATGGCTCAGAGCAAAAGGCATGAGTGATACGGAAATTCTCAACTGCATGAATTACATCGCTACGGGCGTTGGCTTACCGATAAACGACGAGCCGTCCGAAGTAAAAGAGTCCAAATGATTCAGAGGGAAGGGTCGCTTAACAGCGGCTCTTTCTTTTTCGCAAAAATTACATGTTCCATTATGAAAACCGATAGGTTTATCTAAACTTTATTTAATTATGGAGGAACAACGATGGAGAAAAATTTAGGTAATGAATTCAGAGAGGTTATGACGGAATGTAAGGAATTGATCATGACAGAAGTCGTAAGTAATTCTATATCCAGTTTGGATGAGAAGAGCGTTGCAGGAAATGTCAAAACATTGCTTATGGTTAATCGTTTGATGGATCTCTGCTGTGATTTGTTTGAAAAGCAGGACAAGTTGATGGACAAAATGGATAAGGTAATGGATAAGTACCTGGAAAGATAATTCAGAGATAGGAGACCGTGGGAACATGGTCTTTTATCTTTTTTAATCTAGCTTAGAAATCAGTACACAGGTGACTGAAAAACATGGTAATTTGGTATCTGAAAAAATCTATGGAAGGAGGAACAGTATGCTAACGGTTGTTATATTTATCACAGGTTTTCTTGTTGGGTGCGGTATTACAGTTGCAATCTTTAAACAGAAATGTATTGGGGCTTTACGGGTTGATACATCTGATCCGGACGGCCCTTTTATATTTCTTGAAGCATCTAAGAGTATCGACTTTATCGCATCAAAAAAATCGGTCATGCTGGAAGTGAATCTCAAAAACTATATTTCGCATGACTAACAGTTCCTTTTATGGAAGTTAAAAACTTGACAGCGAAAGGAGAAAAAATATGAACGAAGACATTATCACAATGTTGGACGAGCAGATTAAAGCCGAACTCGGAGGTTTATCCGGTCTTGCAGTTGGAAGCAAGGAACATACGGAGGCAATAGAGGGTTTAGCCAAGCTGTACCGGTTAAGAATCGACGATTCTAAGGCTGCAATGGAGTACAACAAAGAGATTGATGACGAAAATTTCAGACGTGACCAGATGGAGCAGGAGAAAACGCAACATCAGGAACAGGTGGAAAGAGAAGAACAATCTCGGAAGGAACAACTTGCAGAGCAGAAGAAGGATCGTTATATAAAGATTGGTATTGCTGCGGCTGAGCTTATGGTGCCACTGGTGTTCTTTGCCAAGATTTATCAGATGGGATATGATCTGGAAAAGGACGGCACGTTTACAGTTCAAACATTGAAGAACTTGATTCGGTTCGTTAAACCGACCAAACAATAAGAGTTTAAGATTCCAAAGCGAGGAGGCGTGATATTTACAGCGCCTTTTCGTTTTTCCTTCGCTAAAATTGCATATGCTCTTATGGAGATACAAAGAGCTCTTTAATCTCTTAACTTAACTATGAAAAGGGTGTATGATATGTAGTGCACTCCAAGTTACGAAAGGAGATAATAATATGAGCCAAATAATTAAACCGGAAGGTATTGAGTTAATGGAGTACCTGAACGAAGGGTATGCAATTTGTAATAAATGCGGAGCAGTTATGGACCGCAGGGAACATCCCAGGGGTGGAAATGATATTTATACCTGCCCATCATGTGGTTGGAATGTAGACGTGATGGATTATGAGTACGAAGATGATGAGGAAGAAGAATGGACAGAAGAAATGCTCGATATGTACGCAGGAAATGTACCGCCAGATGGATGTAGAGCCTGTGGAGGGCCTTATCCGAGCTGTAAATTGTCATGCCCAGCATTTGACGAGTAATATTAGGGAGAGGAAGTCCTGACGAGGGCTTTTTCTCTTGCGTTTTGGGAGAATACGATGAGATATCATTACAAGAAACCGACAATGCCACGAACAAAATTTGGCAGATGTTATATTTGCAATCATCCGGTTTACAATAGTTGTACTCTATTTGAGATAAGTGGGAAAGGTCTCGCTGTGATCCAGCAGCGATTTGATAAAGAAACAAAAAGTACCTGGTGGGGTGAGATAGACCAATGGCTTACTGCTGAGCTATATTTGCATCCGCAATTTAAAGTATACTTTGATAAACGTGCGGGAACTTGTACGGACGATGGTTTATATCCTACTGTAACAGTCCGGCAAATTATGTGGGCATTGAAGATGAAGCCTATCAAGCGTGAACGATGGGAAACAGTCTTTGACAGACGTGATATTTAGACGCAAGATTTACAACCTCTTTAATGAAAGGAGGTTCAGGTTATGAACGAAGTATATGAAGAAAAATATTTTAAAGTATTTTATCACTTTGAAAAGGTGCCAAGATTTATGCAAAAATATATGAGAGAAGAATTTATGAAACACCGAAGTGAGGTTGTGAGGATATTTCAGGAGCATATAGACGGGGTCAATGACGAATGGACTCTAACGGGAAAAGAATTTGCGTTCGGAGAATATATCGAAGATATTAACCCTGAGTATAGTAAGCTTGTATATGATCGTATTCAACCTTTTATAGATGTGGCGAATAAATTATTTCCATATTGTAAGTATAAAATTGACGAGTATTGTGATATTGTAGGATATTTGCCATTTATTAGAAAATCAAAACTTTGGATTAGCTTAAAAGAAATTGAGTCCTAACAAGGGCTCTTTCTTTTCGCATTTTATACATTCTCCTTTATGAAAACCATAGACCGAAAGGAGAAAAAAAGAGGTATGGACGAGATGAACATTATATCAAAATTCACAACAGCGCTTGTGTCAAAAGTCGCAAAGGTGATTATCAAAAAGAAGTTGGGTGTAGATATGGATATCCGGCTTAAAGAAATGAAGGTCACTATCAACGATGGAACTACACACGCACATTTGGATATTGATGTGGAGCTTAGTAAGGAAGAACTGAAGAAGTTACTGAAGGAAAGTGGTTTTGATTAAAGAGCATGAGCCTGTAACAAGGGCTCTTTCTCTTTTCGTTATATTTACAAGTCCTTTAATGAAAGGAGCGTGATTATATGAAAATCATAACTATTTGTGGGAGCTATAAGTATAAGTCCGAAATGATAAGTGTATATCAGCAGCTTACTGATTTGGGATACATTGTGTTATTTCCAGCGATGGGATGCGAGGGACATGACAAGAAATGGTATCTGGAATTGCATACAGAAAAGATTGCAATGTCTGATGCTATATTTGTGGTGGATGTCAATCATTACGTTGGAGAAAGCACCAAGTATGAGATAAGTAAAGCGGATGAGTTTGGTAAGGAAATTATATTTTATAGCAGCAACAAATTAGGAGTCGTGTAAAAGCGGCTCTTTTCTTTTCGCAAAATTTACAAGGGCTATTATGAGAAACAGTTAGCTCAGTTGATTAGAGCACCGCTGGAATGCGGAGATCGAGGGTTCGAGTCCCTTGCTGTTTCTTTTTTATTTTTCCACAGCCAAAAAGAAAAAACTAGGAGGAAACAAAATGAACAGACAAATTTACATTCATTACGGAGCAAAGCAGTTTGACCCACTGTTGAACTTCCCAATCAAAAACGAGCATTGTTGGGTCAAGCCCGAAGGCGGTTTATGGGCGTCAAGAATAAATGCCTCTTTCGGCTGGAAAGATTGGTGTGCCAGAGAAGAATTCAGAGACTGCAAAGACGATTGTTCTTTTAAGTTTGTTATGAGGGACGAAAACAAAATCGCAGTTATCAGTACGTTGGCACAGCTTCGCAGATTACCTCATATTGAAAATTCAATTATACGTTCGTCGTATCTCATTGATTTTGAGAAGTGTCTGCGGATTGGCATAGATGCTATTGAACTTTGCTGGTATGGCGAAGAATTTGAGAAGGTTGCATCCGGTGATTTATATTTTGAACTGTATGGTTGGGATTGCGATTCGATTGTGGTGTTAAACCCGGATGCTGTAATTCCGAGATGAAGTTTAAATTTGAAAGGAGAAAATAATGAACAAATTTCTAAGAAAGGCATCTCCCACAATCTTAACCGGTTTGGGGGTAATTGGTGTGGTTGGTACTGCCGTTTTGTCGGTACGGGCTACGCCCAAAGCACTGGCACTTATCAAAGTAAAGAAAGACGAGCTGAAAACAGACAAGCTCACGCCTCAGGAACTTGTGGAGGCGACTTGGAAATGTTATATTCCATCGGCTTTGGTTGGGGTATCCACGATTGCCTGCGTTATTGGCATTGGTGTTTTGGATAGGCGCAATCAGGCAGCATTAACCAGTGCTTACGCCATTCTTAATGAATCCTACAAACAGTACCGACAGGCGGCGAAGAAAGTTTACGGTGAAGATGCCGATAACAAGATTCACGCAGAAATGGCGAAAGATGCCCAAGTTGCTTCGTATGATTGGGGTTACCAGGTTTATAACATGGACATGGACCCTGAGAGCGAGCAGGTACTTTTCTATGATCTTACATCAAAGAAGTATTTTACCACAACGATGGCGGCTGTATTAAATGCCCAATATCATGTAAATCGAAATCTCGCAATAAGAGGGGATTGTTCTTTGAATGAATATTTATCATTTCTTGGAGTTGAAGGGATAGATAAGGGCGATGAGATGGGTTGGGAAATAAGCTATATGGTTGAGGAGATGGATTGCTACTGGTTAGATTTTGATAATCAGAAAACAACCTTAGAAGACGGTCTCGAATGTATCGTTATAGACACCATGGCACTTACGAAATTTGAATAATTCATAAAAATGGAAAGGAAGTAACACCTTATGGAAGATAAAAAATTGACAAGGGAAGACATCGTGGATGTTGCGGTAGGTGTTGGAATTATATTTGTGACTGGGTTTGTCGCATACAAGCTTGGTGTGGACAGTGGCAAAAAGCAGTATCAGAAAACTATGATAAGGCTTGCCAGGAATAACGGCGAGATATGGCGTATCGTTGATAGAGACCATAGACTTACGGTAACATATTTTTAAATCGCAAAATTTACAATCACTATTATGGAAAGGAGGTAACGCTTTATGGGAAGAAGCAGCATCATTAAAGTTCTTGGAACGGTAGTGACCGTAGTTGGATTGGCAGCAAATTTGTTATCCGACTGGGTTAAAGACCAGCAGATGAACGAAAAGATCGAGGAAAAAGTAAATGAGGCGATTGCCAAAAGAGATAATGAAAAGGAGGAGTCCTAACAGGGGCTCTTCTTTTCTGTCTGAAGGAGAGCGCTATGTCTAAGCATGAACAAGTTATTTTGATTATTGAAGATTATATTTTCGATATCACAGAACCCCAGCGAAATTGGGATAAACATTGGTTCAGAGAAGTTAGTTATCAAAGATGGGCTGGTAACGAACTTTTAAATCGTGTCCGTAGAAATCCAGAGAAAGATCCCATTGATGTCATATCGGATTTTGTAATAAAGACACGAGAATTTTCCTCGAAAGATTATGAGGATAAAGAAGATCGGCAGATATTCAGTATTGCTTATGAAATGGCAACGGACATTTTGGAAATCACAAGATGTTTAAACTGACAAGCTAAAATTGAAAGGAGAAAACAATTATGAAGGTAACAAGAAAGGTGCAGTTCAAAACAAATGAAATTTGTGTAGGAGATCAGATCAGCGTAAAGCTTCACGGCTTCGGCAAGTTTACGGCAACCGCACAGAAGGTAACTGATAAAGGAATTCTTTTCCTTTTTGATGAGGTAATTGCCCGGCATTCGATGAATGGATCTAGCACGAACGAGGGCGGATTCGACGGTTCTGATATGAAGCGGTGGTTGAATGAGGTTGTTCTTCGTGCATTTCCTGAGAAGCTGAGAAACAAGGTAACGGAGATTACGTTGCCTACATACGGCGAGATATTCGGTCATGATGATTTCTATGAAAACTTTGAGCCGGATAATGATGAGCAGTTTGAGATGATGAAGCGGCGCGGAAACAGAGTCTGTGACTTCGAGGATGACTGGTGTTGGTGGTGGCTTCGCAATGCTACCAAAGAAAACGTTTCTTCGGCTTATTTCGCTTTTGTGGGCCGCTATGGCAATTCGGACTGCGGCGCCGCTTACTCTGGCGGGGTTCGTCCGGAGTTCTGGCTGGTTAGATAATCGCCGCCCCCTGTGGGCGGTTTTATATTTTTGAAAGGAGAAAAGCCACTTATGAACACAAAACCAATATCTAAGGCTATTCGGAACATGGAAGATGCTCTTAGAAAACACAGTCCGGAGATACTTACCGGAATCGGTATTGCCGGAATGATTACAACAACTGTTCTGGCAGTCCGGGCAACGCCTAAAGCTCTGGTTTGCATTGACGAGAGGAAAGATGATCTTGAAGTAGAGAAATTGCCGCCGAAAGAGCTTATTCTCGCTACGTGGAAATGTTATATTCCTGCAACGGCGATCGGTACGGCATCCGTACTTTGTCTCATCGGAGCAAGCTCTGTGAATGTCCGTAGAAGAGCCGCATTGGCGACTGCATATAGCCTGTCGGAATCGGCATTCCGGGAGTATCAGGAAAAAGTCGTTGAGGCTATAGGCGAAAAGAAGGAAGAATCAATACGGGACTCAGTTGCCAAAGAAAAGATTGAGCAACATCCCGTAAGCACGCAGCAGGTCATTATCACGGAAAGAGGCAATACTCTTTGTTACGACTCTGCATCCGGAAGATATTTCAAGTCAGACATGGAGAAGCTGAAAAAAGCTGAGAATGAGTTGAATCGGCGGATGCGGGATGAGATGTTTATATCCTGGAATGACTTTAACTACGAGGTAGGTCTGCCGCATATGAGTATGGGCGATGACCTTGGCTGGAATATCGATACTGGATATTTGGAACTGCGGTTCAGTTCACAGATTGCTGATGACGGGACACCTTGCCTGGTAATCGACTACCATGTAGAACCCAGATACGATTTCCGTAACGGCTAAAAATTCGCAGATTTTACAAGCACTTTAATGGAGAGAACCACTAATTTTTCTTAACACGAAAGGAGAACAAAAATGGAACCTAATGAAATGATGGTTAATGAAGAGGTAGTTGAAACAGCAACAGAAGCAACCGAGGAGATCGTGAAGAAGAGTTCTGGCAAAGGATTCAAGATCGCAGCCGGTGTTGGTCTGGCAATCGTGGTTGGCGGGTTAGCCGTTAAGTACGTTATCATTCCGACAGCGAACAAGATCAAGGCGAAGAAGCAGCAGAACTCCACTCCGATTGACGTGGAGGCAGAGGTAGTTGACGAGGACAGCACCGAACCGGAAACCGAAGAAGAGGATTCCGAGGAGTAATTAAAAACGGAATAAGGAAATAGTCGTTCTGGCTAAGGGAAAGTATCTGTAACAAGGTGCTTTCCCTTTTGTTGTTTGGAACGGACTGGAGGTGTTTTATGAACAGATACAGTTATAAGGGTCCTGTCATGGAATTTGAACAGTGCGTTTCAAATAACTGGGAAGGAACCACTTATGCCTCGTCTGAGAAGAAAGCAAGGAGTAATCTGGCTTATCAGTATAAGAGGCAATTCAATAAAATAGCCGCAACAAGAATAACTCTTCCAGGAAAACTGATGGAAGTATGGAAAGGAGAAAAACCATGAACAAAATTGATTGTGATTGGATATTTGGTTTTGGGATGATGGTAGTCGGTCTTGTTGGACTTGGTTACGGGATCGGCGTCCATTGTAAGATGAAAAAGCTTTGTGAGAAGCTGGATACAACGATTGAGGATTTGTCGAATGACGTTCCTATTGATATTCCGAAGGAAGTCGTTGATCAGGCAGTGGAAAGAGCTGCTGAGAGGCGTGCCCGTTATGCTGTGGATAATGCAGCGGCAGATGTTATCAGCAAGATCAAGGCCGACATTCACAGCGAGGTTTCTTCTGCTGTATCGGATGAGCGAAAGAGAATTTCGGAACAGGTCACGGATAAGATTGCAGAGAAAGTGTCCAAAATTGACGAAGACGAGTTGCGCAAGGATGTTGTCAACAAGGCAAAAGAACAGATTGCCGCAAAATTTGACAATAAGCTCGATGATATTCTGGAGGACTTCAACTCGAACCTCAGCAATGTTTCGAGGATTTACAGATCTATTGCGCAGACTATCGCTGGGACACAGAATGCGAGAGATGTGATGTTTAAGATGGTATAGGAAGGAGAATGACAATGGCAACGGAAGAATATGGAGGGAACTCCCACAAAATGAAGGATGAGCAGAAGGCTCTCCCTGACAAATCATCAGAAAAAAAGAAGGCTGAAAAGGTTATAAGCGGTGCCGCCAAGCCTAAGAAGAAAGGTGAGATACAGAAGTTCGCTGATGTCTTCATTTCGGAAGATGTCGGAAACGTAAAATCTTATATTTTTATGGAGGTGCTCGTTCCGGCAGTAAAGAAAGCAATCTCGGACATCGTAACGAATGGTGTTGATATGATTCTTTACGGAGAGACCAGGCAGAAGAAAAACTCTAATACAACGAAGGTTTCTTACGGGAAGTATTACGGGAACGGCGGAGATCAGGAGCGTCGGAGCAGCAGTTACCGACAGTCGGGACGGACGGGTTTTGATTATGATGACATTATATTTGAAACCCGTGGCGATGCAGAGTCGGTTCTGGATGCCATGAACGAGATCATCAGCCAGTACGGAGTTGTGAGCGTTGGCGATCTGTACGATCTTGCGGCTGTATCTACCGATAACTTTGCGGTGAATAAGTACGGCTGGACGGATATTGCCGGGTGCAAGGCAGTGAGGGTACGTGATGGTTATATTCTCAAATTGCCGAAAGCATACCCGCTGAATTAAGGAGGAAACATGCAATGGCTGAAACAATGTAAGGCGTGATCAGATTTTGGATACCGCCAAGACCATCATCAATGGGGAACGTGAAGGTACATACGGAAAGGCAGAGGACAGCTTTGCTTCTATCGGTGCACTGTGGAGTGCGTATCTGAAGCATGAAGTCACTCCTACGGACGTCGCGAACATGATGGTCTTGATGAAGGTAGCTCGTAATATATCCGGTGTCTACAAGGAAGACAACTGGATTGATATTTGTGGATACGCCGCATTAGGCGGAGAAATTCAGGAAAAGGAGAATAAGCAGAAATGAAAAAAGAAGAAATCATGAATAAGATGAACGGAGTTTTCAGTAATGTCAGCTTCAAGATGAAGAAGCACAGCCCGGAGATTCTTATGGTGGCTGGTGTTGCTGGTGTGGTCGTGAGTGCTGTTATGGCGTGCAAGGCGACTCTTAAAGTCGATGCGATTATGGACGAGACCAAAGAGAAGATGGATAAGGTCCATGAAGCAGAAGAGACCGGAACCACAGATGCCGGAGAGGATTACTCCAAAGAAGATGCGAAGAAGGATACGGTAATTGTGTACGCACAGACAGGTCTCAAGCTGGCGAAGACTTATGCGCCTGCGGTTGCGATTGGAGCTTTGTCGATCACGAGTATCCTTGCATCGAACAATATTCTTCGTAAGAGAAATGTGGCGCTGGCAGCGGCTTATGCGACAGTTGACAAGAGTTTCAAGGAATACCGCAGCCGTGTGATCGAGAAGTTTGGTCAGGAAATTGACCGGGAACTGAAGTACAACATCAAAGCCGAAAAGGTAACGGCTACCGAAGTGGATGAGGAAACCGGAAAAGAGAAAAAGGTCAAGAAGAATACCTTTGTAGTGAATCCGTCCGATGTGAGCGGCTATGCCCGATTCTTTGAGAAGTATACGGTTGATGAGGATGGGAACTCGATTCTGAATCCCCACTGGGAGCCGAACAACGAGTACAACATCATGTTCATCAAAGCACAGGAGAACTATGCAAATGATTTGCTCAGGGCAAAGAAGCGTCTGTTCCTGAATGATGTGTATGAGATGTTGGGGCTGCCCCGTACCAAAGCTGGTCAGGTTGTAGGCTGGATTTATGACAAAGACAATCCTGTTGGCGACAATTATGTTGATTTCGGATTGTATGCGGACAACCTGAGCTATTCTGATTTCGCAAATGGTTTCGATACGGCGATTTTGTTGGATTTCAATGTTGATGGCAACATTTGGGAGATGATGTGAAGGAATGGACTGGACGGTATCGGTTCAGGAGATTGGTGCCGGACGATGACTGACTATCCTTGCCTCGGACCAAAGGAGATGAGGATAGTCTAATTATATTTGAAGGGAGTTTCACATGCGTAAAGTAACTATGGTCGCGGCTCTTCTTCTATCGGTTCTTATGTTCTTCCATACAGATGTCCCTGTGGAAGATGAAGTTGTGTATGCAAGCGACGTTACGATAATACATAGTGTGATTCCTGAACCGATATTTGTTGAAGCGTCGCCAATAATAACCGAAGAAGAGGAAGGACTTTTGTCATACGAGGATATTTCGCTGATTGCGCTTGTCACGATGGCGGAAGCTGAGGGCGAATGCGAAGAGGGGAAACGTCTCGTGATTGATACGATTCTTAATCGTGTGGATTCCGAGTATTTTCCAGATAACGTTTATGACGTTGTTTATCAGAGAAGCCAATTCTCATCAATCTGGAACGGACGTGTTGATCGGTGTGAGGTGAGAGAGGATATTTGTGAACTTGTCAGGGAAGAATTACAATCCCGTACAAACACCGATGTTATATTCTTCACAGCCGGTGAGTATAGCAAGTACGGCGTTCCAATGTTCCAAGTAGAAAACCACTATTTTTCAAGCTATGAATGAAAGGAGAAACATTATGAGTAATTTTATGTCTGTGTTCGTATCTTATACCCTTGCGGCATTGGCCGGGGTCTGCTTTGTCGGGGGCGTTGCTCTCTTATCAGATGGCAGGAGGGCGTGAGATGATGGAAGGATTTGAAAGAACAATTTCAATATTGGATTACGTGCTGGATACCCCGAAGAAAAGGCATATCACAGGAGGTATCCTTTTGAGTGTATCTATGCTGTTCACAGGGCTGGCACTTACGGTGATGACAATCAGAAGGGAGGATATGAATGATGAGTAAAGTAACAGGGCTTATTATATTTGTCCTCGGAGCTGCAACGGGTTCTGCTGTGACATGGCAGTTTGCGAAAAAGAAATACGAGCGGATTGCCGAGGAAGAGATCAACTCTGTAAAAGAGGTGTTCTCAAAGCGTGAGCAGGATATGGCAGACGTTGAGATAACCGTGGAGCCTCAGCCGAGCGTAGAAGCAAGTTTGAAGAAGTTCGAGGAGAAGCCTGATATCTCCACCTATGCGGGGATATTGAAGAACGAAGCTTATGTACCGGAGGGAACGGAGATGGCAGAAAACAAGCCTTATGTAATCTCGCCGGATGAATTTGGCGAGTTTGAGGATTACGACACAATAAGCCTCACATACTATGCAGATCAGGTTCTGGTGGATGATGGAGGCGACAAGATTGAAGATGTGGATGACGTAGTTGGCATGGAATCTTTGACTCGCTTTGGCGAGTATGAGGACGACTCTGTCTTTGTGAGAAACGACAGGCTGAGATGCGACTATGAGATTCTTATGGACGAACGGACTTATTCGGAAGCCCAGAAGGAACGCCCGCATCAGAGGGAGGTATAAATGACAAGGAGCGAGCTGAATAACAAGTATTTTAAGTGGATGTGCCAGCTCGTATTGGATCGGCGATATTCCAAAAGTCTGTCCTATCGTAAACTCTTACAGTTTCTGAATCGTGTAGACTTTTCCTATACGATTCCTATGGACGGGAACCGGGAAGACGATGGGATAGACTTACGATATCGTTTCGGTTACGAGAATTCATACAAGAGTTCCGAAATCGCAACATATTTGGATAATCGGCCCTGTAGTGTTTTAGAAATGATGATCGCCCTCTCCATTCGTTGTGAAGAACATATCATGGACGACCCGGATATCGGTAACAGAACGGGTCAGTGGTTCTGGAACATGATTGTAAATCTCGGTTTGGGTTCTATGACGGACGCAAAGTTTGATGAAGATTATGCAAACGAAGTGATTGAACGGTTTCTGAATCGGCGATATGCACGGAATGGCGAGGGCGGTTTGTTCACCGTAGAGCATTGCAGCCGGGATTTACGGACGGTTGAGATCTGGTATCAGATGTGTTGGTACTTGGATAAATTTGTATGAATTCGGAGGTACTGGATGGCACATGGAGATGTATACAAATGGTTTGAATTATATTTCCCGAATTATGCAGGTGGAAATGTAGAAATATGGTTCCCGAATGGTAAGAACAGTATACGGGTGAGGCAGACGAATAAACAGGAATTCATATTCACCTACAACGGGAAAGACGATTGGCGATTTGAAACAGCCAAAAGCTTTATTAAGGAAGGAAAGGAGAAAAGGTAATGAAATGATCGACTTTTTAACGATTTCGACACGTAGCAAGAAGCGTGGTGTTATAGAAATCTATCCAAAGTTCATTATCAAGAAAAGCGGCGATCTTATGATAAGAGGCGGTGATTTTTACGCTATCTGGATTGAAGAACGCGGTTTATGGTCTACGGATGAGCAGGATGCATTACAGCTCATCGACCGCGAACTGGATAGATATGCTGAAGAAAACCGCCAACGCTTTGACTCCGATATCATTAAAGTCCTACATATGTGGGATGCTGAGTCCGGCATGATTGATTCATGGCATAAGTATTGTCAGAAGCAGTTGAGAGATTCCTTCCATATGCTGGATGAAAAACTTATATTTTCAAACACGCCTACGAACAAAAAAGATTACGCCAGTAAAAAGCTGAACTATCCGCTTGAAGCTGGCGATTTGTCTGCCTACGACAAGCTGATGTCTGTATTATATTCCGAAGAAGAAAGGCGCAAGATTGAATGGGCGATTGGCTCTGTTGTGTCTGGTGATTCAAAGAAATTGCAGAAGTTTATGGTCTTGTACGGGGCGGCGGGAACGGGTAAGTCCACTGTCCTGAACATTATTCAACAGCTTTTCGAGGGGTACTATTCCGTGTTTGACGCTAAGGCTCTTGGTTCTGCAAGCAATTCGTTTGCGCTGGAAGCATTTAAGAGTAACCCTCTTGTGGCGATTCAACACGATGGCGATTTGTCAAGAATAGAGGATAACACAAGACTGAATAGTCTGGTTTCTCATGAGTTAATGACAGTGAACGAAAAGTTTAAATCTACCTACGCTAACCGGTTTAAGTGTTTTCTCTTTATGGGTACAAACAAACCTGTAAAGATTACAGACGCGAAATCTGGTCTTATCAGAAGATTGATCGACGTGTCTCCGAGCGGGAACAAGCTGAGTCCCAAGGAGTACAAAACGATCGTAAAGCAGGTTGGGTTTGAGCTGGGAGCGATTGCGTATCATTGTCAGGAAATATATTTGAGTGACCCTGGTATGTTCGATGATTATATCCCGATCAGTATGCTTGGGGCATCGAATGATTTCTACAACTACATCATTGACTCATACCATGTGTTCAAAAGAGAGGACGGGACAACACTGAAAGCGGCCTGGGAAATGTATAAGACCTACTGTGATGAGGCGAAGGTTTTATATTCTCTGCCGCAGAGAGCATTTAAGGAAGAGCTCAAGAACTATTTCAGGAACTATGACGAACGGTTCAATATGGATGATGGTTCGAGAGTCCGCAGCTACTATTCTGGGTTTAGAGCAGACAAATTTGAACCCGAAAAAAATCCGGGAGGTGAAAACGGGAAAACAAAACCAAATTCCTGGTTATCTTTTCACAGTGCTAAAGAATGCACGAACATATTTGACGAACAGTGTGGAGAATGTCCGGCTCAGTATGCAAGTTCAAAAGAGACCCCTTCAAAAAAATGGGACGATTGCAAGGATCTGCTCTCTAGCCTTGATACGTCAAGACTTCACTATGTTAAAGTCCCGGAGAATCACATAGTTATCGACTTTGATATTCCTGATAGGGACGGCAATAAATCCTTTGAAAAGAATCTCGAAGCAGCAAGTAAATGGCCGCCGACTTATGCAGAGTTGAGCAAGAGCGAAGCCGGAATACATCTTCATTATATTTATACCGGCGACCCAACGATGCTGAGTCGAATATACGATGAACATATAGAAGTTAAGGTGTTCAGTGGCAAGAGTTCGCTGAGACGCAAGTTGTCAAAGTGTAATGATTTGCCTATCGCAACAATTAGCTCTGGTTTACCGATGAAAGGAGAAAACAAAATGGTAAATTTTGAAGCAATCAAAAGCGAGAAAGGGCTTAGAACACTTATTAAGCGTAATCTGGAGAAAGAAATACATCCCGGAACTAAGCCCAGTATCGACTTTATCTACAAGATACTGGAGGACGCATACGCCAGTGACCTGAACTATGACGTCACGGATATGCGGAATGCGGTATTGGCTTTTGCCGCCAGCAGTACCCATCAGGCAGATTACTGTATCAAACTCGTAAATAAGATGCAGTTTAAGTCTGCGGACGCATCAACAGGCGTTAAGAATGATGAGGCGAAACTTATATTTTACGATGTGGAGGTATTCCCGAACCTGTTCCTTGTAAACTGGAAGATCGAGGGCGAGGGGAAGCCTGTTGTACGGATGATTAACCCGACGCCGACCGAGATTGAGGAACTGATGCGGTTCCGGCTGGTTGGGTTTAACTGCCGCCGCTACGATAATCATATATTGTATGCGAGGTTGATGGGGTATACGAACGAACAGCTCTACAATTTGTCCCAGAAGATTGTCGGGGCAAAGAAAGGAGCTAACCGAGATTGTTTCTTTGGCGAGGCATATAATGTGTCTTATACGGACGTTTATGATTTCGCTTCCGCTGGAAACAAGAAGAGTTTAAAAAAGCTGGAAATTGAAATGGGGAACATTTCGGTAAAAGAGCTGGAGAAGAAAGGTTTCTCAGAAGAGGAAATCCGTATTATAAAGGCAGGGACGCATCACCAGGAGTTGGGGCTTCCGTGGGATGAACCGGTTCCCGAAGAACTTTGGACCAAGGTTGCTGAGTATTGTGATAACGATGTTATTGCAACAGAAGC
>OFFF01001189.1_pt1 | contig 17156 bp, 14 predicted proteins | sample 1521301 | NCBI WGS metagenome assembly OFFF01 (sample SAMEA3504101, study PRJEB24116) | mouse gut metagenome | biome: mouse gut; feature: mouse-associated habitat; material: faeces | place: Denmark | collected 2011
AGCAGCCATCCAATACGCAGCAGCCCGCCGGCACGCAGCAGCCATCCAATACGCAACAGCCCGCCGACCAATATATCGGCGAAGAAGCCGCGAAAGAAGCCGCCCTGGCACATGCCAATATCTCCGCCGATTCCGTGAGCTATATAAACGCCTGGCTGAGCTATGACGATGGCCGCCCGGAACACTACGAGGTGGAATTCGCTGTGGGCAGTGCACGATATGAGTATGAAATCGATATGTACTCCGGCAACGTGCTGAAATATGAATCGGAAAATACCGGCCGCCACAATTCGAACCAGCATCATACCAGTTCTTCCGCGGACATCGGGGCAGAAGCCGCAAAAGAAGCGGCGCTCTCCCATGCGGGGCTTACCGCCGAGCAGGTGTCGAAGCTGAAAGCCAAGTATGACTATGACGATGGTTACGCCTTATACGAGGTGGAATTCGAATGCAACGGCTATGAGTACGAGTACGAAATCGATGCCGCCACCGGCGCTATCCTGAAATACGAAATCGATGATTGAACAGGTCTTTTCCCCGGACAGGCGGGCCTGCGGCCGTTCATCTATCTAAAAAACCCGGGCTGTCTCAATCAGACAGCCCTATGTTCTGCCTGAAAGCGGCAAAGATTCTGACCTATATCCCCGCCCTCCGTCCCTTACAGTTCTTTCCGGACATTTCTTCCCGCCCTACGGTCTCCATGAAATATCCGCTCTGCCGTCAGTGCAAGTACGTCCCCGCATACCGCTGTCTGTATGCGCTGGGCGTCATCCCCTGGTGCTCCTTGAAATATCTGCAGAAGTAGAACTGGTCGCAGTACCCCAGCTCCTCCGCAATCTCCCCCACGGACAGCTTCCCCAATGCCAGCAGTTGCCTGGCGCGGCTCATGGCAAGCTGCTGGCGATAGTCTCCGATGGACATGCCGGTTTCTTTCCGGAAGCGCTTGGCCAGCGTGCTCTCGGAGACATTCAGGCTCCTTGCCATCTCCCGCACAGGGACGGAAACCTTCAGCTGCGGCAGCAGCCCGAACAGCCGGGACACCATCTCCGAGTAATTCCGCTCCACCTTCTCCTCCACCCCCGCCATCTTCATGAAGGCCGCCACCGCATGGTAGATTTCCCCCTGGATATGGAAGAAATCCTCCGGCCTGTCACTGACGATCCAGCGTTTCATCTGCTCCACGGCGGCAGCCCCCACAGGCAGCTCGTAATAGTCCCGGCAGCCATAGAAGAGCTCCAGCCTGTCCTGCAGCAGCACATTGATATGAAAATATGCTTTCTCCAGCCTGTCCTCACAGAAATAATCGTAGGACAGTCCATTGGGAATCAAATAAACGTACCCCGGCCGCAGAACGTGGATTTTTCCTCCTCTGCCTTTCCCCGCAGCAGTCCCTTCGACTACATCCCTTTCTTCTATTCCATCTACGTTTCCATTTCCCTCGGCTCTGCCTTCCCCGACTCTTTCTCCGGCTCTTTCCCTGTCGTAATCCCCGGCCTTATCCTCAGCTTTCTCCCTGTCGTAATCCCCGGCCTTATCCTCAGCTCTCTCTCTGTCGCAATCCCCGGCCTTATCCTCAGCTCTCTCTCTGTCGTTATCCCCGGCCTTATCCTCAGCTCTCTCCCTGTCGTAATCCCCGGCCTTATCCTCAGCTCTCTCTCTGTCGCAATCCCTGGCCTTATCCTCAGCTCTCTCCCTGCCGTAATCCCCGGCCTTATCCTCAGCTCTCTCCCTGCCGTAATCCCCGGCCTTATCCTCAGCTCTCTCCCTGTCGTTATCCCCGTCCCTTGTCCTCAGATATCCTCGGCCGGATATCACATAATACAGCCGCGAGTAGGGGGAGCACATGTCCTCACTCCGCCAGTCTCTCCCCAAATCCGCCAGCCCAGTCTCCATCACTTCTATCCGCACCGTGTTGGCAACCCGGCCAAAGAAACCATTATATCGCACGCCCATGCTGAAATCTCCATATTTTTGCTCGAAATAGACATTGTAATCCCGCTACTCTTAATTTACACTGAAACTGCCAAATCCGCAATACATAAATTAGGCCGACTGCATAAAATTCCGAAATCCGGAACCACAGCTCTCTGGCCCAAAGCAACAGGCCGCAAAACCCAAGTTTCAGCCCCACCAAGAAAGGAGGAAATTTACATGAATTTCCGTCAAGTACATCTGGACTTCCATACCAGCGAAAAGATACCCGGTATTGGAAGCAGATTCAGCAAAGCGCAGTTCCAAAAGGCGCTGAAGACAGGCCACGTAAACTCCATCACCGTTTTCTCAAAATGCCACCACGGCTGGGCCTACCATCCCTCCCAGGCCAACGAGATCCACCCGGGCCTGGATTTCGACCTGCTGGGCGCGCAGATAGAAGCGGCCCACGAGATCGGGGTCAAAACGCCGGTCTATCTGTCCGCCGGGTTCGACGAGAAGATGGCCCTGCGCCACCCGGAATGGCTGGTGGTGGGCAAGGACGGCGGGAAACTGGTGCCCCCTGACTTCACTTCGCCCGGCTACCATCTGTTCTGCTTCAATTCCCCCTACCTGGACTATCTGCTGGCACAGATTGAAGAGGTGGTAGAGCACTACGACGCAGACGGCATCTTCCTGGACATCGTAGGCGTGCGCCAATGCCACTGCCAGTATTGCACCCGCACGCTTCTGGAAGAGGGGAAAAATCCTCTTGACGACAAATCAGTCTTGGAATTGGGTGAGAGAGTCTATGCCAATTATACAAAAAAAGTACGGGAGACCATCGACCGGATCAAGCCGGGGCTCCCCGTATTCCACAATGGCGGACATATCCAGCGGGGCCGCCGGGATCTGGCTTTCATGGACTCCCATCTGGAGCTGGAGAGCCTTCCCACCGGCGGCTGGGGCTACGACCACTTCCCTCTTTCCGCCAGGTACGTACAGCAGCTGGGCATGGACTACCTGGGCATGACCGGCAAGTTCCACGGCACCTGGGGCGAGTTCGGCGGCTTCAAGCACCCCAACGCCCTGCGGTATGAGGTGAGCCTGGCGGCCGCCAACGGGGCGAAAAGCTCCATCGGCGACCAGATGCATCCCCAGGGCGAGATGGACATGGCCACCTACCAGCTGATTGGGGCCGCCTATCAGGAGCTGCAGGAAAAGGAGGAATGGCTGGACAATGTGAAGCCTGTGGCCGACATCGCCCTCTTCTCCTGCCAGGCCTACTCCTGTTTCATGGACAAGACCCAACAAGAAATCAATCCCTATTCCGATCCGGGCGCAGTGCGGATGTTCCTGGAAGGGAAATATCTGTATGATGTGGTCGATGGGGAGTCCAATTTGGACCACTACAAGATAGTCATCCTTCCTGACTGCGAGCGGATCAATCCCGCCCTGAAAGAAAAACTGGACGCCTTCCTGCAAAAAGGCGGCAAGATCCTGGCCTCCGGAAAGTCAGGCCTGTACGCGGACAAGGATGCCTTCGCCTTTGATTTCGGAGCGCAATACCTCAGGGAGTCCCCTTATTCCCCCTGCTACTTCCGGCCGGATTTTGAGATGGAAGGGCTCTTCCGCACCGCCTATGTGCTGTACGGCCAGGCGGAGATGGTCTCCCTTGCCTGTGGCGCTTCCCTGGGCAGGCAGGAAGTCCCCTACTTCAACAGGACAGCGGAGCACTTCTGCTCCCACCAGCACGCTCCGGATTCGGGAGAAGCGGCAGGACCCGGCATGACGGAAGGGAAGGACGGCGTCTACATCGGCTGGGAAGTGTTCTCCGAATATGCGAGACATGGCGCCCTGATTGCCAAGCGCATGGTGCAGCATGCTCTGGATCTGCTGCTGGGGGAGGGCAAGACCCTGGAGACCAGCCTGGGGGCCCAGGGGGTGGCGACCCTGATGGAGCAGAAGGGCCGGTTCGTCAATCATCTGCTCTACGCGGTTCCGGTGAAGCGGGGCGGCGGCGTGGAGGTCATCGAGGACATCACCCCCGTCCATGACGTAGCTGTCCGGCTCAGGCTCCCGAAGACCATTAAGCGGGTCTATCTGGCTCCCCAGAGGACGGAGATTCCTTTTACCCAAAAGGACGGGGCTGTGGAGTTCAAGGTGGAGGAAATCTGCTGCCACCAGATGGTGGTATTGGAATATTAAATATTTGTTGCCGCCAGACGGTGGTATCGGAGCATCCAGCGTCCGTTGCCACCAGACGGTGGTATCGGAGTATCAAGCATCCGTTGCCACCAGATAGTGGTATGGAAGCATTATGCACCCACCATGCGTTACCAGGTACCGCCTACTATTACTAACGTCCGCAGCCGCTAAGGCTCTACGGCGATACCGTCAAGGAAATATTTGCAGTCCAGCGAGAAACCTGATATAATAGGGCAAGCCGGACGGCCGCAAACTGACCGCTTTTCTGCACAGGAGGAAAGAAATGATAGACGGGCATATACATATCGAACGGGGAGCGTACACGCTTGACTGGATAAATCAATTTGTAGGCAAAGCAGTCGAAATGGAGATTGACGAAATACGTCTGATGCGCATTGCCCTGAAGATGTGGGATATAAAATCAGGGAACTGAATAGCATTAAATGTGAGCTGACTTAGGTTGGCTCATATTTTTTTATAAGAAAGCTTGAGGTGTATGTCTCTTAAGATATTTGCTAGACTATAGATCAGACCTATCGTTCCGCATGAGGGAAAAGGAAATGCATGGATATCCAAAAGGGAGAAATGCAAATTTTTTATCAGGAACCGCAGAAGGTGGATTTATGGATTACAGCAGAAAAATATCTGAGCGCTTATGGAATCTGTCGGATAAAGGCGAGCAGGAAAGCCGCCGGGAGGAAACCTTCATCGATGATATCATCCAGAAAAGCCATATTGAAAAGGAATTGCTTTCCCATCTGGACGGGATTGAAACCGTATTTGACGGCGGAGCCGGGAGCGGCAGATTTTCCATTCTTCTTGCAAAACAAGGATGCAGCATCGTGCATTTTGACATCTCGCAGCCTATGATAGACAAAGCAAGAGAACTGGCCGAAAGAGAAGGGGTTCTTGACAGGATAACCTTCGTGAAAGGAGCATTGGAGGATTTGAAGGATTTTGATGATAAATCCTTTGATATGGTCATTTCCTTCGATGCGCATATTTCCTACACCTACCCCCATCAGGAGCAGGTCATCGGGGAGCTGGTGCGCATATGCAAGAAGCGCATTGTCCTAAGCGTGTCCAGCCGTTTGGGAAGCCTTCCCTATTTCGCGAATCCCATCAATAAGCGCCAGTTCCTGTTAGATGCCAGGATCAAGGATGTTGATTTGAAATTTGTAACGGAACCGACCCTTTTTTCTCCCAATTCTATTGACAATGGTACCTTGGCCATGCTGACTGAAGTGGACTTTTTGCCAGGCGATAAAGTATTGGATTTAGGCTGCGGTTATGGCGTGGCAGGTATACTGGCCGGAAAGCTCATAGGAGGAGAAAGCGTCATTATGTGCGACATCTCTGAACAAGCAGTAAAGTATGCGGCGATGAACGCAACACTTAACTATGTACCGCACATTGACATAAGATTCAGCGACGGATACCAAAATGTACCAGAAAAGGATTTTACGCTCATACTGTGTAATCCCCCATATCATGCGGATTTTTCTGTTCCAAAGAAATTTATTGAAGTCGGCTTCAGAAAACTGGCTATGGGCGGAAAACTGGTCATGGTTACCAAAAGACTGGATTGGTACAAAAATAAGCTGACCTCTGTTTTTGGCGGCGTCAAAGTACAGGAAATAGGAGGATATTATGTCTTTGTTGCAGAGAAGCGAAGCCAGATTATAAAGAAGAAAAAGAAGCCGGAAAAGAGATTGTCCAAAAAATTACAGCGAAAGCAGAAACTAAACCCCCGTAGCAAGCTACGGGGTATCCACTCCTGGCTTCTTCCTTCTGAGCGCAGCAAGCTGCGGGGAATTAGACCCGTGATGGATTAAACCCGTGATGGAATAAATGGCTCAGTCCACCATAAGGAATTGTCTCCCGACAGTTACTAAGGACTTGACATCATTTTGGCAGCGGCTGTCCATCCCCAACAAACCGGAATCTCTAATCACAGCCCGGAGCAGACTTTGGTATCTCACCCCGCGGATTCCCCATGCAGATGCAGCAGCTTCTCCGCATTTCCTCCCAATATAGCCTCCTGCTCCCCCGCCGTAAGGCCGCTGTTCCGGACAGCAGCCACCATCTCCCGCTGCCCGCTCCAGGGGCTGTCGGTGCCGAAGAGGATCCTTTCCGCGCCATGCCTGCGCACCATCCGCAGGAACTGCTCCCCGGACAGCGGCGGGTTCTCCTCAGGCTTACGCACCGTGCCCGGGGCGGCTTCTATGGGCAGCAGGGAGAACGCGGTGTCCAGCCATACGTCCCGGCCCACGATATGCTCCTCCACCTCCTCCCAGCAGTCCCACCCGCCCATATGGGCCAGCACGAACTTCCGGGGCTTTACCGCGTCCAGCATCCGCCGGATCCGCTCCACTGAGGAAAAGTCCTCCCCCGGGAAACCGATGTCGTATCCCGCGTGGGTTATGACAATCATGTCATTTTCATCGGCGCACTCTATGATCCGCAGATACCGGATGTCATCAATCGGAACCCGCTGGAAGACCGGATGGATCTTGATCCCTTTCACGCCGTTCTCTGCAAGGAACCGCAGGATTTCCCTGTAGTCCTCGTTCTCCGGATGGATGCCGCCGAAAGATATCAGCCCCGTCTCCCCCGAGTGCCTGTTGGTCTCTATGGCGGCCCGGTTGATGTCCCCTTGCTGCCCTGTTCTGGTCACTACAGGCAGCAGCACGGAATAGTCCACCCCCGCCTCCCTCATGGAAGCGCGGAGCGCACCGGCCGTCCCGTCCAGATGGTTCCTGGCCCTGGAACTGGCGGCCAGTTTGCCGATGGCCCGCCCCGCCAGCTCCTCCGGAAATGTATGTGTGTGGAAATCTATAATCATATAAGTCCTCCGTTTTCTCCCGCTTCCAGACATGCCGGCTTCACCGGCTCAGACAATGCCATGCAGCACCTCTGTCCGTCAGTCCGTCCTCCTGCCCATATACCGTTAGCATGCTCTGATTGCGGCCCCGGTATACCAGCGCCACAGAATCCGCCAGGTGCGTATCTGCATCTCCCTTTCGGCCCGCGCCCCGGCCTGCGCTCTACACCATCAGCTCCAGTACGCTGTCAAAGCCCCTTTCCACAGCAATGTCCGCAGGCGTCTTGCCGTCATTGTTGGTGCAGCTGTAGTCGGCTCCTTTTTTGATCAGGTAGCGCGCCGTGCCTTCATCGTACTCCTGCAGGGCGTGGTGCAGCGCGGTATTGCCCTCGTTGTCCGCCAGGTTCACGTCCGCACCGGCCTGGACCAGCTCCTTTACCATGTCCTTGGAGGGATTGAGCATCATGGCAGTCCTTCCTGCGTTGTCCTTATGGTTCACGTCCACTCCCCTTTCCAGGAAGATGGGCAGCAGCTCCTTGTGGACATACCGCAGCAGCAGCAGGGGCGTCTTTCCGTCATTCCTGGGGATATCCAGGTTCTTCAGCTCTTTCAGGACAGCGGCCTTCTTTTCCATGTCGTCTCTGTCGTCCGTCCTCTTCTCCCGGAGCACATAGTGGGCGGGCGTCTCTCCCTCCACATCCTTTGCGGCGTCATCCGCCCCGGCAGCTATGAGCAGCTCCACCACGTCCTTCCTGTTTGCCGCGCAGGCTTCGTGGAGGGGCGTCATCCCCGCCCGGGCAGGGGCATCTTTCGGCAGGTTCATGTCCACGCCCTTTTCTATCATGGCCCGGAGCATGGCCACATGTCCCTTTCTTGCGGCCAGATGGACGGCGGCCTCCCCTTGGTTGTCCAGCTGCTCCATGGATTCTTTGGAAAACAGCCTTGCCGCCTCTTCGAAATAGGAATTTTCCTGCGGGTCCCAGTGGCAGTCCGCGAAGGCTACGATGTTGGCAGGAGTCTTTCCCCTGATTATAGCCGTTTCCAGATCCACGCCCAACTCCGCCAGCTTCCTGACCACCCCTGTCCCATAGGCCGGATGGAGGCATTCGTCCCGCAGGCAGAGCAAGCGGCCATGATAGTGGACCGGCATGGTGAAATCAAAGCCAGATTGTTTGAGGACGTCCAGGATACTGGCCTCCGAATCGCCCATGAGGGCATTGTGGAGGATGTTCGTCACCTCGCCCATTTCATCGTCGTCATCTGGATCTGCCTCCCGGATCAGCTTTTTCGCCAGATGCACAGCCAGGCTCTGGCCGTCCTTGTCGTTCTCATGCACATCGGCAAAGGCATTGCTGATCACCTGGCTTAAGGGGAACATTTCCATGGCGCTGTCGTCGGCGGGTGCAGCCCCGTGGTCTTTCAGGGCGATGTACATGGCCTGGTTCCGGAAGGAAATCGCATGCTGGATGGGCGTAGTTCCCTTCTTGTTGGCCACATTTATCATCTCCGGACACCGTTCCATCAGTAGGATGGCCGCCGTCCTGTGGCGGTTTTGCAAAGCCATCATCAGCAGCGTGTTGCCTTCTTCGTCCACATAGTCGGTGGACGCGCCCTTCTCCAGGAAGACGCTCACCAGCGGCCATATGTACTCCGAACAGTATTCGCTGGCCAACATGCGCTCTAAGGGCGTCAGCCCGCTTTCGTCCTTTTGATTGATGTCGCAGTCAAGCAAAAGGGCAATCTCCCGCCTTTGTTCCGTGCTTTTCTCCCAGCAGGCGCTGGCCATGGTCAGATTCGGGATTCTGGGATTTGCAAGGAAATGGTACCCGTTCATGCCCCGCTGGTCGCAGACGGATGTGTCCGCCCCATGTTCCAGCAGAAGTCCGGCCATGGCTCTGTTCCCGCAGGCGCAGGTCAGCAAAAACGGCGTCAGGCCGTGGCCTTTGCCATCCGTCCTGTTGATTTCTTCCCCGCCTATCTTCCCGCTGTCCAGCAGTTCCTTCACCACATCGTAAAAATTGTGCCAGACCAGCAGATGGAACAGGGTCAGCCCCACATCGCCCACCGGGGAAAGGAGCTCTTCCTTCCCGCAGCCTGCCACGCAGTCCCGGACGTCCTCCAGGTTCTTCTCGGAGAAGACGCTGTATCTGTAGATTGCTTCCTTGTGGTCTCCCTCCCACCAGGGGTTGAATTTGGCCTGGTTGTACTGCTGGCTGGATGTCACCAGCATATCTGTCAGTTCGCTTATGTTCATAGCTGCCTCCTTATCTTGAATCAGCCGCCCGGAATCTCCGAGCCGCTCTTTCCTCTATGGAATCCTGATTTTCACGCCAGGATTCAGAGCGAATCAGGAATTGTCCCAAAATAACCTGCGCAAATTATTTCGTGCCAGTTCCTGATTCCATTATAAGGGATTGCTCCGGAAAATACAATACAGGATGACTCCCTCGTCCACGATTACAAACTCGTCAATCTCTGGAACGCTTTATTATTTTTTCGCGCCGATTTTATCCAGTTTTTTCATAATGCTGTCTATCTGTTTGTATTCTGCAACTAATGCATCAACAATACGTTTGGTTCTTTTCTCTATCATTTCGCTGGCATTTTGAAATAAAGCTTCAAATTCATCCAGGTTTTCAGGTTTTGGCTTATCCCAACTATGTCCTTTGAAAAATAGTCTGACTTTATAACCATCTTCAATATCCACATCTACGAAATCCTGCATAAAGTTCTTTTCAATAAAATTATTCCAACTGCCGAAGTAATCAAGCCACAGCTTGCATGCCAATGCATTGCCGCTGCCATGGAGAAGCTCTTCTCCGAGTAATATGCATAATATTGGTTGTCTGTATCCGATTGTTGAGGCACATCAGACTGTGTTATTTTACCACAGCCGTTACCGGATGACAACGAATATGGACGGTCGCACCTATGCAGGTTCATATAGACGGTTCTGTTAAATTGTGTTATGATTTCCATAGCGGAAAAACCGCTGCTTACAAGTATCATGATACATTTGAATCCGGATGTCGTCACTTTGATCACCCGTCCCAGGCGATTTAGAAAGCCCCTGAACATGAGCATGATGCAGCAGTTCTTCTCCCTGGAATATGCGAACCGGGGCGATTTGTTCCAGGGTTGCCTGAAAGATACTGTACAGACTGCTCCGGGCCAAATCGAGGAACTACGGTATGAGACTTTTCTTCCGGCTAAAGGCATACCGACAGAGCGAATGAGAAAATACGGTTTTGCGTTCCGCGAGAAGGAAGTACTGATCGGATAAAACAAGATAGAAGCAGAAAAGGAAAAGCTATTATGAAGATATCCACCAAAGGCAGGTACGCCACAAGGGTGATGCTGGATCTGGCGCTGCACGATACCGGCGAATGCATCAAGGCAAAGGACATCGCCGCCAGACAGGGCATCTCGGAAAAATATCTGGAACAGATCATCTCCATCCTGAACAAGGCCGGATATGTGAAGAGCGTCCGGGGCGCCCAGGGCGGCTACCGTCTGGCGAAGGCTCCCAAAGAATATACGGTGGGCATGATTCTGCGGCTGACGGAGGGCTCCCTGGCGCCTGTGGCCTGTCTGGAGGACGGCGCGGACGCCTGTGAGCGCTGGGACACTTGTGAGACGCTGGATGTGTGGCGTGACCTCTATGGGGCCATCAACCAGGTCGTAGACGGCGTGACCATCGCTGACCTGGCAGAAAAGGCCCGTTGGAACCAGGGAGAGTAAGGAAGTGTCTACAAATAACTGCTGCAAGTTTATGGCAATTTTTATTGTATTTCCGGGCTTTTGCCTGAAGCAATTGCAGCAGTTATTTTCCGACAATTCCTAAGTCAAGGGAAAGTTACGGCATAAATCTAAAACAGCGTCTGCCCATACTAAGAAATTGTCTACAAATAACTGCTGCGAGTTGAGAGCCGCTTTCCTTGTGTTTCAAGGCTTTTTCCTACAGAAGCTGCAGCAGTTATTTTCCGGCAGTTCCTAAAGTGCCGGGCGGGGCAGATGTCAAACTTAACAGAGTCCCGGCCACAGGCAAGGCCGTTCTGCGCCAGCAGCTTCTCCTGATACAGGCCATCGAAGCGTGAATCGGGTCGCTGAAAGAAGAGCTGGCGTCCATGGACGGAACATCTGCCCAATAGAAGGGAGCAAAAACATGCCCAATACCACCAAGCCGGCGCTGGAAGCGTCACTGAAAAAGCTGATGCTGCACAAGCCCCTGGACAAAATCACCATCAACGACCTGGCCACAGACTGCGGCATCAGCCGCATGTCCTTCTACTACCATTTCAGGGACATCTACGACCTGATAGAGTGGGTCTGCGTGGAGGACGGCAGACGCGCCCTACAGGACAAGAAGACTTACGATACCTGGCAAGAGGGGCTGTGCCAGGTCTTCGAGGCGGTGCTGGAGAACAAGCCCTTCATCCTGAACGTCTACCGCTCCGTCAGCAAGGACAAAATCGAGAGCTATCTGTACAAGCTCACCTATGAGCTGATTGCCAGTGTGGTAGAGGAAAAAGCGGCGGGAACCGGACTGGCCCAGGCGGACAAAGCTTTCATTGCGGAATTCTACAAGTACGGCTTCGTGGGCGTGATGCTGGACTGGATCGCGGAGGGGATGAAGGCGGACTACAGGGAGATCACGGACAGGGTCTGTACCCTGATGCACGGCAGTATCGATAATTGTATACGCAATTTCGTTCAACCGGAATCTATTTCCCATCATTCAGAAGAATAACCCCCGATCCATACACGATTCCTCCGCCGAAATGCCGGTTCAATCATTCCACTCATACTCCGACTCCAGGCCATCGGGGATGTCTGTGACATTTTTCGCTTTATATAGCATCGCCCCGCCGTCCACTGTAAGATAGTTGGCAATCCATGCAGCAAAGTGGCCACGCCGCTGCAATACGGGTATTACGGGGGGTGCCACATATCCGTCACCCTTCGCGGCGCCTATGTTGGCCGGTTTTTCCGCCTCACCGCAACCATGCGGCGTAAAATGGCTGGCTCATGTAATATCGGACTGGAAAATTTATCAAAAAGCCCCAGGTGATAAGTTTTTTATCATTGGGGCTGTTTTGTAAATTGGAAAAAGAATAAAAAGGCGTTAAGATACCATCATAAGGAATTGTCTACAAATAACTGATGCGAGTTTATAGCCGTTTTCGTTGTATTTCTGGGCTTTCTCCTAAACAAGTTGCATCAGTTATTTTCCGACAATTCCTAAAGAACAGCCGCCACACATTCTCCTGGCGGCCGCACCTGAAAGAAAAAGAAAGGACGGAATAAAAATGGCAAAGAAGAAGAATCTGGCAATCACAGCAGCGATCGCAGCCGGCGCAGGCGCCGCCGCTATCGTAGCAACCAAGCATAAGACAGCACAAAAGGCGGCCGTGAAAAAGGCAGCCCCCGCCCCCGGGAAATCGGAATACCGCAACACTGAGCTGGGAAAGCATGAAAAGAACAGCAAGGGCATCTACTACTCCAACGGCAACTACGAAGCCTTCGCAAGGCCCAGGAAGCCCCAGGGCGTGGAGGGGAAGAACGCCTACATCGTAGGCAGCGGCCTGGCCTCCCTGGCGGCGGCCTGCTTCCTGGTACGGGACGGCCAGATGCCCGGCGACCACATCCACATCCTGGAAGCCATGGACATCGCGGGGGGCGCCTGTGACGGCATCTTCGACCCCACCAGGGGCTATATCATGCGGGGCGGCCGGGAGATGGAGAACCATTTCGAGTGTCTCTGGGACCTCTTCCGCAGCATCCCCTCCCTGGAGACCCCAGGCGCGTCCGTGCTGGACGAATTCTACTGGCTGAACAAGGAAGACCCCAACTACTCCCTCTGCCGGGCCACCGTGAACCGGGGAGAGGACGCCCATACCGACGGCAAGTTCAACTTAAGCCAGAAGGGCGCAATGGAAATCATGAAGCTGTTCATGACCAGGGACGAAGACCTGTACGACAAGACCATCGAGGACGTGTTCGATGAGGAAGTCTTCAACTCCACCTTCTGGCTGTACTGGCGCACCATGTTCGCTTTCGAGAACTGGCACAGCGCCCTGGAGATGAAGCTGTACTTCCAGCGCTTCATCCACCATATCGCGGGCCTGCCGGACTTCAGCGCCCTGAAGTTCACCAAGTACAACCAGTACGAATCCCTGATCCTGCCCATGCAGAAGTACCTGGAGGACGCCGGCGTGGACTTCCAGTTCAGCACCGAAGTCACCAATGTGATATTTGAGAAAGAGGACGGCAAAAAGATAGCGAAAGCCATCGAGTGCAAGGTAAAAGGCGTGGAAAAAGGAATCATGCTCACGGAGAACGACCTGGTCTTCGTCACCAACGGAAGCTGCACCGAGGGCACCATCTACGGCGACCAGAACCACGCCCCCAACGGGGATGCCGAAGTCCGCACCAGCGGCTGCTGGAGCCTGTGGCGCAACATCGCCGTCCAGGATCCCGCTTTCGGGCATCCGGAGAAATTCTGCTCCGACGTGGCCAAGACCAACTGGGAGTCCGCCACCGTCACCACCCTGGACGACAGGATACTGCCCTATATCACCGATATCTGCAAGCGTGACCCTAAGAGCGGCAGAGTGGTCACCGGCGGCATCGTCAGCTGCAAGGACTCCTCCTGGCTCTTAAGCTGGACCATCAATCGCCAGGGACAGTTCAAAGAACAGGATAAGGATAAAGTCTGCGTCTGGGTGTACGGCCTGTTCACGGACGTGCCCGGGGACTTCGTGAAGAAGCCCATGCGGGAATGCACCGGCAGGGAGATTACGGAAGAATGGCTCTACCACATCGGCGTGCCCGTGGAGGACATCCCGGAGCTGGCGGAACACAGCGCCGTCTGCGTGCCCACCATGATGCCTTATATCACCGCTTTCTTCATGCCCAGGAGGAAGGGAGACCGCCCGGACGTGATTCCTGACGGATGTGTCAATTTCGCTTTCCTGGGACAGTTCGCGGAGACCCCCCGGGACACCGTCTTCACCACCGAATACTCCGTGCGCACCGCCATGGAGGCCGTGTACGGGCTGCTGGGCGTGGACAGGGGCGTGCCCGAGGTCTGGGGCAGCGTCTACGATATCCGGGAGCTCCTGGACAGCAGCGTGAAGCTCATGGACGGCAAGTCTCCCCTGGAGATCCAGCTGCCCGGCCCCCTGAACGCCCTGAAGAAGCCCCTGCTCCACTTCATCAAAGGGACTGTGGTGGAAAAGGTGCTGCGTGACCATGACGTGCTGAAAGAGGGCATGCTGTAAAACCGCTGGTTGATGTCCAGACGGCAGTAAGGAATTGTCTACGAAATCCACCCTTACCTACGCCCCTTTGACACCGGAACCCACGGATGGTATTGCCACACTGGATTTGCCGGGTGGACAGAAAAATATATTAAAATGTGGTATAAGGCTTGAAAAAAAGCATATCCTATGATATGATTTTGGCAAATCTGGAATGTGATTCCAGATTTGCCACAACCATTTTAGAATAGGGGAAATAGGATGAATTATATTTCAAGGGCACTGGAAGACCGTCTATATAAGTACGAAAAGACATACAAATCGATTCTTGTCACAGGTGCGCGTCAGGTAGGGAAATCTACGTTGCTCAAGAAAGCATTTCCCGACAGAAGATATGTGTCTTTGGATGACCCATTTCTGGAACAGCAGGCAAGGGAAGCGGGAGACATGTTTTTGACGCTGAACGCTCCGCCTGTAACCATTGACGAAGTGCAAAGGGCAAAGGAATTGTTCCGTTATATTAAGATAAAGTGCGATGAAAGCGAAGAAAAGGGGCTGTTCTTTCTGTCCGGTTCACAGCCCTTTCACCTTATGCAGAATGTTTCGGAATCCTTGTCCGGACGGATCGGAATCATTGAGCTTTCAGGACTGTCCATGCGCGAGTGCACGAGGGATGCTTTCAACAGCCATTTTCTCCCCACGATGGAGTACGTGATAGAAAGGAAAAAGACTTTAAAAAAGCGGGAAAATATCTGGGAAATCATCCATCTGGGCGGATATCCCGAGCTACAGGATGCGGATAAGGAATGGAACGCGTTTTACGCAGACTATGTAAAGACTTACATGGAGAGGGATGTCAGGGAGCTGGCGGCGGTGCAGGATCTGACCGCATTCAGGCAATTCATGATTGCGGCTGCCGCGCGGACAGGGGAAATCCTAAATTTCTCCGCTATAGCGTCAGAGATCGGGAAAGATGTGAAAACGGTGAAAAACTGGATATCCATTTTAGAAGCATCCGGGATTGTCTATTTACTGGAGCCATATACCTCCAACGTCCTGAAAAGGGCGATTAAGTCGCCAAAATTGTATTTCAGGGATACCGGTCTGGTCTGTTATCTTACGAGATGGCTGACACCGGAAACTCTGGCTTACGGCGCGATGAGCGGGCCTGTATTTGAGACATTTGCCGTGTCCGAAATTTTAAAATCCTTTTCCAATGAAGGCCTGGATTACCGGCATTTCGTATCCTATTACCGCGGGCGTGATAAGAAAAAAACAACGGAGGACGGCAAGCTGCAGGAGCTGGAATCAGAAATAGATTTAATCATTGAGGAAAATGGCGTATTATATCCGATTGAAATCAAGAAAAACACACAGGCAAAGGCAATCACGACAGCGGCCTTTGATGTTTTGGACCAGATTCCCGGAAAAAGGCGGGGGATGGGGGCGATTTTATGCAATTGCCCACAGGTCGGGGCCCTTAGAGAAAATATACTGCAGATCCCGGTCTGGTATATATGATTGACAATTCAGCTATCCGCTCCGCCGGCTTGCTGCGGCGATGACGCAGACGGCACATCTATGAGGTCGTCAGCAAAACCTAGCGCCATCTTATCGAAGAATGCCCCGCTTCCCCAACCCCCCTTTCTGATATTGCCTGAGCGGCAAGGCCGGGCAGATTCGGCTCGGCCAAAAGGTGGGCAGGAAAAAGTTCGAGCCTCTTGAAGCTTTTCCAGGTTCATGTTATGATATTCATCATAGACAGGAACCGAAGGAGGCTTGTAAATGGTTAGCCCTTCCCAAATTTAGCCGCGACGATCTCCGCATCTGGTATGACGGCTATTAACATTGAGAATGTGCGGGACGATTTAATTCTCATGGTGTCCGGGGAGCGGGTCGCTGCCGATATCGGGCAGTATAATGCTGTCTCCATGGAAAGAAATACGAAGAACCAAATTTATTCTGCCATGGTCGTCTATGGGCTTCTGACCTATGAGAACGGAAAAGTGCTTGTTCCGAATAAGGAGCTGATGGATAGCTTCTGGCCACCGGAAAGCTGCATAGGCCGTTTATGGATATGCTGCTCCATCCCCAGGGACATCAATACCTCTCTGCTCCGTTCCGTTGCTATTCTGCCTGGAATCTTCTTTTTCTCATGCAGATTGTAGAACTGGATGCTCAATTTCACGTTGTCCAGAGCGGAAAGCTCCTGGATCAGGTGGAAGCTCTGGAAGACAAAGCCGATATTCCGGTTCCTGCAGAATGCCCTCTCTTTTTCGCTCATCCCACTGGTATCCTGGCCCATGAGCGCGTATGAGCCGGAAAGGACTTGAACAGGCTATCCTGAAACAGGCGGGGCTCAGATAGCTCCGCCACCCCAAAAAGGAGGCGTTATATGAACAGATTGTTCTACCCTGCATTGTTCCACAAAGCAGAAGAGGGTGGCTTCTGGATCTCTTTCCCCGATATCCCGAAATGCCTTACCCAGGGCGACGACATGGCCCAGGCCTATGAGATGGCAGTGGATGCGCTTGGCCTTGCGCTGGTCTGCCGGGAAAAAGAGGGGCAGCCCATCCCCGCTGCGTCCAACCCTGCCGCCATCGTTCCGGAGCCTGGTTCTTTTCTGGCCGTAATCGAATTCGATATGCTCGCTTACAAAAAGCGTACCAATTCAAAAGCGGTAAAGAAGACCTTGAGCATACCGGAATGGCTGAACGAAGCCGCGATGTCCATGGATCTGAACTTCTCTCAGGTGCTACAGGAAGCGCTTCTTGCGAAAATACAGCTATAGAGCCTGTTCCTCGCCCGCCCTCTGGCGGGCTTCCTTCAGGTTCTTACGCACTCCCTCCTTTCCCGCGGTTCCCCATGCCGGGAATCAGGCCCTAATGCAGCATCGCACCAGCTCAATGCGCCTCCTTCAGCAGCAGCTCCACCCTGTTCTGGATGACCGC
>OFFF01001192.1_pt1 | contig 17132 bp, 15 predicted proteins | sample 1521301 | NCBI WGS metagenome assembly OFFF01 (sample SAMEA3504101, study PRJEB24116) | mouse gut metagenome | biome: mouse gut; feature: mouse-associated habitat; material: faeces | place: Denmark | collected 2011
GAGCAACAGGAAGAGCTATACACGGGAAGGGTTCATAGAAATGCTGAAATATTATCCACTGGTAATGCCGAAGATATATGTCAGCTTATTCTGAAACTGTAAATGTTATTATGAAGAGCCGTGTGCGGGAAAGCCGCACGCACGGATCTGTGAGGGGCTGGCATCGTGAGGTGCCTGTCTACTCGACTTTCCATCAGCTTTTTATTTTAGAAAAATGATAAACATCCATTGAGTACCATATATCTGTAATTGTATTGACTATTTAAACTCTATGTTTTATAATTGCAATGTAGCTATTGATTTTTTAAAGAGGTACCCTTATGACTATATCAGAACAAATAAAAGTATTATGTGTGAGAACGAATATCAGCGTTTCAGAATTGGCTCGCAGAATGGGAATGTCACCACAGAATCTGAATGCTAAGCTTAAGAGAGAAACATTTACAGTATCTGACTTGGATCAGATTGCAGAGGCAACAGGAACAACATTTGAAAGAAAATTTATATTAGATGATGGAGAAGAAGTTTGATGAAAAACTTTAATTTAGAAGAAGTGCGCGAGAAATATAAAGATAATCGTGATGTAATTTCATTGTTCTCAGGGGCAATGGGATTGGATATTGGTCTTGGAAAGGCTGGACTTAATGTGGTTATCGGGCAGGATTTTGAACCTTCGTGTGTGGAAACGATGAAAGCTAATGGTCACAATGTACTTGGAGGAGATATTAGAGAAATAAAGGCAGAGACGCTTCTGGAACTGACCGGATTGCATATAGGTGAACCTTTTATGATTTGTGGAGGACCGCCTTGTCAGCCTTTTTCTACTGCAGGAAAAAGACTTGGAATTAATGATCCGAGAGGAAGCCTTTTTATGGATTTTATAAGAATGATAGATTATATTCGTCCGCGATTTTTTGTGATGGAAAATGTAAAAGGCATTGTTTCTTCACCGCTGAAGCATGTTTCTACAAAAGAAAGAGTTAAGGATGATCCAGAGCAAAAGCTAGGAACAGTCTTAGATGTTATTTTGTCCGAATTTAATAAGCTGGGATATAAAACAGTTTACGGTATTTTAGATGCTGTAAATTATGGAGTCCCTCAGTTCCGTGAACGTTTCGTGTTGATAGGTAGTCGAGATAATGAGGATATATTCTTGCCAATACCGACACACTTCCAAATGCATCAAAATCCTGATTACCGCTGGAAAACGGTTGGAGAGGCTATAAGAGATTTGGAAAGTAATCCTGGGGAGTATACATCCTTAAGTGGAGATAGAAAGAAATATCTTCATATGGTTCCGGAAGGTGGAAACTGGAAAGATTTACCTCAGGAAATTATTCCGGTTGCAATGGGAGGAGCTTATGAGTCTGGTGGCGGTAAAGTTGGATTTTATAGAAGACTGTCATATGCACAACCTTCACCTACAATTACAACATCACCGGCACAAAAAGCAACAATGCTTTGTCATCCAAAGCAGGACAGACCGCTGAGTATAAAAGAATATGCTAGAATTCAACAATTTCCGGATGATTGGAAATTTACAGGAACCATATCAGCGCAATATAGGCAGATTGGCAATGCAGTTCCGATTGGATTGGCCGAGGCTATTGGTAGGGCAATTATTTCTACAGCAAATAAAACATCCACAATAGAGACGAAACGATTTAGGGGAACTAGCGTACACAATAGAATAAAAAATGCAATGGAATTAGGAGGAAGTTCATATGGCGATTAATAATTCTTATGATGAAGAAGCGGTAGTGCAGGCAATAGCAAAAGCCTTAGAAACATTTTATGGAGCATTGATTGAAAAAATAGATTCACTTGATATCAAGAAAGTAATCAAAAGGAAGAATCCGTATTTATACCGTGCGAAAGCAATGGAGAGTGCTTCTGAAATAGTGGAATCCGTTTTAAGTGCATTTGTTACATCCAGTGAGGAAACTATTTTTGGTAATTGTTTCTTTGAACCAATTGCTATTGCAGTAAGTGGTGGAAACAAAGCTTTGGCAGAAGGCATTGATTTGATGATACAAGATGATGATAGTAATACAATTTATGTCATTGCTGTCAAGAGTGGCCCTTCTGTATTTAATGCTGATAGCAAAAAACGTCAGGAACAGAATTTCATGGCAGCAGCCAAGTTAGCACAGCAGGCGAAGGCCAGATATGAGGCTTACATTGGATATTGTTATGGCAAGAAAAAGGAAAGCGGAAGAGGAAAGCCTAAGATGTATCAGGAATTGGCAGGTAAACAATTCTGGGCGGAGCTTACAGGGGATGAAGATTTTTATATTAAGATTATTACTTTTATGGGCACTATGCCAGAACAATATGTTGCTTCTTACAAGGAAAGTTATAATAAAGCAGCAAACAGATTGATTAGGGAGTTTTCAAATAGTTTCTGTAAAGAAGATGGAGCTATTGATTGGGAAAAATTGGTTGAATTTAACTCGGGAGATTAAGAAGATATACGATATCGGGAGGAGGTCGCATGAAAACTGCTTTAGATTTTTATGCAAGAGGAAAACAAAAAGAGGCGAACGCAGATGAGTACGACCGCTCTCGATATTATAGTAGAGATAGATTTATTTGTCCGGAATGTGGAGAAGCTGTTCATTTAACAGGAAGCAGGTATAGTAATCATTTTGCGCATTTTAAAAAGAGTGAGGTATCTGCGGAGTGTGATAGACGTGTTGACGGTAGTCAAACGGATTCAGTGTATGAAAGGATAGGATTACTTATCTATATGCGAAAAAATTCATCAGGGGACTTTTACTTATATATGGGATTCAAGGCGTTACCGCCTATGCTTATGGAAAAAGCAAGTCAAGAATCAATATCTCAAACTTCCCACACTCCAAACCAGCTGAAAACCTTTAAATTTCTGGCTTTGGATGCAAATATATTTGTCCATTGACAGCAAAAAGCACCTGTTCTTTGGTATAATAAGATTAGCGAAATCAAAAAAATACCTAAGAAAGGTGCCAATCTTATGATAAACCATACTGACGGAAATAACAACCCTGAAATTCAGTGCAGGTTTGGAGATGCCATCAGGGAGCTTGGTATATGCAGGCTCCTGAAAGAATCCAACATCCGCAAGAAGAAAGGCGGCTCTGTATATGGAATCTTCCAGTTCCTCCTGCTGCTGGTATTCCAGAACTGCAACCTGTTCCATTTCCTGAACTCCAAGAAGCAGGACATGGCATTCTCCAAGAACACGTATTACCGGTTCTTAAATGAGCCAAGGTACAACTGGCAGCGCTTCCTGACTCTGCTTTCTGCCAGGGTGGTGGCTTATAAACCTGTCAGCGGCATTTCTGACGCTTGCTTCTCTTGGGCTGGTATGGTAGACTTTTCTTGGGAACAATTCCTTACGAGGAATCATTTGGGAGGCCCTGATGCATGGGCGTGACAGCGGTTGCCGGCAGCAGGCCCGGCGGCCGCGGAAAGGGACAGGTGATTGTGATGGACAAGAAGGAGATACAGCGCGTTTTCCAGGGGAAGTGGATCACTACTGAGAGCTTCTGCAATCTGCAGCCGGTGAACGTGTTCCACCGCCAGCTGGAGGAAGCCCATATCTCCGCCGCGGCTCCGCAAAATTCCCACATCCTGTTCCGGAGGCATTTCGAGGCCCGTGGAGGCATACAGACCTATATTTATATCTCGGCGGACGACTATTACAAACTCTACATCAACGGCCGTTTTGTCTGCCAGGGGCCTGCGCCGGGGTATCCTTTCCATTATTACTACAATAAAGTAGACATAACAGGGCATATTCGGGAAGGGAGCAACCTGATTGCGGTGCACACCTATTACCAGGGGCTGATCAACCGGGTATGGGTCAGCGGCGACGACAGGCATGGGCTGATCCTGGACGTGGAGCAGGGAGGAGAGACAATCGTATCATCGGACGAAAGCTTTCGGTGCACCGTGCACAGCGGCTTCCAGGGGATGGGCAAGGCTGGATACGATACCCAGTTCCTGGAGAGATATACCAGCGGCAGCCCTCAGGAGGGCTTTGAAAGGGCGGACTATGACGACAGCGGCTGGGCATATGCGAAGCCGCGGGCAAATACGGACTATATATTGTATGAGCAGCCCACCAAGATGCTGGTCTTTGAGGAGATACGGCCCACCCTCGCCTGGGACGGGAAGGGCGTGACGGCTGATTTCGGCGCAGTCTATGTGGGATATCTGTATGCGGAGGCCAGAGGGGAGAAGGGCAGCTCCATTGAAGTCCTTTCTGCCCAAGAGCTGGAGGAGGACGGATGTCCGCGGTGGAGGCTGCGGTGCAACTGCGATTACAGAGAGGAATGGCAGCTGTCCGGCGGGGCGGATGTGCTGAACCAGTTTGACTACAAATCCTTCCGCTATGTGCGGCTGAACCTTCCGGCCGGATGCAGGGTGGAAAACATCTGCCTGAAGGCCAGGCACTATCCCTTTGCGCTGCAGGCTGCTCCGGGCTTTCAGGATCCGGAGCTCCTACCCGTCTGGAACCTTTGCGTGAATTCCCTGCGCTACGGCGTACAGGAGACCATACAGGACTGTATGGAGCGGGAAAAGGGCAATTATCTGGGGGATGGCTGCTATACGGCTCTGGCTCATTATGCGCTGACCGGGGACGCCTCTATCCTGAAAAAGCTGGTGGACGACAGTCTCCGCAGCAGCTTCATCAACCGAGGCCTTATGACCTGCGCTGCCTGTTCCTTCATGCAGGAGATTGCGGAATATCCGCTGATGGTGTATCCCATGCTGGTCCGCTACCATGAGCTTTCCGGAGACAGGGCGTATCTGGAGGAATGCTATGATTCTCTCTGTGGGGTGCTGGACTATTACCGGGAAGCCTACGGCCAGGAAAACGGGCTGCTCTGCAATGTGGACAAGTGGTGCGTGGTGGAGTGGCCGGCAAATTATCGGGGCGGATATGCCGCAGATGTGTCCGATGGCAAAGTATGCACCGATATGCACAATGTGGTCAATGCCCATTATCTGGGAGCGCTGAAGAGCATGAATCAAATCTCGGCGATAGCGGGCAGGGACAGATACTGTGATGAAGCGCCTGTGGAGGAGGCCTTTTATAGGATATTCTATGATCCGGAGAAGAAGCTGTTCCGGGACAAAGAGGGCGATGACCACATGAGCCTGATAGCCAATGTGTTCCCTTTCATGTATGGCTTGTTCCCCGAGGAGGAGACCAAAGAGGCCATTGTGGGGTTGATTGAGGAAAGGGGCTTCACTTCCGTGATGCTCTTCGGCGCATATCCCATCCTGGAGGGGCTCCGGCGCCTGGGCAGGAAGGAACAGATGTACCAGTGCCTGAAGGATCAGGGGGCCTGGAAGCGCATGCTGCGGGAAGGGGCCACCACCACCTTTGAGGGCTGGGGAAAAGAAACCAAGTGGAATACCTCATTGTTCCACCTGACGCTGAGTTACGGGGCAATGTTCTTGATAGAGGAATAGCCGGCGGAGGCAGTGGTACCGTGCCGGGTTGCCCGGGAAGAAAGAGGGATACCGAGAGGAAGGCGGGCATACGGCAGAGTTATGGCATTCGCGCGGCGGAGACGCCGGGAAAGGAATCGAAGGGATGGACGATAAATGGAAGATTACCGTCTGGGGCGTAAGGGGATCTTTTCCCGTGCCGGCGGCGGACTTTCTGGAATACGGAGGCAACACTTCCTGCATCTCAGTGGAATGCGGTGGGGAGCTGGCAGTGTTTGATGCCGGGAGCGGCCTGGCGGATCTGGGAGCGGCGATTTCCGGCAGAGGCGGAAAGAAGAAAATCCATCTGTTCCTCAGCCATTTCCATCTGGATCATGTGATGGGGCTGGCGGTGTTCCAGCCTTTTTACGATCCCAGTGCGGAGATTCATCTCTACGGAGGAGCGGCAGAGGGCGTGGATTTCCATAGCCGTCTGAAAGAACTGGCCGGCAGGCCCTTCTGGCCACTGGGGCTGGAGGATTTTCCCGCCGAAATCCAGGTACATGAGATTGGCCCTGGATCCCGCTTTATATTGGGTGAGTCCGATGTCACAGTGAGGACCATGGCCGGGAACCATCCGGGAGGAAGCCTGCTCTACCGCCTGGAGGACGGCAGCCGCAGCATGGTCTATGGCCTGGACTGCGAGCTGACGGAGGACATGGCCGGGGCCTTGGCGGATTTTGCGAGGGATACGCATCTCCTGGTCTGGGATGCCAATTTCACGACAAAGGATCTGCGGAAAGGGTGGGGGCACTCCACCTGGGAGCAGGGGCTGGAGCTGGGTAAAAGGGCAGGAGTCAGAGAGGTGCTGATGACTCATTATTCCCGGGAATATGCGGATCTGTTTCTGAGGGAGCAGGAGCGCATGGCAAAGGCGGGGCTTTCCCATGAGGAAAGCGGCCGCGAGGGAATTGCCTGCGAGGGAATTGCCTGCGAGGGAAGCGGCCGCGAGGGAATTGCCTGCGAGGGAAGCGGCCGCGAGGGAATTGCCTGCGAGGGAACTGCCTGCGAGGGAAGCGGCCGCGAGGGAAGCGGCCGCGAGGGAACTGCCTGTGAGGGAGCGGCCCATGAGGGGGCTGCCTGTGAGGGAAGCACAGAGGCGGGACACGCTCACGAAACGCCATGCGCGGAAGATACATTTTGCACATTCGCCAGAGAAAGGATGGAGATGACACTATGAGACAGGATGACATGCGGAAAGTGCTTGAGATGGGGGTGATGCTGTCCGAGGAGCAGGATCCGAACCGGCTGCTGGAGAAGATACTGGAATGCGTGATGGAGCTGGCCCGCTGCGATGCGGGGACATTGTATCTGTTGGACAAGGATTCCCTTCGTTTTAAAATCATGAGGAATCATACCCTACATACCTATGAGGGTGGGAACGGGGTGGATCCGGGGCTTCCCCCGGTACCCCTTTCCAGGGAGAATGTCTGCGCCTTTTCCCTTCTGGAGAACCGGACAGTCCGGATAGAGGACGTGCGCAGATGCGGGGCGTATGACTTTTCCGGCCCAATCCGATATGACGCCATCACGGGCTATCACACCCAGTCCATGCTGGTGGTGCCCATGCGCAACAGAGAGGGGGACAGCATCGGGGTGCTGCAGCTGATCAATGCCATGGATGAGGGCGGCGCCGTCAGGGCCTTTCCGGAGGACATGACTTTGGTGCTGGAGTCCATCGCTTCCCAGGCTGCCATCACCATCCAGAATGTGAGATATCTTCGGGAAATCAAGGAGCTGTTCCGCTCTTTCGTGCGGGTGATGTCCTCCGCCGTGGATGAGCGCACTCCCTACAATGGCAGCCATACCAGACATATGGCTGCCATCGGGTCAGCCTTTCTGGACTATCTCTGCGCCGGGAGGGAGGCGGCGTTCACCCCGGAGCAGAAGGAGGAACTGCTGATGAGCGTGTGGCTCCATGACATCGGCAAGCTGGTGACGCCTCTGGAGGTCATGAACAAGATGGCCAGACTGACGCCTGCCCAGCACAGTGCGTTTCTCCATCGGATGGAGCTGATTCGGCTGAACGGCCGGATCCGGATGCTTTCCGGCCAGATTTCCGCCGGGGAATGCGCGGCGCTCACGGATCAGGCCCGCAGGGCGGAAGCGCTGGTGGAGGAGATCGATACCGCCGGATATCTGCCCGATGAGAAGCTGGCGGCGCTGTCCAGGCTGGGGGAGGAGAAGTGGCTGGACGAGGAGGGGACGGCCCACCCGTGGATTGAGGAGGAGGAACTGGCCATGCTTTCCATCCGCCGGGGGACTCTGTCGGAACAGGAGCGGCAGATCATGGAAGAGCATGTACAGGTCACGGACAAGCTTCTGTCCCAGATACAGTTTTCCAACGATCTGTCCCATGTGCGGGAGTGGGCCGCCGGCCATCATGAGCTCCTGAACGGCAGCGGCTATCCCCGCCATCTGTCAGGGGAGGAAATCCCCATGGAAAGCCGGATTATTACCATCCTGGACATTTTTGATGCCCTGGTGGCAGATGACAGGCCCTACAAGCCGGGGATGCCGGTGGAGAAGGCCCTGTCTATCCTGGAAGCAATGGCGGAGAAGGAGGGTAAGCTGGATTCCCGGCTCACCAGGCTGTTCATAGAAAGCAGATGCTGGGAGGGCGCATACGCATGAGACAGGCGAGGAAGAAGATGCCCAAACGGGCCAGGGCCGTTCTGCAGAATCTGGCAGCAGCGGCGCTCTTGACGGTTCTGGCCGGCACGGGAATCTTGAACCGTGCCGACTACACAGCGTCTGACGGCCTGTATCAGCGGCGGGAAGCGTCCGACGGCAAAATCGTTCTGCTGGGCATCGACCAAGAGGCCTTGGAGGCATATGGGCCATACCACCAGTGGGGAAGGGAGATTGTGGCACAGATCCTGGAGACGCTGAACCGTTCAGAGGAAGACAAGCCTGCGGTCATCGGGATCGACATCCTTTTTGCCGGGGAGACGGAGCCTTCCGCGGATACAGAGTTTGCGGAGAGGGCCGCGGAATCAGGGAACGTGGTCACCGCGTGCCTGGCACAGTTCGGCCGCCCGCTGCTGGGGGACGAGGAAGGCGGGTACGCCCTGGGGGCATTTTCCGTGGTGGGGCTTGAGGACAGCTATGACGCGCTGCGCAGCGCCACGGGCCGGGGGCACATCAATGCCATGCTGGACACGGACGGCATCCTGCGCCATCATCTGCTCAGAATCACTCTGCCGGACGGAAGCCAGATTCCCTCCCTGGCTCTGGCCTGTGCCAGCGCCTATGAGGAAGCCCGGAACGGTCCCGGGCTGGAGCTGCCTGCCGTGAGCCCCACAGGCTTCTGGTATCTGCCTTTCTGCGGGAACGCAGGGGACTTCGAGGAGATATCCATTGCGAAAGTGCTGTCAGGAGAGGTTTCGGCCAGCTATTTTTCCGGCAAAATCGTGCTCATCGGCCCTTACGCGCCGGGGCTTCAGGACAGCTATGTGACCGCCATCGACCACGCCAGCCCCATGTACGGAGTGGAGTATCATGCCAACGCCATCCAGGCGCTGCTGTGGGGCAACTATAAGACCGAGCTGGGGGACGGTATCCAGCTGGCGCTGCTGTTCGGTATTCTGCTGGCTGGCATTGCCTGCTTCCGGGGGCGGCCTGTGTGGCTCTCCACCTTGCTGTGGATCCTGCTCTGCGGCGGCTGGCTGCTGCTGGGAAAGTGGCTCTATGGCCGGGGCTGGGTCGCCCATGTGCTGTGGGTTCCCGTGGGGATTACGATTCTATATGGGGGATGCCTGGCGGCCAGCTACATTCAGGCTGCCCTGGAGCGGCAGCGGGTGACAAGGACGTTCAAGCGGTATGTGGCACCGGAAATCGTGAACGAGCTCCTGAAGGAGGGCGCGGATTCCCTGGAACTGGGTGGAAGCCAGACTACCATTGCGGTGCTCTTCGTGGATGTGAGGGGATTCACCTCCCTGTCGGAGGAGCTGAAGGATCCCAGGAAAGTGGTGGAGATCCTGAACCGGTACCTTGCCCTGTTCGCAGACTGCATCCTGCGGAACGGCGGCACCTTGGACAAATTCGTGGGGGATCAGGCCATGGCTTTCTGGGGGGCGCCCCTGCGGCATGATGACGATGCCCTGAAGGCCATGCAGGCTGTCAGGACGGCGATGGACATGGTGGAAGGGGCCAGGGGGATCTGCGCGGAATTGAAAGAAAAGTATGGGCGCACGGTGTCCTTCGGCATCGGCGTCCACCTGGGGGAAGCCGTGGTGGGAAATATCGGTTCTCCCCAGCGGATGGACTATACCGCCATCGGCGACACCGTGAACACTGCCGCCCGCCTGGAAGCCAATGCCCCGGGGGATACGGTCTACATCTCCCGAGCCGTGGCAGATCTCCTGGGGGCGCGGATCCGCGCCACTTCCCTGGGAGATTCTGTCAGGCTGAAAGGGAAGAAGGAAGGTTTCGAGGTGCTGAGGCTGGAGGAAATCCTGTCCTAAAGTCCTCTTCCCATAGGGTCAATTCTGGACCAGGGACATGGACAGGGAGTACACCTCATAGCTCTCATTGAAGAACAGGTTCAGGTTCCCGCTGTTGTTGGCGCCGGATTCACTGGTCTTGTACATGGCGGACACGGTCAGCTCCAGGAAGGCTTCGGCTTCCTGATACTGGTTCCACGCGCCGAATTCAAACGAGACGCTGTCCGATACCTTGTCTCCTATCTGGAAATCCGCGATGGACTGCTGTGACAGGGAATCGCTGTCCCAGCTGACACGGATGTCAGGAGCCTCCCTGAGCACAGCTCCGATTTCCTGGGCATTGGTGAAGCCCATCTTATCCAGGACGGTCTCAAGGGAATCGCCCACTTTGATATCCAGGACGCCCATGTCCGTGCCTGCGGGGAATTCCTTTGTCCAGCCGAAGGTGGTGAAGGAGGATGCGTTGGGGGACTGCACCGCGTCAACAGGCAGATCCAGGAAGCCTGTGGTGCCGGGGTACATCAGCTGCGTCCCCAGACCTTCGATTTCCTCCAGATACAGGCTGCTGTTCGCCAGACCCTGGTTCACCAGGAGGTCCCGCAGGCCGCTTATGGTGATGCCGTCGATCTCCTGGCCGAAGAGGGTCACATTCCCTGCAAAGATGTTCTCATTCCCTTCCGCCCTGAAATCCATATAATAGCGGGCTCTCTGGTCCGGCGGCAAGTCCGCGGGGTCGGTCTCCTCCTCCGGTTCCTCTGATGAGGGTTCCTCGGTGGGCTCGGGCGAGGGGGAGGATTCCGGCTGCTGGGCCAGAAGGTTCTGGGCCTCGTCCTGCATGGCCTGGTCCAGCTCCTCCCAGACATAGTCCGGGATGTCCTCCAGAGTGAAGGCTCCTGTCTGCAGGCGCTCCGGCTCCTGGGCATCGCTTGCTACCTGCAGCATCTCCCCGGAGGAAACCTGATGCTGGGATCCATCGTCCGTCAGGGTACAGACCACGGTGCCGTCGAGGATATAGACGCAGGCGTATTCTGGGGTATGCTCCACCCAGCCGTAGGTCCCGCGGATTCCCACGGAGAGGGTGTCCATGCGGATGTCGAAGGTCTCGTCCTCCTCCAGCGCCTGCGTCACATGGAAGAACATGCTCCCGTATTTGGCGGTCAGCTCCAGATGCTTATCTTCCTTATAAATGGAAGCGCCGCTTTCCTGATCCATCTTGGCCAGCTTCGTGTCGTCCAGATTGACCCAGGCGTAGCTGTCCGAGGGCGTATCAAGGGCATAGCCGCTGTACAGGGGAAGCTTCTCCTGGAGGTCCACGCCCTCCCCGGCATCATCCTGTACCTGTACGGCCCCCTGGGATCTCTCCAGGCGCATGGTCGTCGCGCTGATGCTGCCGGCCGTGCTGCTGTCCTGGTTGCCGCATCCCATGCATAGGATTGCTGCCAGCGGAATCAAAAGATATGTCTTACTGTGCTTCATTTCTTCTGTGTCCTTTCTTTCATTGATAGTTCATGATAGCACTCCAATCATCACATGTCAAGCCATAGGAAAACCATGCCAGCCTCTTCGGCACAGGAGTGTCCAGCCGCCTGTACATCTTCTTCAACCTTTCACCCATGCCGTTGTTCTGCAGCATCCTGGCAATCCTCTCCCTCTCCTTTTCTGTGACGTTTCCTGGTTGGTGATGCTCTCCAATATGGAGAACGCCAGCAGGGAGAAGAATTTCGCCTGCGCGTCATATAGCCGCTTGAACTCCCTGCTTCCTCTGCTTTCCAGTCAAGTCCCACATCAGCCAGGATGCGCCTCAGCTCTCCATTGGCTTCATCATCCCCTGAAAGCTTATATTCTCCCGCGGGGACATTTGGTTTATCATTCCCTCTTTCAATGTCTGATTCCTCATATCTTCCATAGTCCGGCACATAATCTCGATTCCCTCCGGCAGTGCGCCCCAAGGCTGCTGAAAGGCTGCTGAGGGTGAAAGTCTTTTTTATCCATCCTTTAGATTTTTTTTATGGAATTGTTAGCAATCCCTGTTGACGAGTGCCAAAATGTGTGTTATATTACAAATAGAACAAGGGAACAGATGAAAGCAATAATGATCATATCCCAGGTTCCGCAAAACGACACTTCGGGCTTCTCCGATGGTGCCAAAATCGTTTGATATTGCTATCATGAAAGGAGAGATGACTTATGATGATGCCCAGTATTTTCAGAGAGGATTTATTCGACAATTTTATGGAAGATTTCGCATTCCCGACTTTTTCCAACGTTGACAAGGCGCTGTACGGAAAGCACGCCAAGAACCTGATGAAGACGGATGTAAAGGAGACGGACAGCGAGTATGTAGTGGAGATTGATCTGCCGGGCTTCAGGAAGGACGAAATCCAGATGCAGCTGGCGAACGGCAACCTGACAGTCAGCGCGTCCAAGGGCCTGGACAAGGACGAGAAGAACGAGGAGGGCGCTTACATCAGGCGTGAGCGCTATGCCGGAAGCATGAGCCGCAGCTTCTATGTAGGGGAGCATGTGAAGGAGGAGGACATCCATCCCAGGTATGAGAACGGCATCCTGACCTTCCATCTGCCCAAGGAGGAGAAGAAGGTGGTGGAGGAAAAGTCCCATTATATTTCCATCGAGGGATAATGCCTAACGGCATGATGAAAGATACCCTGCAGGCAATATCCTGCGGGGTATTTTCCGTATAAGGGAGATTGAAGCGGAAGCCACAGCGGCCAGCCATGCGGTGCCTTGAAGGCCAGGGCAGCATCCGGCCATTGTGTGCCCCTGAAGCGCGAGAGCGCCGGCGGCGGTAGCTGGAAGGGAGATGTCATATCGTGGAAGCACACATGGATGAACGGCATATGGAGAACGGTGCATTGTGCGTTGCTGAAGCGGAACAGGAGGGATTATGGAGGAGAAGAGGGATTATTACACGGTTCTGGGAGTGGACCGGAATGCGGACGACAGCACGATCAAAAAAGCATACCGGAAGCTGGCGAAGAAGTATCATCCTGACACCAGTGTCGGAAATGCCCAGGCGGAAGAGAAATTCAAGGAAGTGACGAAGGCTTACGAGGTCCTAAGCGACCCTGAGAAGCGGAAGCTCTACGACCGGTTCGGTCATGCCGCATTTGACGGCAGCGCCCCAGGGAGCGGGGATTACGGGAACAGCTATGGCCAGGGGAGCCCTTTCGGGGACTGGTTCGGCCAGGGAGGTGGTTCCAGAGCCTATTACAGGACGGAAGAGGGAGGCTTCGGCGGCACGGGCCCGGAGAGCGGCCGCTGGGAATGCCATTTCGAGGGAGAGGACGTGGAGGATATCCTCAGGAACCTGTTCGGCGGCAGCTCAGGGACGGGAGGCTCTGGGGCAGGTGGTTTTGGCGGGTCAGGCTTCGGCGGAGGCTCTGGGGCAGATGGTTTTGGCCGGTTCGGCTTCGGCGGTTCCGGGGCGGCTGGCTTTGGATGGAAAGATTCGGAAGCAGGGGGCTTCGGCGGAGCTGGCTTTGGAGGCGGCCAAAGGGCGGGAGGCTTTGGGAACGGCGCCGACCTGCAGGCGGAAATCTTCATTAGCTTTGACGAAGCGGCATTTGGCTGCGACAAGGTCATCCGGCTGGAGGGACAGGATGAGCCGGGCACCGGATTGGGCGCTGGCGGCCGGCCGCTGAAGGTGCATATTCCCGCAGGCATCGACACCGGAAAGAGCATCCGCCTGAAAGGAAAGGGCAGGCCTGGCAGGGACGGCAGCCCGGGAGACCTGCTGCTGAAAGTGAATGTGGGAGAGAAGCCAGGCTACAGCCGCCAGGGCATGGACGTCTATACAACGCTCCAGATTCCCTTTACCACAGCGGTGTTCGGCGGCGAGGTGACCGTGCAGACCCTCTACGGAAAAGTGGCCTGCAAAGTGAAGGAGGGCACCCAGTCCGGCACGAAGATTCGGCTGAAGGGCAAGGGAATCGTCTCCATGAAAGACCCCATGGTACACGGAGACCAGTATGTGACTGTCCAGATTCAGGTGCCCTCGAACCTGAACGAAGAAGCCCGCCGGAAGCTGAGGGAATTTGAAAAAGCCTGCGAAGGAAGGCACAGGAGCGTGGCGTAAGGGAGATTACAAGAAAGACAACAATATAATCGGCATGTACCAGGCGATAAGGCCGGAGAAAGAGCAGAGGTTTTATCTGGGAAAATGCCAATATTTTATGTGACAGGACGGAAGGGCTGCCAGGAAAGATACGTATTTCCCGACAGCCCCGTTTTGTGGAAAAACCAGATCCTACTGCTCCGGCGTATCCGATTGCGTCAATGGTTCTCGCGGTTCCGGCGTATCCCTTTGCTCAGCCTCCAGGCAGAAGCTCACCTCCCAGCCGCCGTCCAGCAGATACCCGCCGGAAGTGAAGGCCCCGCGCAGGGAGGCTCCCTCCAGCTCTTCCGGCGAGACGTCAAAAATGTATTCCTTATAATAATAACGATACTCATCATAGAACCCCACACAGCAGTAGCTGTCGGCGTCCGCCTGTCCCAGCGCGTTTCCAATCACGCTTCCGTCCGGCATGACCAGGACCAGATTCCCGGAATCGAAGTCGGGATTCCTCTCGGGATAACACATCTGCAAATGCAGGCCGTTGTCCAGAAAGCCAGCGGCAGTGATGGCAAAGCCGTCCGCCAGAGGCATTTCCCAGCTCCCGGCCAGAAGCACTTCGGCCTCATGGTCGGAAATGTGCACCGGTCTCCGATAATTGTCCACAGCTTCCCGAAGATAATAGTCCCGCTGGATGCACTCCGGCTCCTGGGGCAGAGAGCTCCAGTCCGGCGACAGCGTCAGTTGCTGTTTCCTCTGGGCCAGTAATAGCTGTCCTACGGAGAGCGTATAAGCCTGGCCGGAAACGAACATATGTTCCTTGTTCTCGTTGGTGGGAGTGATGGTGACCAGAAATCCGTAAGTGCCGCTCTCCTCGTCATAACCCAGGGACTGATACCGGTAAAACGTCTCATACGTCCCGTCCGGCTTGTTGACCTGGTAACTGTGGTAGAAGTCCGCGCCCTCCGCCAGACGGTCCTGGCCGCTGACATCCTCCAGCGTCAGATAGACGGCCAGGGTATCGTCCACCATGGAAGCGTCCTGGACGGTCATGGTGATGTCCTGGCTGGTACAGGTCAGCTGCACCGGCTGTAGGGAACCGGCCACGTCCGATGGGATATCGTGACTTCCGCATTCGCAAAACTCGCGCTTGCGCGCTCTTGCGTCTGCATTCGCAGCCGCGTTTTGCTCATTTGGAAGTGGGTTGCTAATCCAATGGCCCGTTTGCATTGCAATAGCTTGCATGCAGACAAGCCATTGGATTGCAACCGCACAGGTGGAAATAATTTCCGGGCATACCGGAAAGATTACTGTCAATAGCTGCCCAAAAGGGATGCAGCGCCGCAAAACAGGAAGCATATCACAAAATTGCGTAAAATACAAGAAAAACATTTTATATTTCCAAAATAAATAAGAGCAGAGAAAATAATAAAAAAATATCAGAAAAATTTCAAAAAGTATTGACAAATTCCGAGCCATGTCCTATAATGAATTCATAACAAAGAGAGAGAACAACATCTTCCATCAAAGTGAATAAGCAACATGGTTCAGGACAGACAAAATGTGCGGGTACACAAAAAAAGTAACGGATTGCTGAAAGGAAATGAATCACAGCGTTACAGTACACAGGGTACAAAAGAAAGTGGACAGCACAGCGGGAGAAATGGAAGAAGAGAAAAAACTGAATAAAGGAGGTATGGTCCATTGGACGAAGAGCATTGAGAGGGCGTATTGATTGAAAGAAATCGATACGCTCTCTCGCTGTGCGCAAACGGCCGGGGGACGCTGCATTCTGCCGTGTCCGCCCCAGCCGGAACATGGCGATGAATAAGCCTGCCGCCCCTGTTGCTACTTGTCAAGGACGCAGTCGTCATTTTTCATCACTTTCTCTTGATTTTCCCTGTTTTCCATGCTCTAAATCATGGAGAATGACACGCTTTAGCTTGTCCTCTACGCTTTGGGTGCTTGTAGCAGAGAAATGCACCTCGACTAAGTAACTCATATTATCAATCTTGGTTTGTAAACAGGGCGTTAATCGCCCTGTGGTATTGGTCTGAATATTGTCGCTCATGTTCCTCCTTTTGGGCGCAAAAAAGACGCATGGTTTACAATTTACTGTTCCATACGCCTTTACGCTGTTATTTTAATATTAAATTGTTTTGTTGATTATGCCAGTTGCATAACCGCTCTTTCGATTTCTTCTACATCATCTGATGTCAATTCGGGGAAAAAGGCAGAAACTTCTTCCACTTTAATACGTCCTCTTTCTATCATTGTTATCACGTTTCTTTTTGTTGTTTCTCTTTCCATATCTTTCGCATAAGTCCTCATAATCTGCTCGTCATCAAATAAACTCATCATAATCGTTAGGAATTGTCGGAAAATAACTGATGCAACTTGTTTAGGAGAAAGCCAAGAAATACAACGAAAACGGCTATAAACTCGCATCAGTTATTTGTAGACAATTCCTTACTACCTCCACTTCTTTGCTACTTAGATACTGTTTTAAGATGTTCCTGTCCTTGCATATACGGATTGTTTCTGTAACCGCCTGTTTCGTCATTCCATGCTCTTTTATCTGCTCATTAAAAACTTTGCAAAAAACAATGTATTCGTTGATTATATTATCCTTGTCGCTCTCATATATGACTTTGGCTTTTATCTCAATATCAATATCTGCACCGTCAAAAAACTCTTGCGATAAAGATATGGTATCGGGTTTTCTGCCTTTGTTGCCAGTGTATATCACATATAATTCGGGCTTTGGCATTTTTGCTTTCTTGCTCTTGACCGTTGGCAGCCGGAGCTATTATGTCTACCAGTATGAAGGGAGCCAGGGCGGCATTGAAAACGCAGTGGTCCTAATCAGCTATCCGAAAGACGCGTTCCGTGTCCCCAAAGCCCTGCGGGCCTTTATCAGCACGGATGTCTCTTTAAGCACCTGGGAGATACTTGACAGATATGTGGAACGGTGGCCGGTAGAGGTGTTCTTCCGCCAGGCAAAGGACAGGCTGGCGTTTGACAGGTACCAGGTCCGTTCCTCGAAAGGGATCAGGAGGTACTGGCTGCTGATGTCGCTGGCTCATTTGCTTGCATGTACTGGATGCGATGAAACCATGTCTTTCGAAGAC
>OFFF01001194.1_pt1 | contig 17115 bp, 16 predicted proteins | sample 1521301 | NCBI WGS metagenome assembly OFFF01 (sample SAMEA3504101, study PRJEB24116) | mouse gut metagenome | biome: mouse gut; feature: mouse-associated habitat; material: faeces | place: Denmark | collected 2011
TGCTCCGAAGCCTGCCACAATATCATAGGAAATATCCTTATAGCCGCCCGCCGCTTTTATTTTCTCATACTCCTCCATGGAAAGGTACTTATAGCCGCCGTGGGCGCTGGTGCCGATTTGCCGGAATGTGGATTCCTGAAAGCTGGTAATCATGGAGCCGCCCACCGTAAAAAGCGCGGTAAAAAGTACCGACGTGAGGGCAATGGCCAGAATGGCAATCAGATTTTTCCACTTCTTTTCTTTTATTGTTCGCCATGTAAGGGTCTGGATAGTTTTTTTGTTAGCAACATATCTGCCTGTAACATTTTTCATTTACCGCTACCCCCTTTAAGAATCTTCCCGTCCTCAATCCGGATAATCCTGTCGGCCATCTGGGCAATCTCCTCGTTGTGGGTAATCATGGCAATAGTCTGCTCAAACTTTCTTGCCGTCACCTTAAGAAGCCCCAGCACGTCCTGACTGGTGCTTGTGTCCAGATTTCCCGTGGGTTCATCCGCCAGAATAATGGCCGGTTTGGCCGCCAGCGCCCTTGCTATTGCCACCCTCTGCTGCTGGCCGCCGGAGAGCTGGGAGGGCAGCGCGTTTACCCTGTTTTCCAGTCCAAGCGTCTTTACAATGGAATCAATGTACTTTCTGTCAACCTCGTTGCCGTCGAGCTGAATGGGAAACACAATGTTTTCATACACATTGAGCACCGGCACCAGATTATAACTCTGAAAAACAAATCCGATTTTTCTGCGCCGGAAAATTGCCAGCGCATCCTCTTTCAATGCGGAAATATCCTTTCCGTCCACCAGTACCTTTCCCTCTGAGGGGTAATCAAGTCCCCCCAGCATGTGAAGAAGCGTTGACTTGCCGCTTCCGCTGGTGCCCACAATCGACACGAACTCTCCCTGCTCTATCTGCAAATCAACTCCGTCCAGCGCTTTCACAAGGCTTTCGCCCGCGCCATAATATTTTTTCAGTCCTTTTGTTTCCAAAATAATCATAATCTTAACACCTCTCATTCCTATTTGTTTCTGGAAATTAATATAACAGATAAGACTTTCCTGCTCCTTTCAGAAATCTAACAGTTTTGAAAGAATCTCCTCCTCTTGTATGCGCAAAACAAGCCGGCGTTTTCACCGGCTCATCGTTCTTCCTTCATCATATAAAAATAAAAGGTACTGCCCTTTAAAGGCTTTGATTTCACCTTCACGTACCCGCCCTGCTTTACCGCAATCTCCCGCACCAGATACAGGCCAAGGCCAAGCCCCTTTTCCTCCGTCACTTCCCGGCTCCTGTAAAAGCGTCCGAAAACCCGGCTCTGTTCCTCCTCGCTGATGCCGATTCCCTGGTCTGTTACGCAGACCGCCGTAAACATTTCGTAATCCTTTACCCGGACTTGTATTTCGCTGTTTTCCGGGCTGTATTTTATGGCGTTGTCAATTAAATTCTCTAACGCCTCCCGGGTCCACTTCCTGTCAAAGTAAGCCTCCCCCGCAAACTCTTCAAAGAAAATATTGATTCCCTTTTGCAAAGCGGCTTCCTGCGAAGTGTTGACCGCCTCTTCAATCACAGGCGCCACTTTCTGGTGTTTTGGCTTAAGGGCAAGCACATCGCTCTCCAGCCGGGACGCCTTTACCAGATTGCGAATCAGAAAATCCAGTTTTTCCGACTGTTCCCTGATATTTTTGACGATGGGCGCAAGCTCCGAATCCTTCTCCTTTTCCTGCAAAATCTGGGAATACAAAAGAATATTGGCAAGGGGCGTTTTGGTCTGATGGGAAATATCCGATATCAGCCTTTTTATCCTCTCCTGCTCCTCGTAAATCCTGTGTTTGGAGGCCAGGGAAGATGTGAGAAACCGCTTCCACTTTACCTCCAGCCGGGAAAGTCTGCTCTCGTCATAATGGCTCTCCTCAAAAGTGTCGTTGATAGCGTCCTCCAACATAGCGTCCAGCCGCTCCACGATATCTGTGCGTCTTCCTGGAAATTTAAATCCTGTCCTGTACTTTGACTTGTTTTTCATGTTGGTTTTACTTGTTATCATCCTTTTTTCGATTATCCTTCATAATGTCCCCTGCAGGAAAGTATCTCCATTACATCATCCGTAATTCTATATACCAACCTGTTCACATCGTCAATTCTTCGGCTCCAAAATCCGCTCAAATCCCCTTTCAAAGGTTCTGGTTTTCCAATACCGTCAAAATATCCTCTTTCAATATCCTTAAGCAGCATATTAATTCTCTTTAATGTCTTTTTATCCTGCTTTTGCCAATAGATATAATCCTCCCAGGCCTCATCAAACCATATTTTTTTCATTCATCCGCCTCAATAATATCGTGTTCCACACCCCGTCCGGCATTGAGAGCCTCCACGCCTCTGCGCAAATGTGCCAGGTTGCTTTCCGAATAAAACGGGTCAACAGACACTTCAAACGGAATCCGTTTTTCTCTTGTCATCTTTTTTGCAAATATAGTAATTGCCGTAGTCATATTCATTCCAAGTTCCTGGCAAGTCTTCTCCATGTTCTTCTTTAACTCTTCATCCATACGAATATTTACCAATGTCTGTGCCATTTGAACACTCCTTTCCTATTCCAATTGTATAATATCATTTTGTAAAGATAATTTCAATATATTGTCTTTATATTTTTCATCTTTATCCATCTTCATATCTTCCATACGTATCCCTTTCCATACACCGTCTGCAAATGCCCTTCTCCGCTCTCATTCAGCTTTGTTCTGAGTCTGTTGACCGTCACGGACAATGCATTTTCATCCACATATTCCGCACCGTCCGTCCAGATTTTATCTATCAGCCGCTCCCGTCCAAGCACTATATTTTTATTTTCCACCAGAATCTGCAGAAGCTTCAGCTCCGTTTTGCTTAACACAATTTCTTCCTCGCCCCGCTTTACCAGCATGTCCTCAAAACAAAAGAAAAATTCCCCGAAACGGTAAACTTCCTTTCTTCCTTTTCCCGCATTTTTAAGCGCTTTATCAATTCTTGCCCGAAGTACCATCAGACTGAAAGGTTTAGTGATATAATCTTCCGCGCCAAGCTCCAGGCCGCGCACCTCGTCCATCTCAAAATCATTGGCGGTCAGAATAATCACCGGAATCTCATCGTGATTTTCCTTTATTTCTTTTAAAAGGTCGTAGCCGCTGCCGTCGGGAAGATTAATGTCAAGCAGCACCAAATCAAACGCCGTCCCGCCCATAATCGCTGTTCTGGCTTTTCCCATGCTTTCACACAGGGTAAATGCAAACTCGTCCCTGCGCAGCGCAAGCTCGATTCCTTCCCGAAGACCTCTGTCATCTTCTACTACCAGTATATTTTTCATTTAAACCGATACCTGCCCTTTCCCTGTCTGACAACAGCTTCTATCAGAAAAAGATAGAAATGCCGCAACCGGACACTTCTATCTTTTTTCTGTCTTTCAATAAATAAGTTTACTTATTTGTAAATTTATTTATTTGTAAGTTTACTTATTTGTAAGTTTACTTATTTGCCATCTCAGCCTTAAGTCCCTCTGTCAGAGCCGGAACAATCTTGTTCAAATCGCCAACGATTCCGAAATCAGCCACATCGAAGATAGGAGCTGTCTCGTCTTTGTTAATGGCGATAATGATGTCGGATTCTTCCATACCGGCTACGTGCTGGATAGCGCCGGAAATTCCGATTGCAAAATATACGTTGGGACGAACGGTCTTGCCTGTCTGGCCAACCTGTAAATCTTTCGGCTTCCAGCCCGCGTCAACAACTGCACGTGAGCAGCTTACCGTTGCGCCGAGCACTTCCGCAAGGTCTTCCAGAATCTTGAAGTTCTCCGGGCTTCCAACGCCACGGCCGCCGGATACCAGAATCTTGGCATCCATGATATCTGCAACGTCTGAAACCGCCTTTACAACCTTTAAGATTTCAACATACTTCTCGTTGGGAGTAAATCCGGGATTGAACTCGATAACCTCTGCTTTTCTTCCCGCTTCTCTGGGAGCTTTCTGCATAACGCCGGGACGAACCGTCGCCATCTGAGGACGGAAATCCGGGCAGGCAATGGTAGCGATTGTGTTGCCGCCAAATGCCGGACGGGTCATAAGAAGCTGATTGTGAAGCTGCTCTCTTCCGGGAACAGGATTTAACGGGAAATCGCCGATGTCAAGCTGTGTACAGTCAGCGGTAAGTCCTGTATGTATTCTTGCGGACACACGGGGACCTAAGTCACGTCCGATTGCCGTTGCGCCAATCAGGAAAATTTCAGGCTTAAACTCATTAATTACAGAAGAAAGCGCATGTGCATAAGGCTCTGTTCTGTATTCTTTCAGCTCCGGGTCATCAACAACGATAACTTTATCTGCGCCATATTCAGCCAGCTCGTCTGCAAGTCCTTTAACATCACAGCCTACCAGAACTGCCGTTACTTCCGTGCCAAGGTCTTTTGCAAGGTCTTTTCCCTTGCCTACCAGTTCCAAAGCGATTCCACCAAGTACATTGTCTACCTGCTGTGCAAAGACAAATACTCCCTTATAATCTTGAATATTCATTTTAATATCCTCCAATGACAGTAATTAGATTACATGTTTTACTTTTAATTTGTCGATAATGTAGTTTACGGATTCTGTAGGGTCAAGATTAACCTTCTCGCCTGCTCCCTTTCTAACCTTGTCGGAAGCCTTTGCAATCTGGGTGGGCGAACCCTTAAGTCCCAAGTTGGAATCCTCTACATCAACCAGATTTGCTCTTCCCCATACGGTGATTTCTGTATTGTAAGCGTCAAAAATTCCGCCGGGAGTCATGTAACGGGGCTCGTTTAACTCTGCAAGAGCTGTAATCAGGCAGGGCATTTTTGCCTTTAACACATGATATCTGTCATCATACTGACGCTCAACAATCACGCTGTCGCCTTCGATTTGGATTTTCTGTGCATAGGAAATTACAGGGATTCCAAGATGCTCGGAAATCTGGGGACCAACCTGAGCGGTATCGCCATCGATTGCCTGACGTCCTGTGATAATCAAATCATACTCCAGATTACGGATTGCGCCTGCAATTGTCTGGGAAGTAGCCCATGTGTCAGCGCCGCCAAGCACTCTGTCGGTAACCAGAATACCTTTGTCCGCGCCCATGGCAATTGCTTCACGGAGAACTTCCTCAGCCTTGGGAAGACCCATGGTTACAACGGTAACCTCTGCACCGTACTCATCTTTTAATCTAAGCGCTGCTTCCAGGCCTGCCTTGTCGTCAGGATTCATAATGGCAAGCATCGCACCTCTGTCAAGCGTACCATCGGGATTAAACTTAACGCCGCCCTTGGTATCAGGTACCTGTTTAACACAAACAACGATTTTCATTGTATTATCTCTCCTTAATCATTTATTTTTTAGCCTACTTTACTTAAGCAATGCGCCGGAAATAACCATTCTCTGCACTTCGCTTGTTCCTTCGTAGATTTCCGTAATCTTTGCGTCGCGCATCATACGCTCAACGTCATATTCTCTGATATATCCGTAACCGCCGTGAAGCTGAACAGCCTTGGTGGTAACTTCCATGGCAACCTCTGCGGCATAAAGCTTGGCCTGTGCAGCCTCAAAGCCATACTCCTTCTGGGTGGCCTTTGCCATGGCAGCCTTATATACCAGAAGCTGAGCCGCCTGTACCTTTGTGGCCATGTCAGCCAGCTGGAACTGGGTGTTCTGCAGCGCCGCGATGGGCTTTCCGAACTGTTTTCTCTCCTTGGTGTAGGCGATGGTTCTCTCCAGTGCGCCTTCCGCGATGCCAAGGGCCTGTGCGGCGATACCGATACGTCCGCCGTCCAGTGTATGCATGGCAATCTTGAATCCCTGTCCCAGCTTGCCCAGCATATTCTCCTTGGGTACACGGCAGTCCGTGAAGATCAGCTCATATGTAGAAGAACCGCGGATTCCCATCTTCTTTTCCTTGGTACCGAAGGTGAATCCGGGAGTTCCCTTCTCCACGATAAAGGATGTGATCTCCTTGATTTTCCTGCCTCTCTTCTCGATGGTCCCGGTGACGGCAAAAATCACATACACATCCGCTTCCTTGCCGTTGGTGATAAAGATCTTGGAGCCGTTGATGATATAGTCATCCCCATCGGCCACAGCCTTGGTCTGCTGTCCCTGCGCGTCCGTACCTGCGCCCGGCTCGGTAAGGCCGAATGCGCCAAGCTTCTCACCCTTTGCCAGGGGTACCAGATACTTTGCCTTCTGCTCTTCCGTACCGAAGGTCATGATAGGATCACAGCAAAGGGAAGTATGTGCAGACACAATAACGCCTGTGGTGCCGCAGACTTTGGAAAGCTCCTCCACGCACATCACATAGGTCAGGGGATCACATCCCTGTCCGCCGTACTCCTTGGGAACAGGAATACCCAGAAAACCGTTCTTTGCCATCTTCTTAGCGGTTTCCCTGGGGAATTCTTCGGTTTCGTCCACCTCCTGGGCCAGGGGCTTTACTTCTTTTTCGGCAAACTCCCTGAAAAGGGTGCGTGCCATTTCATGCTCTTTTCGCAGCGTAAAATCCATGATTACCATTCCTCCATATATATTTATCTGAATTTCCGTTTCCGCCGGCGCCGGCTACATGGAACCGCAAACCTGCAGAAAACGTTTTTAATAATACCACGGCACACAGAATCACCGCCCTGTCAGCCAGCGCGATGATTCTGCATTTATGTTGTCCGGACCTTTACTTCTTGCTGTAATCATAGAAGCCGATACCGGTCTTCTTGCCAAGTTTCCCTGCGCGAACCATCTTGCGGAGCAGGGGATGAGGACGATATTTGGAATCGCCGGTCTCATTCTGCAGTACTTCCATGATAGCCAGCACAATGTCAAGGCCTACCAGGTCGCCCAGTGCCAGGGGTCCCATGGGATGGGATGCGCCCAGCTTCATGGCTGTGTCAATGTCTTCCACGCTTGCGATGCCTTCCGCATAGATGCCGATGGCTTCGTTGATCATGGGAATCAGGATTCTGTTCACAACAAATCCCGGAGCTTCCTTCACTTCCACGGGAGTCTTGCCGATCTCTGCGGAGATAGATTTGATCTTCTCCACCAGGTCGTCGGGAGTGTTTGCACCTGCAATCACCTCCACCAGCTTCATTCTGTCCGCAGGGTTGAAGAAATGCATACCGATCATGGGTCTGTCCAGTCCGGCACCGATCTCGGTGATGGAAAGGGATGATGTATTGGTAGCGAAGATGCACTCGGGCTTCACAATATCCTGCAGTTCCTTAAAGGTGGTCTTCTTAATCTGCATATTCTCAGGGGCAACCTCGATTACCAGGTCACAGTCCGTACAGATATCCTTCAGACCGGTGGAAATCTTTGCGGATATGGCATCTGCCTGATCCTGGGTCATTTTCTCCTTGCCTACCAGGAAATTCAGGTTCTTCAGAATTCTCGCCTTGCCGCCATCGGCAAACTCCTGCTTGATGTCGCACAGAGCCACTTCATAACCGTCTGTCATGGCAAATGCCTGCGCAATGCCGGCACCCATGGTTCCTGCACCGATAATACCTACTTTCATTGAAAGTTCCTCCTTGTTTTGGTTTCTATGGTTTATTTTGTTTTTACCTATTTATTCCGGAAGGGCTCCTTCACTTTTTCCTTGTTCTTGTCAAGGAAGAAAGCCATGCCGTATCTCTGGTCTTCCGTCTCAAAACAATCGCCAAACAGTTTTTCCTCGATTTCAACGGCCTTATCCATCTCCAGCGCAAGGCCCTCGTTTATGGCCACCTTGCAGTTGCGGACGGCGATGGGGGCATTCTTTGCGATGGAAGCCGCCATCTTCTCCGCTGCGGGAAGCAGTTCCTCCTGGGTGTATACCGCATTCACAAGTCCGATCCGGAATGCCTCGTCGGCTTTGATGTTGCGGGCAGTGTAAATCATCTGCTTGGCCATGCCGGCGCCTACCAGGCGGGCCAGTCTCTGGGTTCCCCCGAAGCCGGGCGTAATTCCCAGACCCACTTCGGGCTGGCCGAACACGGCATTGTCAGAACAGATTCTGATATCGCAGCTCATGGACACTTCACATCCGCCGCCCAGCGCAAAGCCGTTCACTGCGGCGATCACAGGAATGGGGAAATTCTCCAGTTTCAGGAATACATCATTCCCCTTCTTGCCGAAGGAAGCGCCCTCCGCTTTGGACAGACTGCTCATCTCCCCGATGTCAGCGCCTGCCACAAAGGATTTTGAACCGGCTCCTGTGAGAATCAGGCATCGCACAGTGTCCAGGTCCACGGCATCCAATGTCTTGTCAAGTTCTTCCAGCACCTGGGAGTTCAGCGCGTTCAGGGCCCTTTCCCGATTTATGGTGATTATGGCGTACGCGCCTTTCTGTTCATATAATATAAATTCCATCGTATTATCCTTCCGCTTCTTTGTCTTTTTCGCAGTTACACTCCCTGACCCCAGGGATGATTGTCTCGGACAGCGCAATTCCCCGTCCGGCGGTTCTTCCATTGTCTTGAACAAAGGAAGAATGCCTCAAACCGTGAGCCATTCTTCCCATCTTACCTTCTGCAGTTATGTTCAGTCCTCAATCTTCACGATAGTGGAGCAGCCCATGCCGCCGCCGATACACAGCGTGGCAAGACCGGTCCTGGCACCCTTTGCCTGCATCTCATGAAGCAGGGTTACAAGGATACGGCATCCGGAAGCGCCCACAGGATGACCCAGGGCGATGGCGCCGCCGTTGGGATTCAGCTGCTTATCCACGTCGATTCCCAGATCCTTGCCCACAGCCACGGACTGGGCAGCAAATGCCTCATTTGCCTCAATGATGTCAAAATCTTCGATCTTCATGCCTGTCTTGGCCAGGACTTTCCTGGTGGATGCCACAGGGCCGATTCCCATAACTTCGGGACGGACGCCTGCCAGCGCGCCGGCAACAAAGGTTGCCATAGGCTTCACGCCCAGTTCCTTTGCCTTCTCCTCGCTCATGACAACGATGGCTGCCGCTCCGTCATTGATGCCGGAGGCATTGCCTGCTGTCACGAAACCATCTTTATTGATGGGGCGCAGTTTTGCAAGACCTTCGATGGTAGAACCGGCACGGGGGCCTTCATCTACTTTAAATTCAATGGTTTCCTTCTTTTTCTTCACCATCACAGGAACGATCTCCGCGTCAAAGGCACCTGACTTCTGCGCTGCCTCTGCCTTCTGCTGGCTCTTCAGTGCAAACTCATCCAGTTCCTCACGGGTCAGATTCCACTCACGGCAGATATTGTCTGCGGTTGTAATCATATGATAATCATTGAAGGCATCCCACAGGGCATCCTTGATCATGGTGTCCACCAGGGTGCCGTTATTCATTCTGTAGCCGTAACGCGCCTGGGGAACCGCATAGGGAGCCATGGACATATTCTCCATACCGCCTGCCACAACCACATCTGCGTCTCCTGCCATAATCATCTGGGCAGCCTGGTTCACACAGTTCAGACCGGAACCGCACACCACGTTCATGGTAACGGCGGGTACCTCAATGGGAAGTCCTGCCTTGATGGATGCCTGGCGGGCCACATTCTGTCCCAGTCCTGCCTGAATGACACATCCCATGTACACCTGATCCACATCCTCGGGCTTCACCCCGGCCCTGTTCAGGGCCTCCTTGATGACGATTGCGCCCAGCTCTGCAACCGGAGTCGTGCTCAGTGTGCCGCCCATGGTGCCGATTGCGGTACGGCATGCACCGGCTAATACTACTTTCTTTGCCATTTGTTTTTCCTCCAAATATGATTTCTGGTTGATTGTTATTTTTTTGTCACATTAGATGCTTCTAGTTTATCATAGTCACCGGCCTTTTGCAATCACTTTCCGGTTAAATTTTGCAGAATCCGCGTCACAGGCTTTCTGTCATCACGGCCAGGAACAAACCGTGACAGTTTACAGCCACAAGGGCCCCTGTCATGCCAGAACTTTATCCAGGGTCTCAAACAGCACATCCACATCAATGGGTTTTGCAATATGCCCGTTCATTCCGCAGGCCAGCGCTTCTTTTTTGTCTTCCTCAAAAGCGTTGGCAGTCATGGCTATAATGGGGATATTTGCCAGTTTCCGGTTTTCCAGCCTGCGGATGGACTTTGCCGCCTCATAGCCGTTCATCACCGGCATCTGGACATCCATAAGCACCAGCTGGTAATATCCGGGCAGGGAATTTTTCATCATTTCCACCGCGATCTGGCCGTTTTCCGCCACCTCCGTGCTGAAACCCGCATCTCCCAGAATTGCCACCGCAATTTCCTGGTTCAGCTCCACGTCTTCCGCCAGGAGAATTCTTCCCTTGTGACGCACTGTCTCTTTCCGGATGGTTACCTCTTCTTTCTCTTCCTCAACATTTATGACCGAATGCAGGCAGTTCTGAAGTTCCGACATAAACAGGGGCTTACTGCAGAACGCCGTGACCCCTGCCTCTTTCGCCTCCTCCTCAATATCGGACCAGTCATAGGCCGTCAGCACGATCACCGGTACGTCTTCCCCCATCTCCTTACGGATTCTGCGGGTGACTTCAATGCCGTTCATATCCGGCAGAAGCCAGTCAATAATATAGACACAGTAGCTGTCTCCACGGCTGAGGGCCTGATGGGTGCGCAGCACTGCCTCCTTTCCCGACAAGGTCCACTCGGCCCGCATCCCCATCTGCTGCAGCATGTAGGAGACACTGTCACAGGTGTTGAAGTCATCATCCACCACCAGCGCCCTGCCGTTTTTCAGCTCCGGAATCTCCCGGGTCTCCTTCTCCCCTGCATGGAGCCGGAACGAAAAAGTAACCGTAAACTCCGTTCCCACGCCCTGCTCGCTTTTCACCTCAATAATGCCGTTCATCATGTCCACAATATTCTTCGTTATGGCCATCCCCAGTCCGGTTCCCTGGATTCCGCTCATGGTGGTATTTTCTTCCCTCTCAAAAGGTTCGAAAATATGGGCCACAAACTCTTCGCTCATGCCGATGCCATTGTCCTTGATGGAAAATTCAAAATTGGCATACCCGGCAGGCGCCCCGGCCTTTTCCGTGACCCGGAGACTGACAATGCCTCCGGCACTTGTATATTTCACCGAATTGCTTAAGAGATTCAGAAGCACCTGGTTCAGCCGCAGCTTGTCGCAGTAAATCTCCTCGTCCCACACGTCCACCGCGTCCATGTACAGTTCCAGCTGCTTCGCGCGGATGTCCGCCTGCAGAATATTGCGCAGGCCGTGCAGAATGTCCGGCAGACTGCAGGGCTTTTCATCCAGATGAATTTTGCCGCTCTCGATACGGCTCATGTCAAGCACATCATTGATCAGGCTCAGCAGATGGTTGCCCGATGTCATGATCTTCTTGAGATATTCCTCCACCTGCTCCTTCTGGTCTATATGGGTAATTGCCAGCGCCGTAAAGCCCACAATGGCATTCATGGGCGTGCGGATATCATGGGACATATTGGACAAAAACAGACTCTTAGCCTTGCTGGCCCGGTTTGCCTGCATCAGGGCATCCTCCAGCAGGCCCTTCTGTTCCATCTCGCTGCGGATTTCCTCATCCACGCTGCGGAATCCCAGAACAATGCCGTGGTTCCCATCCCACTCGCCCGCACGGACTATTTTTATCTGGTAATATTGTGTCTGGTCGTTTACTTTTACACGGTAATTCGCATGATACTGAAGCTTTTTTTCCAGTTCCTTTCTCACGGTGTCCAGGGATACCGCCTGGGCAAGCATCTCCCGGTCTTCTTCACAGACATAGTCCTTTATATATCGTCCCATGCTCTCCTCCAGGAATATGTCTCCCCTGAAAGCCGCATCAAACATGGAATTTTCATCCTTGTCATCCCGGAGCAGAATGCCTTTTCCCGTATCAATGTCAAAATAGCAGACCCGGTTGAAGTCGATACTCAGCGCCCTCACCAGTTCCCTCTGGCGTCTCTCGTTCTGCTTCTCCTGCTGTTTCTGGGCAGTACAGTCCAGGAGGAACCGCTGGTAATACAGCTCCCCGTTCTCTTCCATCAGCTTCACATTGCCCATGATATGCAGGATATCCCCGCTTTTGTGCCGCACCCGGTATTCGATGCTGACGCTGTCCCCCTCATTTTTCAGATGCGATATTTTTTTCTGGAGATTTTCCCGGTCTTCCTCCAGCACGGTGGGGGATACCAGCTCAAATCCGCCCTCCATCAGCTCTTCCATATTGTCAAATCCCAGGATCTGCAGGGCGGCCCTGTTAATGCTGATAATTTTCTTTCCATCCAGCGTATGACAGATCACGCCGCAGTCGATGACATTGAAAACCGCCTCCAGCGAACGGCTCTTCTGAATCAGCTCCTGTTCATAGGTGCGCTCCTGGGTCACGTCTATGGCAACTCCCACGGTTCCCATCACGCTTCCGTCAATATCGTACAGCGGCGACTTATATGTAGTCAGCGTCCGCATTCCCTCCCCGGTTTTGATCACCTCCTCGGAGACGAATGTTCTCTTTTTCGTCATCACTTCACGTTCCGATTCAATGCACGCCGGATCATCCTGCTCCACGTCCCATATGTATGCGTGGCGCTGTCCCTGGACCTGTGCCTTTGTCTTATTGACCGTCCTGCAGAAACTGTCATTCACCTTTTCGTGTACGCCGTTTTTATCTTTATACCAGATCAGGTTGGGGATATTGTTGATGGTGGACTCAAAAAAGTGGCTTGTCTGCCAGAAATCCTTTTCACGTTTATATTTTTCCTGCCATCGCAGAAAGCGGAACCTGATCTCCTCCTCTGACAGGGGAAAAGTCCAGATATCCGTTACCGCCTCCAGCAGCACATTCTCCGACCATATCTGTTCCCCGCCGGAGAGCAGAATCAGTTCCGCTTCCTTTTTTTTGACGGAAACGAGCGTTTTCAGTATGTCTTCCGCACTCTGATCCCGCAAATGGACCCATATGACATCCGCCTCTGCCGCCATTTTTCCGTCTATTCCGCAGCTTTCCGAAAACGTATGCGTAAAACAATCCAATGGAATACTTTCCTTTATTATCTCAAACACTCTGCACGGCTGACCTGCGAAATAAAAATGAACATGGCAATGGTACATGTCCAATCCCTCCCGATTTGCTGATTTTCATCATTCACATCTATTTTAACAAGCAAGTGAGTTAATGTCAATATTTTAAGGGACAGGATTATGCCGGAAAATGTAGATTCATAACAGTTCAGACAGGGCACTGAACCGTTATGCTGATTCCTGTTACAGTCCGGCCATTTTACGGGCTGTTACGTTTTCGTCAGTCCGCAGCCCGGCTGTACCCGGATGTCACTTCCACCGTTCCGCAAAAGTTTTCATATTTTACCATGATGTAATTTCCGCCTCCCTCCAGATTCAGGCTTGTCTCAAAGTAACCCTCCTCATCCGGTTCCAGTTCCACCACATCCTCGTTCATCCGGATCCGGACCACTGCCTTACCGGAATACGTAACCATGTACCCGCACAGGTACAGCTTCCGGCTTTCCACGGAACCGCCGCCGAACACCACATCCCTGCCGGTTTCGCCGCCGCATTCCGCCAGATATCTTCCCGTATATTTATCCTCCGCGTAAAGCCTCTCCCCGATCAGGTCCCTGTCTTGTGTGATCTGTCCGGAAGCAATCTCCCCGGCCAGATTGTCCAGGAATCCCATGACTTCCTCCCGGTCCAGATTCCGGATACCGCATCCGGTGACATGAAGCATAACGCCCAGCACAAGCACACAGCTAATCACTTTCCGCATCTTCGCTTTCCCGCTTTCCGGCGTTCCTGAAATACCGAAACAGCACCATTGCCGCAATTCCGATAAAAATATTGCGAATCCATTTTTTCTTCTCCGCCCTGACTTCATTTTTACGCTCCTTTTTCTTTTCCATAATGTTACAATCCTTTCTTTCCCTCAGGATTTCCGGTCCCGCGGACGGCGGCGCTCCCTCCGGCAAAATCCGGTGTTTTCAGGGATGCCGCTGCCCGTCCGCCCGGAAGCAGTACTGTCCTGCCCATCTGCCCGGCCTGAAATTTGTGCGCCGTCCCGGCACCTGTCCTTTCAGCGGCTGACGATTTTATAATAAGTTTTTGCCGTACAGACATAAATCAGTACATACATAATTCCGAATACCAGGAAACACCCGGCCGTACACGCCACATACAGGCCCGTATTATATAAGTTCAGCAGCTCCAGCAGCCTGGCAATCAGCGGGAAGGCCACTGCCACATGGATTCCTGCCACCAGCAGGGGCAGAAAAAATACGGTCAGCACCTGGGAATGAATGGCCGCCTTTACCTCGCTGCGGCTCATACCCACTTTCTGCATGATCTCAAAACGGTTTTTGTCATCATACCCCTCTGAGATCTGTTTGTAATATATGATCAGCACCGTGGCCATGATGAACAGAATTCCCAAAAAGATACCGATAAAAAACAGCCCGCCGTCAATTTCCAGAAAGGCCCTCCTGCCGTCTGCCCTGGTCTCTAAGTCAAATGACTTCCCGGTGCCAAGTTCCGATGCCAGTTCCTTATAAAAGGCATCCTGTCTCTCCTCCCCCGCATCCGTGTCAAAACCATACACCCAGCCCACATTGCTTGCCAGATCCATCAGGATCTCCTTCTGTCTGTCATACAGTTCCCCCATCGTTTCCTGGTCGGGGACCACAATATACTGGGTCACGGACATCAGGGATTCATACTGGCCGTTGCCCACAAAATCCTCCAGTTTCTCCGCCACGCGGTATTCCCGGTCAAAAAGCTTCATGGTGGGATAGTCAAAATCCCGGCGTTTGGAGCAGATCATGATTTCATCCTTTTCCAGCGTCAGGTTTTCCCCCATGACCGCATTGTAATCAGGCAGTGATATGAAAAAAAGGGAATTGGTGTCGTCTTCCACCGAGCGGGCACGTTCCCGGAGAACAGAATAGCTGTTCTCATCCCGGATGGCCTGAAATGCCAGATAGGAATATGTCCACTGGTGTGTCACCGGAAAATCCTTCTCTGCCTGAAACTGCCGGATTTTTTCCATTTCCGCTTCCCTGTCCCGCATTCCGTCGCTGCAGTAGAGCACAAAATCCGCAGGGTAACGGTTCCTGACAACATCCTCCATGCCCATCATCAGCGCAGAGGTGGTGGAAATCATCACCAGCACCATGGTGGACAGAACGCAGATATTGGCCAGTCCCACCGCATTCTGTTTCATACGGTAGATCATCCCCGAAACGCTGACAAAATGCCTGGTACGATAGTAATATCCCTTATTCTTTTTCAGCAGTTTTAAAAATACGATGCTTCCCGCGGTAAAGAGTAAGTAGGTTCCTATGATCACCAGGACCACCGCCACAAAGAACAGCAGCACGGATGCTATGGGATTTTCCGTGGTAAGGGCAAGATAATAACCGCCCCCCATGGAAGCAACTCCCCAGACGGTCAGCAGCCAGTTCGCCCTGGGCTCCTTTTCCCCCACATTCCCGGCCCGAAGCAGCTCAATGGGGTCTGCCCCATGTATCTGCCTGACCGAATTCAGGTATATCAGTACAAAAAGTACCGCGAAAAATTCCACCGTAAAAAGAACTGCCTTCGGGGAAATGAAAAATCCCAGGGGAATTTCCGTTCCGATAATCCTGAGGACCAGCAGGAACATGACTTTGTCCAGAACCAGTCCGATTCCCAGCCCCGCCCCTAAGCTGATCAGCAGCACATATATGGTTTCCCAGCCCACCACCCTGGCCAGATGTCTTCTCTCCATGCCCAGAATGTGAAACAGGCCGAATTCCTTTTTCCGCCGCTTTACCAGAAAGCTGTTGGTGTAAAATAGGAAAATAAAGGCAAATATGGCCACCACCCAGCTTCCCAGGTTCATGGAAGTATTGATAAAGTTACCCCCTGCCATACTTTCCAGCCCCGGGTTCAGGGACAGGGATTTCACAATGTAAAACATGACTACCGTGAGAATGCAGGTCAGAATATATGGTATATATGTTTTTCCGTTCTTTTTAATATTATTTACCGCCAGTCTGGCATAAAATCCTTTTTTCACGCCTGACCACCTCCCATTGCCAGCAAAGTTAAGGTATCTGAAATTTTCTGATACAGCTGCTCGTTGGTGCTGCTGCCCCTGTAAATCTGGTGAAACACCTCTCCATCCTTGATGAACATCACTCGCCCCGCCCGGCTGGCGGCTTTTGTGGAATGGGTCACCATCAGGATAGTCTGGCCATCCTGGTTGATGTCGTTGAATATATCCAGCAGCCCGTCTGTAGCCCGGGAATCCAGCGCCCCTGTGGGTTCGTCCGCCAGCACCAGCTGGGGATTCGTGATCAGGGCCCTGGCCACCGCCGCCCTCTGTTTCTGTCCCCCGGACACTTCGTAAGGGTATTTCTCCAGAATTTTACCGATACCCAGTTTCTCCGCGATGGGCTGAATCCGCCTCTGCATTTCCCCGTATTCCTTCCCCCCCAGCACCAGGGGCAGGAAAATATTGTCCCGAAGGGTAAAAGTGTCCAGCAGATTAAGATTGGAACCGTCAGTCAGCGTAAGCTCAGCCTCACAGTATCTAACCCACCCCTCGACAGCCTGGTCATCGTAGTAGAAGCTCCGGTCGGCGATCAACGCGTCGATCCGGTTCATCTCCATGGAGATTTCCTTGTTGACGAAGATGTCTCCCCGCAGAACAGCCTCTCGAAACGCCCCGTAGTATTTGGGGACAGCGGTGTTAGACAAAGACATGCGCAAACACCTACTTCTTGTCTTCCTGTCCCTTTTGCGGGTTCACAACGCGATGAGCCTTGTCGTCGGAAGAGACGCCGGCCAGCTTGTTGATCGCTTCCCCGAGGATGTGGTTGGCCGCCTGAGTCCCGATGTTGGTCAGGGTGTTCTTCCCAATCGTCTCAAGCACGTTGACGCAGAAATCCCGCCCTCTGGTGGACTTGGGTTTCACATCCGCCTTCTCCAGATCCTTGTAGCTCTTCATTGTACCGCTGACGGTCTCAGCCTTGGTCACAACAAAGGTAGCGTCGTCCTTATTGGCCTTATACAGCTGAGTGTAAACAACGACATCGTCCTTTGCGGGGCTGTCATAGATATCGTTGTCGTTATCACTGATGTTGATTGCACCGCCGATCCCGGGGATGGTGATCTTGGT
>OFFF01001202.1_pt1 | contig 17048 bp, 15 predicted proteins | sample 1521301 | NCBI WGS metagenome assembly OFFF01 (sample SAMEA3504101, study PRJEB24116) | mouse gut metagenome | biome: mouse gut; feature: mouse-associated habitat; material: faeces | place: Denmark | collected 2011
TCGTCTGTTCGAGCCAGACAGGGGGAGCCACAATAGAGCCGCTGTTTGCCAGCGGCTCTATTTCAAAGGAAGGGCCTTTAGCTCAGTTGGTCAGAGCGACCGGCTCATAACCGGTTGGTCCCGGGTTCGAATCCCTGAAGGCCCACCATAACGCGCAAGTACGAACCCTGCATATTTCCAGGGATGTATTTGCGGTTGAAACAAGGATAGAGTCAAGGTCTCACGGCCTTGACTCTATCCTTGTTCATCTCTCTCATGCTCCCCATATGATACGCTTACTCACTGTCTGCTCTTCTGGTTCACTTCTACCAGGAGTCCCACTTCATCAATTGGTTCTGGTGATTTACCTCTTGCAATCTCTACTCCGATGTGTCATCCTCTTTATGTATCAAGTGCTAAGAACCCCATATCAATCACAGTCGCCATAATTACGATACACAAACTAGAAAGAGCTACCCAAGCAATAGAAATTAAATTTTATTAAATTCGTTCTTAATACGCTCGTAATAACTATCGTACTCGTCGAGTTCAGTTTGATATTTGCTGAACTCAACAAAAAGTTTCTGCAAAGTGTCGTTGGTAGCCTTTATGCTTTCAGCGCACTTCTGCTCAAGCTGCTTAATCTGAGATTTGTTGGAGATAAGCACACCAGCGCCATATCCCATGCCGATTAAAGCGACTGCGAACAGCCAATATTCGACAAAAAAGGCACATGCTGCGGCCGCAACACCTACACCGAAACCGATGAATGCTTTCCAATTCTTAATGCTCGCAATAGCCCGATCGCGCATATCGGTAAAATAGGAGGATACCTTACTGTATTCCTCATCTTCACGTTTAAAATTAACTTCTGTAGAATATTCACCGATAGTCACCCAATAATTCGCTTTGCGGCGACTCCTATAATCCTCGACGTGCTCGTCGACAGCTTGCTCTTGCAGAGCCTTAGTCAGAGCAAACATATTCAGTCGAATTTGGCCGTTAACATCCTGAGAGTCACGCTCATAGATCCAATCAATCATCTCGGCGATAAGATTCAAATCGTCAGCTTTTTTTGCCTGTTCTGCGGCAAACACTTCTTTCGCGGTTTCGATTTCACCTTCATACCGAATTACAAGCTCATTATATGCGATCTCGTCATAGACATCTTTTTCGGATTGGTTAGGAGTTGCAATTAGCTCATCAATATAGCCTTTTAAGAAAGTGTTCTTCTGCTCGATCGGAACATTGACAGTCCTTAGGATAAATTCGAGGATATTGATATTATTCTTTGCCTGCATCATGTTTGCAGACATAAGCTCAAACTCGGTGCAGAATTTCCTGAGATATGAATACTCAAGCTGGTCAGAGGGCTGCATGCGATTGATATATTGGCGAATCTGTGCAACAATATCAGTTTTGCTATACCCAAAGGCTTTCATGTTGGAGTCAATGACCTTATTGATAAATGCAAATATTTCGTTTTTAGTAGAGTCATCAACATTATCTGCCAGAGTTTTGCTTACCAAGGAGAAAAGCATCAAGAAGGTTCTTTGGTCACTGCCTTTGAGTTCGCACTCCTGATATGTATAGAACCATTTGAGTGCGGCATCTTCGCGTCCCATTCTCAGGTTGTACAACATATAGAAAATGGCGCTGTTCTTCTTATCAAGATTGATAGCTCGAACAATAGCCCGTTCAGCAAGCTCTTTGTCATTGTTTCTCCAGGCCATCACACTGATCAAAACGCAGGTAAGCCAGTAGTCAGGTGTCTGCAGATGTTGAACCTCGACCGACTTGGTAATGGTCTTGTCACTGACTATATTGATATCAAGGTTGTCCATGATACCCTGGACAATTTTTCTCACAGTTCTGTAGTTTGCAAAGTCATAATATTTTTTGTTGTTTGCTGCACGGATCTTCTTATTTGCTAGCTCCACCTGTTTGAAGCGAACATACATTTTCTCGATTTCACCCTGCACCTCAATGGCATCAATGACTCTTTGATGAGAAGACCTCATTGTTCCATTACAGCTATCAAGAGTGCCTCTGATTTTGCCATTATAATCTTCGAGGTCTTTATGCGCTCGGTTTACACCCCGCTCAATAGTAGAGAGCTCACTCCGAAGCTCGGCGTTAATCCGTTCAGCTTTTCTTAGTTGTGATTGCAGCTCACTAAGTTGGCTTTGCAATGCGTAATTGCTCATTCTGCTTTTCCTCCTGCTCCATTTGACGCTGCAACAGCGCGTTCTGAACCCCACTTTCGAATCTTTTCAATCATTTCGGGATTGTTTTTAGAGATTGGAACAACATGCTCAAAACTCTCAAGTATTCTTTTCTGTGTAACCACTGATTGCCCTTCTGTAAGGGTCAATTGAGCTACATCCTTAATGGCATATTCAATGTCAGAGTAGGAGAAACCCTTCGATAATGTAACCAGCTCATCTATTTCGTTTTCCGACAGGTGTATATGCAGAGATCGACTCACATATTGCATAATAGCGGCTCTTCGCTCAAAATCATTTGGCAAATCGATAAAGAAAATCTCCGAGAAGCGCCCTTTTCTAAATAGCTCAAAAGGCAATAGCGAAATATCATTTGCAGTTGCAACGAGAAATACTCTGCTTCTTGATTCCTGCAACCAGAACAGGAATTGCCCAAGGACTCGCTTTCCTGTATCGTTACCTGAATCGGAAACGGAAAGCATCTTCTCTATTTCATCAATCCAGACCACGCAAGGGGATACATTGTCTATAAACTGTAGGGCCTCTTTCATCTTCTTTTCGCTTTCGCCAACCCATTTGTCATAAACTGAGCCAATATCGAATCGGAACAGAGGAAGACTCCATTCCTTTGCAACCATCTTGGCAGAGAGGGACTTACCACAGCCAGGAACACCGGCGAGGAGGATACCCTTTGGGGTGCTCAAGTCTCTTTCGCGTAGGGCAGTGTCAGAGGCGAAGAAAACACGCTTCTTTGCGGCTAACCATTCTTTTAAGGTGTCCAGACCAGAAACGGACAGATCTTGATGAACCTGCACTGACTGGATACACGACACTGCGGCATAGAGCTTGCTTTTTTGTCCTGTTAGTTCGGAAAGATGAGTGTTGTCCAAGCGTTGGTTACTGATTAGTGTGGTGGAAAGAATGTTCTCAATTTGGATTTCTGTAAAGCCACGCATCAGTGTTGCCGCCATGCGAATATCATTGGAGTTCCAGTCAATGCTGAATCTACCTCGATATTGTCCAATGAACTCCTGAATCTGCTGGACACGCTCGTCGATATCTGGATAATCCAGAGTGGTTAACATACCAAATTGCGCCAGTCTCGACCACACACTGTCTGCTGTAATGAGGATGAGGGTACAATTCGTCTCCTTGGCCAAGTACAGTATGTTCAGCACTTCTCGACTGTAGGCGTTGTCCTCGCCAATCCGCTTCACATCGCCAAAAGCAAACGTTGAGTTTCTATTTTTTTTAAAGAAAGATGCTATAAACTGGAGCGGATCATTGTCAACATCCTTCGTTGTATTGCCGTTGATCGTACTGACCTGCTTGGCATCGGTATAATACGAAATGCTGATATTTAACTCGGTAGCAATTTCTTTTAAAATGCGCTCAACTCGCTCTCGCTCTGAAGAATCAACGACGATCAACGGTGTTCTGGCACATATGTAATTCTTAATCTCGGCTTTTGTCGAATTGTAGTTTCCCATGTTCTCACCCTTGTTATGAAAATAGTCTAATACGCCTAATTAAAAAGAGGGCATCTTCTAAATCAGAATTGGAATAATCCATCGCCTGTTGCCGCAGGAAATCGACAGTGTCATCCCAAAACTCTGTCATTTGGTCGGTTATTGATGCATACAGCTCATCCTTGAACTCGTCAGATAGAAACGACAGGCTTAGGAAAAACATTGTCTTGTTTACATCCTTTTTGAACCTCTTAAAAAGGGCATCGACTTGGGCCAACTCATTAAAGGCAATACATTCATTCAAATCCCGTACAAAGCGCTTCACACTTTTATTCAAAACCGTATTGATGGTGCTCACCATTTGACGTTGGAGCGCAACTTGCATAGCGCTTGTCCCGGAAAAGGAGCCGAGTGCAAGCACTTCGAAGTCTCTATTTCTGGATAATGGCAGTTCTCTCATCCGCGCAAAACAATCAAGCCAGTCCTGATATGTAGATGGAGCAGCAGTGGTAGGTCTTTCCCGAAGCTCAATCATTTCAGAAAGCTATAGGGAGGTTCAAGGCTCCAGTCGGGGAGCTTCTTGCTCATTTCTCTGAGACGTTCATCAGAAATCTGTACGCCATCGGCAGTAGGAGTGGAAAAATTGTCACGGATACGTTGCTCCATCATCTGCTCAAACTCAATATCTGGATTTTTCTTATCGGCACTCATGATCTTGTCTCCTTCTCTTTTTATATATTGAAGTGTATAAATAAATTAAAGGAATTCCACAGTGCTAAGAAGCGCATCCTTTTTAGCCCGCTCTTCTTCGTAATAGCGTTTGAACTCTGCAATTTCGTCCATAACTGCGTTTAGGTTGTCGACCGCAGCTTGGATGCGAACTGGATAACTCCGAATAGCCTTGAATGCCCGGAAGCCCAAAAAACCAGCCGCAAAAACTGTAACAATCAGGGAATAGAGGGTAACAAACGCAAGGCCCGCAGAAGCAATAAAGAGAATTGCCGCAAGGATATTGGGAGTGTTTACAAACATATTCTGGAATCTGTTGTTCGCAAAATAGTTTTTGACACTCTCAATCTGATCAGCCTGATCAGATCCATTGCTGACACCTTCCCAGGTATCGATATGGAGTCTATACTCCATGGGGAAGGTTTCCTGTAGTCTTGCATCAAACCTGTCAACAGCACTCTTAAACCAGGACTTCGTATTCTGGAAACCGAACTTGCGAACCTGGACATTGGTCTGGTCGCTGTCATCATAGATAGCCCATTTGAGCATTTGCTTACCAATATTAAACTCGTTATCACCGAGTTCCTCTATTGCCTGGAACTGAGCCTCCGCTTGGGCAATATCGCCGCCGTTTTCGATAATGCAGCGGTAATACTCCTGTTGCTTTTTGAGCTCCAGTTCCTCGGCGTCATAGTTGGAGATGAGATTTATCAAAATGGCATCAATACGGCTTTTATAATTGGAGTTATCCTGAGGCTCAGCATCTACATCAAGGGACTTCACGAACTGAAGGAGCATCTCAAACTTGGAAACATCCTTATAGGAATGCTCAAGTTCACCCGAATTCACGCAGTACTGCAAAACAGATTCATAGCTGAATTTAACAGGAGCATTCAGATTGTTGATGTAAGTTTCATAAGCGCTGAGTAACTCAGAAGAGATTTGCTCATGGTCATTGATAATAGAAATCCACTCGTTGATCAACCTGATGATTTCCTGCTCCAGTTCTTTGTCCTTTCCGAAGATGCCATTTAGGAAGGATTGCAGCAGGATAGCTGTCTCTTGCTGGAGCGTGGTGGGATCAAGAGTTTTGAAATACTCATAGAACCACTTCTTGGCGGCATCCATGCGACCAAATCGGAGATTCATGAGGCAAAAGAACAAGGTGGTCTTAATAGCATCCTTGCGGCCGCTTTCAGCCAGCGCATTTTTGGCTACTTCTGGGTAGTTATTGACCCATGCTGTGATGGCGATAAGGGTGTAGGAAAGCCAATACCTGGAGCTGGTGATCCACAGTTCCTCGGACAGTTCCTGAATAGTGCTATTCCGAACAAGGTTAATATCAAAGTCACGAACAACACCCATTACAGTTCTGCGGATTGCAATATAGTTGCTGAACTGCTCTTTGATAATCTGATCGATCCGTAAAATGTTTTCATGAGCAATTTGACTTTCTTCGCCATGCATGAGATCGTTTTTAAATCGCTCAATATTCTCGTAGATTTTATCTGTAGTTGCCTGGATACTTGCAGTCGAGATACTAACATCACTGACCTTTACATCAACTCTGGACTTAAACGAGTTGATTGTCTGATCCAGGTTGTTAATTGCCTGTTGTGCATAAGACATATCTTTCTACCTCCCGTATTAAAATCTTGCAATTGCGTTAAGCATATCAGTGCTTTGGGCGTCGGCCTCCTGATAGGCTTTACGCCACTGAGTCAGTTCATCTAGGGCCTGCTTCAAGAGCAGTTTGCCCTTTCGCTTCTTCTCTTTTAGGATTTTGCCCATGTCCACAATCCGGCGCCAGAGCAGGAAACTGCCTGCAAGACCAACGAGGATAGCGATAGTAAGAATTACGGGGGAGAAAAACATCAACAGTGCCAGCAGTAAAACTACAGATACAGCGCACGCTCCGCTATAAATCAGAACGAATTTATCTTTGAAAGTATCCCGCAGCTTGTTCTTATCATAGTGAGTATCCAGTTGCTTCTCTGCTTCAACCAGATCCTTTTCGCTACAAACAAGCGTGCAATCATCAATTATGAATGTGTATTTTTCCTTCAACTTTTCTTGATAGTTTTCGACAAACTTCTCAAATCCCTTTGCAATGGCTTCTTTCATCAAGGAAATGGAGAAACGCTTGACAGACACATCTGCCTGGCTGCTATCACTTGCAAATGCCCAAGAGAGCAAAAGATCACCAAGGTTCTTTTTCTGTTGCTGCTCTGCGAACATGGCATCATAGTTTGCCTGTGCAAGGGTAACATCACCGCGCGCATTGATAACAGCCTCATTGTACTTGATCTTTTGAACGACCTTTAGCTCGTCATCATCATAGTCATTGACGAGGGAGTACAAGACATTCTCTATACGCTGGAATAGATCTTCGCCTTCAGTTTCCTCTGCGGCAATGAGAGCGTCGTAGTATTTTGCAATTTCCGCATTCTTCTCTGCAGTGGATAACAGGCTATGCATCTCATCATATTCACTGCAAGTACGATGCAAAGTGGTGTACTCAAGTTCAGACTTGTGGATATAGAGTTCAGCAAACTCGATAGCCTTTTGCGTAAATTTTTTTGCGAAGTCAACAGTGGTTACCTCGACTTGTGCAAGCATATTCTGGAAGCATTGAGCTACAAGGTTCTGGAACTCCTCATCAGAGCCAAAAGCGCCAAATAAATACGCCTGTAGGAGATACTGCCATTCATCGCCAAGGTCATTCATGTTTGCCCGGTCAAGATAGTTCACATACCATTTTTTTGCCGCTTCAATTCGGTTGAATCTGAGGTTAATCAGCAGGAAGAACAAGCATGAATTAAAGTAGTTGATGGACAGGCTTTTTGCCATCGCTCTCTGGGCAGCTTCTGGTTCGTTGTTGGCCCAGAGCATAACGGCCGTAATACAGTAAGCAAGCCAGTACTCCGTGTTTTGCAGATACGCTTTCTCCACCTTTTTGCGCGCATTCTCACTCGAAATGATATGAGCATCAAGACCTACAACATATCCTAAGGAAATACGACGCAGCTCATTGTAGTAGGAAAACCGTGTATGATACTCATCTGTAAACTGAGTCACATTTTTTGATGCAGTGGAAAGTCTCTTGAAGGTGAAGTACTGGGTAATAAGCTCATTCAAAGCATCAAACACATGTTTTGTGCTGATATCAGCTTCTCCTACTCTGCCGGACAGGAAGCCCATTTGTTTGTAAACAGCTTGGTCCATCTTTTCACAGTTTCTAATTAAAATGCGGACATTGTTAATGGACTGTTTGAGTTCGATTTCCAACTGAGCGTTTTCCTGATTGACACGGTTGATTCGGTCGATCGTAGCATTGATCTCTCGAATTAGTCGTTCCGCTTCTTCTTGCTCACGCTGTCTCTCTTCATCAGTCACAATAGAGTCCCCCCTTACTTTTTTATTTACGAGGAAAGCCTGCTGCAATCTGCTCTTTTGCTTTGTCAGGCTGTTCTCTCAGTGAAACCAAAAATGTGAATACGCCAACACCATCCAGGAACGGAGCGAGCTTCACAATATCTGCAGCAGTGTAACCCTCAATAGATACTGGGCAATTGGATTCATAAGTGCGAACAGTAATCCATTGCTTCAGTTCCGAGGAAATATCGGGATGTTGTTCAAGTTTCAAAATTGTACGGTCAGCAATAACTCCAGACATTGTCTTTTCTTCAATATTAAAATAGCATTGTATATACTTTGTACTGCTCGCAAATGGAGTTTGCGGTACTGCTCAACTGTTCCCTATTTGTTACCACATACTTTTTGAATTTCATACTCCTGCCCAAGACAGTGATTTCAGCATTGATCTTCATTCGCTGCTGTGTAATGAGCCAATTAACAATGTCCTGCGTAACACTCTGTTGGTCTGTAGAAATCAAAATATAAGCCTGTAAGAGGTTGCAGAACACGCTATTCCCGGCGTGATTCACCTGACAGGTTATAGCCCCAATACCACCAGAACAACGCTCAGCGATTATGCGAAAGTTTTGTGATTTAATCACTTCTCTATCTCTGCAATAAAGCAGGTAGCGTTCTACGGCTTTTGCACTAAATGAGCTTGCCGGCGTGAAGATCAGGGAGAACAGTTCCGAACTAAACTGCTCCGGAGCAGTTCGTTCAAGATACGCACTTATAGCATCGCTGCGGAGCTGAGATCCGTTTGATACCATCTGTTTAATAAACCGAATCTTTGTGGGTACATCGTCCTGAGATCCACAAATATAGTCTATAAAGGACCCCGGATCAATTTTTAGTCCCCTACAGGAAAGAATCTCTGTAACCGCCGCTTTAACCTCATTACTATCCGGTGAGGAAGCCATATACTTTGACAGAAGCTCATTAAAGAAACTTGTATTCAGCCCTTTGTCGAAGATGGCCTTAACAATAGAGGGCTTTTCATCCCCATCAATTGCACATCTGAGGACATAGTTCTGAACCGTGCTTGTAGGAAGCACCTGAACTTTCTCCAAAAGGTAGGGGATAATTTCTTTTCTGGAAAAAACAGGATCTTGATTGAAACAAAGATAATTTGTCACGATCGCTTCAACACTCTTTGCATCTATTTTAAATTCAAATATTTTGTCAAGGATTGTAAGCTTATCAGGCGCCGAAAGGCCTTGCTCTGAAAGCATAGCAATGACCACCTTGCTAAGAACAAACACATATTGATTGCTATGTTTCAGGCAATCCATAGCACCAACGGCCACTTTCGCATCCTTGCACGAACAGGCGTAATTTAGGATGCAAAGAACATCATCATCACAAAGCTTCTTGCTGCAATATGCATGGAGAATGGAAAGTGTCTTTTCAGCACCCGCTGTAGGAAGAACGTTGCGCACCACGAACTCCAAGCTCACATCTATACCGTTTGCTACTGCGGTTTCAATAACGATTGACTTTGTGTCAATAGAATCGCCAGAGGATGATAGGTACTTTTCAATGGCGTCCTTGTCATCATGGCTAAGAGTGTGTGTCTTAATCAAGTTGGAGATATGTTCTCCTTTCGAAGCTCCATCAGGATACCTTTGGAGAACTTCCGACAGAGCCACGCTGATATTGATATTGTCCGTGTTTTTCAGCACATCATCTGCTAATTCAAGCCTGTTACTTTTTAGAGAATATGTAAGCAGGTTGCCATTAGCTTCCTTCGAGTAGATCTGCGTCGCATCAAGCATCTGAAGGACATAGTCTCTTCGGGAAGAATCGCTTAACGAATCATACACCAGCACCAATGTGGCAAAGATATCGGACTCCTCCAAAAATTCATACAGGGCTTCTTCCTCGTCGCTTACTGTAGTGCTGATTCCCTGAAGAAGCTCGTAATTTCTTTTCAACTGAGCAAGCAAATTGCGCGCATCTCGTTCAGAATAGGCTCCCGGAGTAATAACACTGATCATTTCATATGCAATTTTGGCTATCAGAGTACCGATATACCGAGAGTCTATTTTTTCGCACTCAACAAGATTCTTTGCGGCACTATCAAGTCTCCGATAAGCCGTATCAAGCAGCGATTGTCGGACAACATTCTTGATGGTAAAGAGACCATCGTATTGTTCCTGTCGCTCTATTTCCGCGCCGCAATATAGGCATTTCCATATTTTCTTCTCTTTTATGTATTGCAATCTGCCCGCACACTGCGTGCATTTCCTTGCAACAAAACTAACTCCCATAGAGGTTTCTCCCCAGACATATTACACATTATTTTGAAAGCGCTAATTTCTTGTTGCGCTCTACATACAGCAACTCCAGATCTTTGCAAGCCTTCAAGGCCTCCGAAATCTGCTCATTTTCCATGGAAACTCTCAGCTCGGAGATCTTGCGCATGATACGCTGCTCAACGAGCTCGATCGCTGCGGTAGATATTGGATCAGAATACTTCACAGTATCAGAAAGGTTGGCAAGTGCTTGTTTGAGTTCAGGATCAAGGCAGGAGGATTCCAGTATCTCAATATCAATAAGAATAGACTTGTGGGTGGTGATATTCTGTTTTACATTGTCGCCAATAGCCTGAACGACATCTTTGGCCAACAGAGAAATAATAGCAATGATGAAGAATGCAGCCAGAATCAAAACCTGGATGACCATTGCGAGGGTAAACCCGGCGTTCTGGAAAACCATAAAGATGGCGCCAACGATCAAAGCTGCACACAGATAATAGATGGAGAATGACGCCAAAGGGATTCCGAAAAATGCTGTCTCTACATCTGCGGTTTTAAAAGATAGGAACATGCTAACGATTTGAAGCACAAAGGCCAGCGTCATAAATACATAGCTGATCCAGAACACACTGGTGTGGGTTTTAAAAATTGTGAATACCAAAAGGTTAAATACAGCCAGAAGGATCACATAGATGAGTCCAATACCTGTTGTTGCTTTACCTTTATTCATTTCGCTACCTCCTTACAATTTTGTGCCACATTCCATGCAGAACTTTGCTCCATCAGCAAAAACTGCACCACACTTCGGGCATATATTGCCAAACTTGTGACCACACTCGGAACAGAACTTAGCCCTGGGTACACGCTTGCCGCAGTCGGGACAGATAACGGTGTCGTCGTCTGCTGGTACACGCTCTCCACAATTCGGACAGAACTTAGCATTTTCCGGCAACTCGGAACCGCATTTGGAACACTTTCCACTACTTGCCCCAGTTGCATCATTGGACTTGGGTTTGAAGAATTCACTCACATCAATGGATGTTGGACCGCTGCCAACATGAGAACCGGTTCCTGCAGCATCTTTTGGAGGGTTCTCTGTGGGAATATTCTCCGAATTAAGAGCACCTCTTGCAATTTCCACAATGGAACCGCCCATAGCCCCGCCCATCATGAAGCCGCCAACTGCACCGCCGACTCCGCCCATTGTACCCTCGTTACCTGCGAACTTTTCGGCGATTATCATCTGTCGCTCTTCCTGCCATGTATAGCCTTCGATCAGACGGCTGGTTCTGCGCTCTTTAGCTTCACTAACTTTTTTGTAGTCGGATTCTGGCACTTCAATAGTTTCAATATTAAAAAACTGTATCTTGACACCATAGCCCTCAAAGATTTTGTCTAAGCGTTCTTTAATAACCTCGCTTAGTTCAAACAAATTAGCGTTCATCATGAAATAGCTGAGCATACCGTTAATCATGATTTTAGAAATGCAGTCTTTTACATGTGAAGATATAATACCCCGGAACTTTGAAATCAGATCGTCTGGAGCAAGTCTATCCCTGAAGCCAACGATTTTCAGCATAAATTTGCGGGAGTTCTCCACGGAAATGGACATACTGCCATTCGCCATAACATGCATGAAAATGTCATACAGGGGATCTTCCAGAGCAATAGGACCCTGAGTCCCCCATAGTAGATCCATTGCGTGAACTTTGTTGATAAAAAAAACTTTGCAGGGAAATGGAGAGTTGCCCCCAGAGGGAATCTCAATCAGGTTTCTGGCAATGGGGATGTTTGAAACCGACAAAGTTCTGCGACCGGCGGTGAATAAATCGGCGGCATTACCGTTTACAACAAGCAATGCCTCGTGTGTTTCATCTACGATGAGCTGCGAAGTTGCGTTAAAATCTTCTATAGGAAACTTCCATACAAGAGCATCCTGGGGTCCTTCAAATTTGATTACTTCTGCAATAGCCATTAAAGAAATCTCCTCTATAAGTTTGTGGTATCGTTGAACGGTATCATTTGGGAGGACTTGTCAACGGTGACATAAAAACAGCAAAAAATAGGTGTTCCAAGACAGAACCTTTTTTTCCATCAATTGCGTAGTAGATTTGTCCTGATATTATTTGCTGGATCATTTTGGAAGGTATCTACATGTGCCCGCAGTGCGGCGAGTTTTGAGGTTACCCTCTCGATATATGTATCCTTACTGGGACAGTGAGAGCACCCAACATTTTTTGCTTCGGTTAATCAAGTACTATCCCCCTTTGCCAAATTGCATTCCACACTGCAATTGGGTTTTTTGAAATATGATGATTCGAGAGCCAAAATTTCGATAAAATTCGACTATTATATTATATAAATTGTTGTCAGATTTGTCAATATTGCTGCACTCAAAAGCAGAGAAAGCCGGTATTCCTTTGACAGAACAATGTAAGAAGAGGGTTTAATGATACCGTAGCAAAGGAATCTATTCTCCACACTGTTGTAATCGCCGTCAGCAATGGAGAACGGAGAAGAGTATCAATATGCCCAAAAGAGGTAAAACATTTGCAAGCGAAAAGATGGCTGATTTGTGTCTGTGCTGATGCAAAGGCTCTTTCACACCCCTTTCGCCAGTTCTGTGTGCCGGTCTCGCTGCTGCAAGTCCTCCTCACAGAATCCTTCCCAATGCCATTTCCCTATGAGAGGTTTGTTTACCAACCCAACAGGTCCTTCGCTTTAAAAACTTTTCCTTTACATTTTCCGAAATTTTCTCTATTATTAGAGAAATTGAGTTTTATAAAAATAAGGAGAGTTTCATGATTCATCGCTTTTTTACCCTCTTACTGCCGGTTGTTTTTTGTGTTCTTGCCGCTTGTGCCCCACCGACGGAATCCTCTGTACCGCCTTCTGTCCCCCCCTCCTCGGAGGCGGATATCCCTAGCCAGGATACCACCTATACCTTTACCGATGCGCTGGGAAACAGGATTACAGTGGACCGCCCCCAGCGGGTGGTGAGCTTTTACGGCTCCTTTGCAGAGATGTGGGTGTTGGCGGGCGGGAGCCTTGTTGGTACCACAGATGACGCCATAACAGAGCGCGGGCTTTCTTTGGGGGAAAATGTGAGTATTATTGGCGGCACCAAGACCCCAAACCTGGAGCTGACCCTCAATCTTGCGCCGGACCTGGTGCTCCTTTCCGCCGATACCACAGACCATCTCCAGGCTGCTGGAACCCTCCAAAGCGCGGGGATTCCCTGTGCCTTTTTCCGGGTGGATACGCTGGAGGATTATCTCCACGCAATGGAGATTTGTACTGGCATCACTGGCCGGGCCGACCTTTATGAGGAAAATGCCCTTTCGGTGCAGGCCCAGGCCCAAGCGGTGATGGAGAAGGTCCGTCTGGCAGCGGAAACCGAGCCCCCCACAGTCCTTTTGCTTCGGGCCTATTCCACCGGAGCCAAGGCCAAAGGGATGGACAACCTGGCGGGGGTGATGCTCCACGACCTGGGGGCCAAAAACCTGGTAGAAAATCACCCAAGCCTTTTGGAAGAGCTGAGCATGGAGGAAATCATCGCCGCGGACCCGGACTATATCTTTGTCACCATTATGGGCAGCAGCACCCAGAAGGCGCTGGATGCCCTGGCTGCCGGGGTCCAGGCAAATCCCGCGTGGAACAGCCTTTCGGCGGTAAAAAACGGGCGGTATATTATCCTCCCTGGGGAGCTGTTCCACTATAAACCCAACCGCAGATGGGGGGAAAGCTATGAGTATCTGGCAAAAATCCTCTACCCAGAGGCCATGGGGGAGGGGTAACCCCACCCTGCTGCTCCTCCTTTGCGCCCTGCTGCTTTTGCTGCTGATTCTGGCTGTGTCCTTTGGCTCGGTGCAGGTGCCCCTGGGGGATACCATCTCCTTTTTTCTGGGGAGGGAGGTGCCCCAGGGCACGTGGCGGATTCTTCGCCATGTCCGGCTGCCGCGGGTAACCGCCGCGCTCCTGGCGGGGGCCGCCCTTTCGGTGAGCGGGACGGTGCTCCAGGGGGTGCTGGCCAATCCCCTGGCCGGCCCCAACATCATTGGGGTCAATGCCGGCAGCGGCTTTTTTGTGCTGGCTGCCTCCCTCCTCTTTCCCGGACGGTGGGAGCTGGTGCCCTTGGCGGCCTTCGGCGGCGCGCTGCTTGCCTGCGGCATCATCTACGCCTTGGCGGCCAGCACCGGAGCCTCCCGCATCACCATTGTGCTGGCGGGGGTGGCGGTGAGCGGTTTCTTTGGGGCGGGCAGCGATGCCATCACCGTCCTGGCGCCGGATACCTGGCTGGGGGCCAATACCTTTCTGGTGGGGGGCTTTTCCGGTGTAAGCGCGGAGGCCATCCGCTTCGCCCTCTGGTATATTTTGGGGGGATTGCTGCTGGCCCTCCTCCTCTCCCATGACCTGAACATCCTCTCCCTGGGGGAGGAGATGGCCCGAAGCCTGGGCCTTTCGGTTGGTGTTTGCCGCCTGCTTTTTGTTCTGACGGCGGCGGTGCTGGCAGGGGGGGCGGTGAGCCTGGGGGGCCTATTGGGTTTTGTGGGGCTTATTGTTCCCCATGCCGCCCGTTTCCTGGCTGGGGAGGATAACCGGCTCCTTATTCCTGCGGCCGCCCTTCTGGGAGCCTCCTTTGTGGTGGGCTGCGACCTTCTCAGCCGCCTGCTCTTCGCCCCTTATGAGCTGCCGGTGGGCATCCTCCTGAACTTCTTGGGAGCGCCCTTCTTCCTTTGGCTCCTTTTCCGGGAAAGGAGGCGCAAGGCCCGATGAATCAAACGCCAATCCTTTCTTTGGAGCATCTTACTGGCGGATACCGGGGGGAAGCGGTGGTGAAGGATTTCACCCTGGACCTTCGCCGGGGGGAGCTTACTGCCATCCTGGGACCCAACGGCTGCGGAAAATCCACCCTCCTGCGCCTCTGCGCCCGGCTGATGGAACCCATCTCCGGGGAGATTCGTCTGGAAGGATGGCCGGTCCAAACCATCCCCCGCCGGGAGCTGGCCCGGATGGTCTCGGTGCTGCCCCAGGGGCGGCCGGTAAGCGCTATCCCGGTGGAAAGCCTGGTAGCCCACGGGCGCTTTCCCTACCTGGGCTGGCCCCGGAGGATGAGCAGGAGCGACCGGGAAAAGGTGGAGGAGGCTCTGATCCTGGCAGGGGTGGCGGAGTACCGCCACCGCAGCGTGGCGGAGCTTTCCGGCGGCCAGCGGCAGAAGGTGTACTTTGCCATGGCTCTGGCCCAGGATACCCCCCTGGTCCTTTTGGACGAGCCGGCCACCTACCTGGATCTGGGCCATCAGTTGGAGCTGATGGAGCGCATATCCCTCCTGCGAAGCCGGGGGAAAACGGTGGTCGCGGTGCTCCATGACCTTCCCCAAGCCCTGGAGTGGGCCGGGCACATTGTGGTGATGAAGGATGGGCGGCTGGCAGGGGAAGGGAGCCCGGAGGAGGTCTTCCGCCAGGGCATCCTGGACCAGGTGTTCGGTCTCACCTGCCGCCGTCTGACAGTGGACGGACAGGAGCGGTACTTCTTCACAAAGGGCAAGAGAGAAGGCGGAAGCGCCTGAAAAATTTCGGTTCCCAAACGCCCCGGTGGGCGTTCCAAAATATATGCCACTTCAGTGGGAAAGGACTGGAAAAGCGATGAATAAGCGAATTCGGATACTGGCGGCGGCGGTTGCCGTTATGATGGCGTTGAGCCTGGCGGGATGCAAAGGTGGGATAACCTCTGCCCAGGGGGCGAAGAACTCCGATACAGTGCAGTGGTTCAACAACACCTACGCAATCCTCACCACCGCCAACGGCCAGGATGTCACCTTGGTGGGCGGGATGAAACCGGGCCTGACGGCCAAGGCCAGCGCAATGGTCAGCCTGGAGGAAAGCTGGGATGTCACCGATAAAGCCAGCGCCGATGAGACCATCCAGTGGCTCATCGACGAAGGGGGCCACCGGGCGGTATTTGCAGAGGAGATGCTCTATCTGGAGGAGCTGGAAATCACCAAGATGTCCGATGAGGAGATTTTGGAGATAATGACCGATGTTTTCGAAATGTCCAGCGAGGAAGCGACCCCTTATCTGGCCGCCATTAAGATATACCAGAAGGGGGGAGAAAAGGCCATTGACGCCTGGGATTACTGCCGCGCCATGTCGCTGCTGGGGTGGTACTACCTGGCGGAATACTATACCCTGGAGGAGACGCTGGCCAAATCCCTGGAGCTGGGCCAGGCTATGCAGGGGATGTACAGCTCCTGGGACGAGATGGTGGAAAGCTATCTAGATGGATACAGCTATTGGGCGGAAGAGGACCCGGAGGACCCGGAATCCTACACCGCCCAGCGCCGGAAAATTTATGAGGAGCTGAAGGCGGCGGAAAACAGCTGCTTTCATGTGGCCTGGGATACGGAGCTGAAGCTGGAGGGCTGATTTCTTCTGTCTGCCCCTGGAAAGAAAATCCCGCGCCAGCCGCCGCCCTTGGTGCGCCGGAACAGGCCCCAAAACCTAGGGCGTGTTTGTTGACAATCCTTCCAGGAAATACTACAATAGAATCGTCAAAATTGCCCTGGGGAAAAGGGAACGCGGTGAAAATCCGCGGCAGCCCCCGCTGCTGTAAACCGGACAAACAGCAAAGAAGCGGTATCATCGTATGCGGCTTTGTCTATCCACTGGCGGCTTGCCGCCGGGAAGGGTGCTGGGAGGGGGAGGGGGAGCCAGAAGACCTGCCCCAGGCGCGCGAACACGCAGGTTTTTCGGGCGGGAAGACGGCGATAGTCCCAGGGGGAGGTATGCCCTGGGGCCTTCGTCTTTTCCAAAAAGAGAACCCTTGCGGCTCTCTTTTCTTTTTAGTTTTGTTTGGATTATTATTAGGGGGAGGCCAAAGCCGTCCTTCCCCCGGTAAAACGGCGGGAGGTGGAAGGCATGGCGGACCGTCCCAGGGAGAAAAAGCTGCGCCGGGGCTGGAGCACCGGCAG